>Ga0194134_10001404_pt1 | contig 32125 bp, 28 predicted proteins | sample TA2KigOff0mmetaG_FD_148602 | JGI IMG/M metagenome (GOLD analysis project Ga0194134, IMG submission 148602) | Freshwater microbial communities from Lake Tanganyika, Tanzania - TA2015056 Kigoma Offshore 0m | ecosystem: Environmental > Aquatic > Freshwater > Lake | place: Tanzania: Lake Tanganyika... | reverse complement strand
AAGACCGAGGTCGTGCTCGGCTTGCTGCAACCCCTCGTTTTCCTGCTCGGCATGGGCCTCGGTGTCGGATCGCTCGTCAACTCGCGCCAATCCTCGGTCGACGCGTTGGGCGGAGTTCCGTACGTGGCGTTTCTCGCGCCCGGCCTTCTCGCCACCACCGCGATGATCGTCGGCTCGTTCGAGTCGACCTACCCGGTGATGGCTGGTTTCAAGTGGCAAGGTTTCTTCGAGGCGATGGCGGCCACTCGCTTGTCGCCCATGCAGATCGTGCGCGGCCTGTTCTTGTGGTTGGCCACGCGCATCGGAATCTTCGTGGCCGGTGTCGTGGTGGTTCTCGCACTGTTCCCCGACACTCGATCGTGGGGACTCGTTCTGGCGGTGCCCGCGGCTGTTCTGTGCGGCCTGTCGTTCGCCGCCGTGATCGCGGCCTACGCCGCGGTGTGCGAATACGACGCGTCGTTCAATTACGTGCAGCGCTTCATCATCACGCCACTGTTCCTTTTCGGAGGGGCGTTCTACCCGATCGAATCATTGCCGGTCGGCTTGCGTCCCATCGCCTGGGTGACTCCGCTGTGGCACGGGGTCGAGTTGTGTCGCGGCTTCTCGCTGCACACGATGGGCTTCGTCACCGCTCTCGGGCACCTCGCCGTGATCGTGGCGTACATCGCGGTTGGCATCGTCATGTGTCGTCGTCTCTTCATCCGGCGGTTGTACCGATGACATCGACGTTCCTCGTGGCCCGGGTGATTCCGCCCATTTTCCGTGGTGCTCGTCGTCCGCAACGCATGGTCGAGCGAAGCATTCTCGTCTACCGCCGTACGTGGATGATCCTGGTCTCCGGATTCTTCGAACCGCTCTTCTACTTGTTGTCCATCCGTATCGGATTCGGTTCGTTGGTTGGTGACGTCGACTTCGCCGGCCGGAGCATCGATTACGCGAAGTTCGTCGCTCCCGCTCTCATGGCCAGTTCGGCCATGAACGGCGCGGTCTACGACAGCACGATGAACATCTTCTCCAAGTTGCGCCACGAGCGTCTCTACGACGCGGTGCTCGCCACCCCGATGAGCTCGAAGGATGTGGCCTTGGGTGAGATCGGTTGGGCGCTCCTGCGCGGAACGATCTACTCGACCACGTTCCTGGTGTGTCTCCTCGGCCTCGGCATGGCCGACAGTGCTTGGGTGGTGCTGTCCTTGCCGGCGTGCATGCTCGTGGGCCTGGCCTTCGCCTCGGTCGGGATGGCCGCCACGACCTACATGCGGTCGTGGGTCGACTTCGAATGGGTCCAGACCATCGTGATGCCGCTGTTCTTGTTCTCGGCCACTTTCTATCCCTTGTCGTCGTACGGCGATTGGGGCTGGCTCGTGCAGTTGAGTCCGCTCTATCACGGGGTGTCGCTCGTGCGGTGCGCATCACTCGGCATCGGCACCTGGGGGATCCTGGTGCACGTGGCCGTGTTGCTCGGCATCTCGATCGTGGGTCTGAGCGTGTCGGCACGTCGCATCGACGAATTGCTCTTGAAGTAGTCCCGTACGGCGAAGCGAAACGAGTCGCCGTAATCTGACGACATGTTGTTCGCCAAGAAGAACGCGTCGATGGTGTCACCCCAGCAGGCCCTCCCCGGTCGAACCGACCAGACCATGCCGGTCCCCGCGCAACACCATGCTCTCGGCACTCCCCTCGTCGGTCCGTGGCCGAGCGGTTTCGAGACGGCCATCTTCGGGATGGGTTGCTTCTGGGGAGCCGAGCGCAAGTTCTGGCAGGTCGACGGCGTGTATTCGACGGCCGTTGGCTACGCCGGTGGCTACACCCCCAATTGCACGTACGAGGAGTGCTGCAGTGGCCTCACGGGTCATGCCGAAGTCGTGCTGGTCGTATTCGACCCGGCCAAGGTGTCGTACGACGACTTGCTCCGTGTCTTCTGGGAGAACCACGACCCCACACAAGGCATGCGCCAAGGCAACGACATCGGAAGTCAGTACCGAAGCACGGTTTACTCACTGAACGATGCGCAGTTGTCGGCCGCGCAGGCATCGGCCTCGGTCTTCCAGGAGCGACTCACCACCGCTGGTTATCCGCTGATCACCACCGAGATCGCGCCGGCCGGGCCGTTCTTCTACGCCGAGCCCTACCACCAGCAGTATTTGTCGAAGAACCCGAACGGTTATTGCGGAATTGGTGGCACGGGTGTGTCGTGCCCCATCGGCACGCGCGCCTGACGTCGTCGACGATCAGGAGTTGGCGAGCTTCCACGCCACGAGCGCACCTTCGAGTTCGTCGAGTGAACGAACGAGGGTGTTCATCGAACACTGCATCATGAGGTTGACGACTTCGTCGGGTGCGGGAAACCGTGCTCGCCAGTCGGTGAACAAACCGATGCTGTACTTTCCGAGCCCGTACGCGTAACCGAGTTCCCAGGCGGTTCCATCGTCGGTGGTGATGCCGTTGAGGTTGGCCACGATCACGTCGCACCGGTCGATGCCGCCCTTGTCGTTCTCGAAGATCGTGCGCACGTTGTGAGCAGTCTTGGGTGGATTGTCGCGATGAGGCAGGAACGTGTCGAAGCCGAGTGAACGAATGAGCGCATCGACTTTTTCGATGAACCAGCGTTCACCTTCGTCGAACAGCGGACCGGCCACGTACACGTAGGGCTTGCGATCAGTCATGTCTCCAACCTTTCCGTCTGATGTCGTCTCCGTCGGCGTCGAGCGCTCGCCCAGGATGACGAAGTCGTCCTGGAGTCTTCGACAGTCGGGCGATGAGGTTCTGCATGGGTGTGTCGCCCACGTTCACCACGGCCTGTCGGGCGAGATAGTGCGGATCGGTTGCTATGTCGGCCATGTCGAGAATCGGACCGATCGCAGCCTCGGCCTCTTCGAACGCGCGCAAGACTTCGTCTTGCGGACGCGCGGCACACCAGTCGCGCATGAGACGTTCGAGTTCTTCGCGGTTGGCGGCTCGCCCGTCGAAAGAGGCGAATCGCTGGTCGTCACCGACTCCGAGCAGCTCCATCACGCGACGAGCGACCGAGTCGGACGACGTGGAGATGCCGACCCACTTGCCGTCGGCGCAGCGATACGTACCGCGCGGAACGGTGTAGGGCAGACCGGAGCCGAGTCGGGGCTGCGTCTCGCCGGTGAGGGCGTAGAGAGAAGCGAGAGGTCCCATCGCGTGGAAGACGCTCTCCAGCAAGTTGACGTCGACCACTTGGCCGACACCGGAGTGCAGAGCGACCAGGGTGGCGAAGGCCGCGACGATTCCGGTGAGTTCGTCGGTGAGCGCGATCGGCGGGAGCATCGGTGCACCATCGGCCTCACCGGCGATGGCCGCGTAGCCCGACATCGCTTCGGCGATCGACGCGAATCCGGGTCGTTGCGCGTATGGGCCGTCCTGGCCGAAGCCGGTGACCCGGGTGATGACGAGTGTCGGATTGAGACGATGGAGTTCGTCGGGTCCGAGACCGAGTCGTTCGAGCGTGCCGGGTCGGAAGTTCTCGACGAGAACGTGAGCGTCGCGAACCAAGCCGATGAGAACCTCGCGATCGTCGTCGTTCTTCAGATCGAGTGCGATGGTGCGCTTGTTGCGATTGGTGAGTTTCCACCACAGCCCGACGCCGTCGCGTGGATCCTTCCAGGCCATGTTTCGCAGCGTGTCGCCGTTGTCGGGACGCTCGACCTTGATCACGTCGGCCCCGAAGTCGGCGAGATAGCGCGCACAGTTGGGGCCGGCGATCACCGTCGACAGATCGATCACGCGCAGGTCGGACAACGGTGTGGTCACGGCGGCCAGCCTGCCAGGAGACCACAGGCCTCTTCCAAGTGCTCGCGTTGACCGGCGTACGAGAAGCGCACGAATCGATGACCCCGCGTGAGGTCGAAGTCGAGTCCGGGAGTGCTGGCCACTCCCAATCGATCGAGCCATTGATGGCAGAGCGCCATCGAGTCGTCGGTCAGATGACTCACGTCGGCGTATACGTAGAACGCACCGTCGGCGGCTGCGATGCGGTCGATGCCGGCGGCCGCGAGACCCGCGATGAGAACGTCGCGATTGGCCGCATAGCGCGCCACGTGGCCGTCGAGTTCGTCGGTGCAGTCGAAAGCGGCCAGTCCGGCGATCTGACTCACGTGCGGTGCGCAGATGTAGAGGTTCTGCTGCAATCGATCGACGACGTCACGAAGATGGTCGGGAACCACCATCCAGCCGAGCCGCCAACCGGTCATCGAGAAGTACTTCGAGAACGAGTTGATGACGACAGCGTCGGCGGCGCGCCCGGCGAGAGTGGGCGCCGGGCCGTTGTAGGTGATTCCGTGGTAGATCTCGTCGGCAATCAGTTGGATACCCCGCTGCGAGCAGTAGCGCGCGATGTCGTCGAGCGATGTCGGATCGAGGGTCGTACCGGTTGGGTTCGATGGTGAAGCGATCACGAGGCCGTCGAGTGGTCCGGCGGCGTCGAGCATCGCACGAATGGGAATCCAGCGAGACTCGGGTCCGACTGCGATCGGCACCGGAGTGGCTCCGAGTGCGAGAAGGGTGTTGCGATAACACGGGTAACCCGGCTCGAGGACCGCGACACGATCGCCGGCGTCGAACGCGGCGAGGAACGCGAGAGTGAATCCAGCCGATGCTCCGCTCACGATGGTGATGCGATCGGACTCCACTCGACTTCCGTACGTGTCGTCGTAGTGACGCGCGATGCGCTCGGCCAGAGCGGGCAGTCCGGGCGCGTTCGTGTATCCGAGTGACTCACCACCGCGCATCGCGTCGATCACCGCTTGGCGTGCTCCGGCTGGTGCACCGGTACTCGGTTGACCGACCTGGAGGAACAGTGTGCGTTGGCCCGACTTCGCCCGGGCGGTCGCCTTGAGCGACATGTCCATGGCGTGAAAGGGCGGCACCTGGGCGGCTCGGAGCGCACCGGTGAGGCGACTGTCGGTCATCGTTCACCGCGATGTGGGAAGACGAAGCAACGTTCGTCGAGAGACCCCATCGCATACGTCTGGTAGTCGACACCGAAGTCGGCGTAGAGCCCACGGCACCGCTCGCTCCAGTCGAGAGCTTCGGGTGACGAGACTCGGTGAACGACTTGCATCACGCCACCCTCGTACACCCGGTACTCGGCCCAGGTGCCCGGGAAGTCCTTGATGGTTCCGATCTCGATGGTGGGTGCACCACATGGCATCGCACGAACTCGGTGACGGTGTGTGTGACCCGCCGTGTACCCGAGAATGTTCGAGTGCGCGGCGACCACGCGGTCGAGAGCGTCGCTCGAGTCGGGGTGGAGTCCGAAGTAGTCGTCGCTTCGCTTTCCCGACACCCACTGCTGGTGATGGCCCATGACGATCACTGGCAACGCGGTGGAAGTGGCGTGATCGGCCAACCACTGCATCTGATCGTGGTCAAAGGCACCGGTCGTCTCGGTGGGAATGGCCGTGTCCATGAGGGCCACGCACACACCGGGCATCTCGATCCAGAGATCGTCGTCGTACACACCTTGGTCGAGGTACGAATCGTGATTGCCCCGCACGACGTGGAGGCGATCGCCGAAGGTCCCGCGGTAGCACGATTCGAAGGCGGCGAATTCGGCGTCGGTGCCGAAAGCCGTGAGATCACCCTTGACCAGTACCGCATAGGGATCGATCGAGGCGATTTCTCGGCAGGCCTCTTCGTTCATCATCTCGGGATGGCGGCTCTGATGATCGTCACGACTGATGATCGGACCGAGCGGACTGTCGTCCATGCGGCCGCACACGATTTCGCCGAAGTGAACGTCGTTGACCGTGGCGAAGCGGCACAGGAGCTCTCCATCGGGTCGGGCCAGGGTTCGCGTCTCGATCCCGTGGAACGTGTGCGACGAGTCGGGTGCCAGATCGTCGAATCGGTGAACGTCGGATCCTCGATGCAGGACCACCAGATCGTCAGCAACGGTCGTGACTTCCACGTGAGTCACGGTAGTGCGCTTCTCAGCCACGCGCGCCGAAGCGCTCGGTCACCAGGGACGAGCGCGACGCGACACGACCGGCGACGACCACCAGCGTCCGCTGAATCGCCACGACGACCGACGGGCCGACGCATCGTCGGCCACGGCCACGACAGGACGCGGCCACAGGGCTTCGATCGCTGCCGTGATGGCCACCGCTTCTTCGTCGGTGGGAGCGGGCGAGATCTGGCTGCTCATAGCGGCATGTTGCCGTGCTTGCGCCGCGGAAGTTCTTCACGCTTGCTGCGCAGCATCTTGAATCCGTTGATGACCTTCACGCGGGTTTCGGCCGGATCGATGACGTCGTCGATGTAGCCGCGCTCGGCGGCCGCGTACGGGTTGGCGTACTTCTCGGTGTATTCGGCCACGAGTTCGGCGCGACGGGCCACCGGATCGGCCGCTTGCTGCAGTTCGCGGCGATACACGATCTCGACCGCACCGTTGGGTCCCATGACGGCGAGTTCGGCCGTGGGCCAGGCGTAGGCGAGATCGGAACCGATCGACTTCGAGTCCATCACCACGTACGCACCGCCGTAGGCCTTGCGCGTGATGACCTGAATTCGCGGCACCGTCGCTTCGCAGTACGCGTAGAGCAACTTCGCGCCGTGACGAATGATGCCGCCGTACTCCTGATCGACACCGGGAAGGAAGCCCGGCACGTCGACGAGGGTGAGAAGCGGAACGTTGAACGCATCGCAGGTGCGAACGAAGCGCGCACCCTTCTCGGCACTCTCGATGTCGAGAACTCCGGCCAGAACCATCGGCTGGTTGCCGACGACGCCGACGGTCTGGCCGTCGATACGAGCGAATCCGCAGACGATGCTCTTGGCCCAATAGGGGAAGTACTCGAAGAACTCACCGTCGTCGACGATGGACGCGATGACCTTCTTCATGTCGTACGGCTGATTGGGTGATGGCGGCAGGATGTCGCGCAATTCGGGGCACAGGCGCTCGGGATCGTCGCCGGCGTCGACACTCGGCGGCTCTTCCATGTTGTTCTGCGGCAGGAACGACACGAGGTAGCGAACGTCGTCGAGGCAGGCCTTCTCGTCGGCCGACACGAACGTGGCCACACCCGACTTGCTGGCGTGACTCATGGCGCCGCCGAGTTCTTCGAGTGTCACTTCCTCGCCGGTCACCGTCTTGACCACGTCGGGACCGGTGATGAACATGTGGCTCGACTCACGCACCATGAAGATGAAGTCGGTCATGGCCGGTGAGTACACCGCACCACCCGCGCACGGTCCGAGGATGACCGAGATCTGCGGAATGACTCCACTCGACAACACGTTGCGATAGAAGATGCCGCCGTAGCTGGCCAGCGACACGACACCTTCTTGAATGCGCGCACCGGCGCCGTCGTTGAGGCCGATGACCGGCGCACCGACCTTGAGCGCGAGATCCATCAACTTGTGGATCTTCTCAGCGAACACTTCGCCGAGTGCACCGCCGAACACGGTGAAGTCCTGTGAGAACACGAACACCTTGCGACCCTCGATGGTGCCCCAACCGGTGATGACGCCGTCGGTGTACGGGCGTTCCTCCAGGCCGGCCGCCTGCGCGCGGTGGCGGGCCAACATGTCGAGTTCTTGGAACGAGCCCGGGTCGAGCAAGTAGTCGATCCGCTCGCGAGCCAGCATCTTGCCCTTCTCGTGCTGGCGCTCGATGGCGCGTGGCGAGCCGGCCAGACGGGCCTGCTCTTTGCGCTGCTTGAGATCGTCGAGCTTGTCGTGCATGGGGTTGCCGCTGGTCACGGAGGAGACGCTACCCCTCGGTCCGTGAGGGGCTCACAGTCGGATCGGGCCGGAATCGGCGGTTACGGAACGACGGTGGCCGTGACCGGCTGGATCCCCGGCACCGTAGTGGCCCCAACAGCAGCCGATCCGGCGACGGGCACCAGCGCCGTCATCGGAACGGTGGCCGCGGTGCCAACCGGCGACGTGGTGCTCACCAACACCGCTGCATCGGGATTGTCGTCGTTGGCCATCACCGACACGGTGTAGGTGACCGATGGCAGTGGACCATCGGGTCCGTTGCCACTCACGATCACGGTCCAGAGTCCGGCCGTTCCGAACGGAACACCTTCCTTCAGCGGAAGACGAGCCGCTCCCTTGCCATCGAGCGGAACCGACAACGTGACGCTCGCGGTGTCGGCCGTGGGCGGGTTGAACTGCACGGTGAGATCGGTGAGGCCACTCTCGGGCGAGTGCACGTCGATGCGCACCGCGTTGAGCCCGACCATGGCGGGTGTGACTTTCACTTGTACGTCGAACGCACCGCCGGATCGTTCGCCCACGAACGCGTAATTGGTGCGATCGGTTCCGGGCGGTTCGATGTTGGCCGGAAGTGTGGCGACCGCCCATGACGACAACGCGAGGACGAACACACCGAACGCGGCTTCGGTGGCGACGGCCCGTCGCAGATTGAACGCAATCTTCGCGTTGAGTGCCTTGGCCTTGCCGAGACGAGTGGCCACCACTTGGCGCATGAGCATGCCGAGGTACACCATGGCTGCGACGCCGATCACCTTGAGCACGATGAGCCGTCCGTGTCGACTACTGAGGAATCCGCCACCGTCGAGTTGGATCAAGTGCAGCGTTCCCGACACGACAGCCACCGTCACGAACGCCGGTGCCAGTCGCGTGTAACCGCGCACGGCGTGCACGAGATCTTCCTCACCGGGTCCGGCGAGAACGGCGAGCAACAACAATGCGAGCCCACCGAACCACAAGGCGATCGACACGCTGTGGAACGCCCCGGCCAGTGTGCCCACCAACGAGAACTCGGCAGTGGCCCGCGTGAGCGAGAGTGACGCGACGGCGATGCCCATCGGAGCGAGTGATACCGCTTGGGTTCGCGGATCGAGCAGTCGCTCGGGTCGAACCATCACGCCCGCGCTGGCGGCCACGAGGAAGAAGCGAGCAAGAATCACTGCGCCACTCAACGAATCGAACAGTCCGAACCATTCGGTCGGGTTGAGAGCCGCGGTGACCGAGATGCGTGATTCGATCGCGACCGTGAGCACCATCACGAAGAACGTGGAGATGGTGCCGACGAACCACGCGATCCGGAAGAAGCGCGGGACCAATCCGTCGTCGACACCCTCGGGCCACACCAGAACGATGAGCACGGCTCCGCCGAACAGTGCGGCCAAGGCCATGTAGGCGACCATGCGGGCCAACCCGAGTGGGCCGCTCACCGGCGGCGGTTCGCCCAGCAGGTTGCCGCCGTCGGTCATGTCGGCCTCGGTCAGATCACCCGGATCGATACTGGCCGGGTCGAGAACCTCGAAGGAGAAGACGCCCGTGGCCACTTTGCCGTCGGGTTGCGGAATGGAATAGGTGACGTTGCAGGTGCCAACGGGGAGGGCTCCGACCACCGGAACCGAGATGGAGATGCCATCGGCTCCGAATTCGGCCGGTCCGATGGGTGCCGGTGCTTGATCGCACACGGCTTGCACCACCGAGTTGGACGGCACCGTTTCGTTGAACACGACGGTGATCCGTGCCGGCGCGACCGCGACCTTTTCTCCGTCGGCGGGCGACGACGACACCAGTGTGGTCTCGGCCCGTGCCGGCTCGACTCCGATGAAACCGGGTGCGACGATGCCGACCGCGAACATGGCGAGAACGATTCGCCGGAACACGCGTGTCCGGCCGGTCGTGGCGGTGGTCGGCGACAGCGACATGGTCGGTACCACGGTAGTCAGCGGCTCGTGGGTGACCGGGGCACTCGCGGGGAACCTCGACCACACCCCATCTGTAAAGTCGGAGCGTGCCCGACACCGGATACCAGGCGCTCTATCGGCGTTATCGGCCCCAGCGCTTCTCCGAGTTGCGCGGGCAGGATCACATCGCTCTGGCGCTGCGCAACGCGGTCAAGTCCGATCGCGTCGGCCATGCGTATCTCTTCTCGGGTCCGCGCGGTACGGGCAAGACCACCACGGCGCGCATCCTCGCCAAAGTTCTCAACTGCGAGGCCCCGGTCGATGGCGAGCCGTGTTGCACGTGTGGATCATGCGATGCCGTCGTGCACGGCAGCAGTTTCGACGTGATCGAACTCGACGCCGCGAGCAATCGCAGCATCGAAGACATTCGCGAAATCATTTCGACCGCGGCGCTGGGCTCCCCCGGCCGCCACAAGGTGTACATCCTCGACGAGGTGCATCAGCTCACCGGTCCGGCGGCGGCTGCGCTTCTCAAGACACTCGAAGAGCCGCCGTCGCACGTGGTGTTCGTCCTCGCCACGACCGACCCCGAAAAGGTCCCCGAAACCATTCGTAGCCGCACGCAGCATCTGCAGTTCCACCTGCTCCCGGTGGCCGATCTCGAAGAACACGTGCGGTGGGTGGCCAGCGACGCCGGCATCCCGCTCGACGAGCGCGGTCTCGAAGCGGTGTTGCGTCAGGGCGGTGGATCGGCTCGTGACACCTTGTCGGCGCTCGAACTCCTGGCCGCCACCGGTGGCCAGATCGACGAGATCACCCCGGTCGACGAATTCGTGGAAGCCCTCATCGAGTACGACGCCGGCCGAGCGCTGGCCGCGGTCGCTCACACCGTGCATCGCGGTCGCGATCCGCGCACCATCATCGACGACCTCGTTCGTCATCTGCGCGACTGCTTCCTCACCCAGATGGCGCCCGAACTCGTGCAGGTTCAAGAACACCGAGCCGCCGAACTCGCCGGTCAGTCTCGTCGCCTCGGCACCGCGCGCATCGTGAAGGTGATGGAGACACTCGGACAGGCGCTGCTCGACATGCGCGGCGCACCCGATCAGCGGGTGGTGCTCGAGGTCGCTCTCGTGCGACTCGTGCATCGTCAACTCGACACCGGTCTCGACGCCCTGTTGGCCCGTGTCGAACAACTCGAACGCGAGATCGTCGAACGACCGCCCACGCTGGCTCCGGCGCCGGTCAATCCGTCCACTGGGCGTGCGGTTCTGGGTGGACGCGTGAGTCGAGATGCCTCGGCACCGACTCCCCGTCCGGCCGCTGCGAGCCCGGCTCCGGTGGCGGCACCGAGCGAATCGGCTCCCGAACCAGCGCCAGCGCCATCAGCAGCATCAGCGCCGTCGCCTGCGCCGAGCGCGGGTGCATCACTCGACTCGTTGGTGGCCCGGTGGACCGACGACGTGCTGTCCACGTTGGTCGGTATGCGCCGCGCGGTGGCCCAGATGGTCAAGCCCATCGTTCGCGATGGTGCGGTGGTGTTGATGGTCGACAACGAGCACGCGGCCAAGCGCGTGAACGACTACCTCGACGACTTGTCCGCTGCGGTCCGTGCGGCGGCCGGTTCGGCGTGTGCGGTCGTCGTCGAAGTGCGTCCTGATGCGCCGGCCGAAGCGGCACCGAAGCGCAAGAAGGCCGCGGTCGTTCCCGATGACGACGAGATCGATATCGAAGAAGCCAAGAAGTTGCCCACGTCCACCGCCAAGAGCACCGAAGAAGAACTCCTCGAAGCGTTTCCGGCGGCCAAGTTCGTGAAGAAAGAGCAGTGATCGGTGGCTTCCACCTACACGTTGCCGGTTCAGAACCTCATCGATCATCTCGGGCGTCTGCCCGGAATCGGGCCCCGTTCGGCGCAGCGCATCGCGTTCCACTTGTTGAAGTTGCCCGCGGAAGACGTTCAGCGTCTCACTCAGGCCATTTCCGACGCCAAAGAGCGCGTGCGGTTCTGCTCGCAGTGTTTCAACTTCGCCGAAGACGAACTGTGCCCCATCTGCGCCGATCCTCGTCGTGACTCGAGTGTCATCTGCGTGGTCGAAGAGAGTCGCGACATCATTCCGCTCGAACGCACCGGCGAGTTCAAGGGTCGCTACCACGTGCTCCTCGGTGTCATGAATCCGATCGAAGGCATCGGACCCGACCAACTCAAGATGCGCGAACTCGTGATGCGCATCGGCAGCGAAGACGTTCGCGAAGTGATCGTGTGCACCAACCCCAACACCGAGGGTGAGGTCACCGCGCAGTACATCGGCCGTCTGCTGAAGCCCTTCGACATCACGGTCACTCGACCGGCCTCGGGGCTTCCGGTGGGTGGCGATCTCGAGTACGCCGACGAGCTCACCTTGGGTCGGGCCATCAGCGGTCGTCGTCGCCTCGACGACTGACGCGCTCCGGGGTACCGCTCGGGGCTGGCGCGGGCGGAAAGGCCATCCCCGGTCGATACCCCGGATCAACGGAGACGACGGTGCGTCCCTGTATGACGATCAGGTTACGAATATGACGGAGCCCGTGCAAGAACAGTCCCTGAACAGGGACTTTCCACTGTCTCCGTATGACGACGGAGCGGTCGTGCGGGTTCGGGTCGGTGGGTCGAGCCGGTTCAGCCGGTCGAGCCGGCTCAGAGAGCCCGGACGATCAGGGCATCACCCTGGCCGCCCCCACCGCACAGCGCGGCCGCACCGAGACCGCCGCCGCGACGACGCAGCTCGTGGAGCAAGGTGAGGGCGATGCGGTTGCCGCTCATGCCGATCGGGTGACCGAGCGCGATGGCACCGCCGTTCACGTTGGTGACCTCGTCGGTGATGCCGAGGTCGGCCATCGACGCGATGCCCACGGCCGCGAACGCTTCGTTGAGTTCGAACAACTTCAGGTCGGAGACCTTGAGGTTCGCCTTGTGCAACGCCTTCATGATCGCGCGACTCGGCTGCTGTAGCAGCGACGCGTTGTCGGGACCCGCGACCATGCCGTAGCCGACCACCTGTCCGAGAGGTTGAACACCGCGAGCTTTCACCGCGCGTTCCGACATGATCACCATTGCCGAACCACCGTCGCTGATCTGCGACGCGTTGGCCGCGGTGATGGTTCCTTCCTTGTCGAAGGCGGGCTTCAGAGTGCCGAGAGTATCCATCGTGGTGTCGGCGCGCACACCTTCGTCGTTTTTCACGAGAACCGGATCACCCTTGCGTTGTGGAATCGCGACGTCGACGATTTCTTCGGCGAGCTTGCCACTGGCAATGGCGGCGGCCGCGCGCTGGTTGCTCTTCATGGCGAATTCGTCCTGTGTGGCACGGGAGATTCCACCACCGTTGTAACGCTCGGTTCCGAGGCCCATGAGACACACGTCGAACGCGCACCACAAACCATCGGCGATGATCGCGTCACGCAGTTCGGTGTTGCCGTAGCGGAATCCGCCGCGGGCGCCGGCTGCGATGTACGGAGCCTGCGTCATGCTCTCCATGCCACCGGCGATCACGATGTCGGCATCGCCAGCCTGGATCATCTGATCGGCGAGGTAGATCGCGTTGATTCCCGACAAGCACACCTTGTTGATGTTCACTGCCGGCACGCTCATCGGGATGCCGGCCTTGACGGCGGCCTGACGACTCGGGACTTGACCCTGGCCGGCCATGAGCACCTGACCCATGATCACGTGCCCGACTTCGTTGGGCGCCACACCGGCTCGCTGCAATGCGGCACTGATGGCGAAGCCTCCCAGATCGGCGGCGGTGAACGACGCGAGTGCGCCGCTCATCTTTCCGATCGGTGTACGGGCTCCTGCGACGATGTACGACCCGGGCATGATGTGCCTTTCTGCTGACATGGTGAGTTGCGGTTGTTGTGGTGAATTCTTGGTGCTCAGTGTGGTCGGGGGAGACCCGGCCCGCGAACGCCCAACTTACCGATGAGTAACAACGAGCGATAAGTTCGCCCGATGGAGCAGATTCGCGAGGCCATTCTGAACGGGGCCGACTCCGCGGCCATCGCCGCCCTCCCCGTTCCCACGCACTACCGGGCCGCCCACTTGCTGGCCTCGGAGACGGCGATGTTCGAGGGGGTTCCTTCCGAGAAGAAGGACCCGCGCCAGAGCATCCACGTGAGCGATGTGCCCACGCCCGAACTGGCCCCCGACGAGGTGTACGTGGCGGTGATGGCGAGCAGCATCAATTTCAACACCGTGTGGTCGAGCATCTTCGAGCCGGTGTCGACGTTCGGGCCGATGAAGCGTTTGTCGCGCGACAGCGACTGGATGAAGCGCCACGATCAGCCGTATCAGGTGATCGGCAGCGACGGGTCGGGTGTGGTGCTGAAGGTCGGTTCGGCCGTGCGGTTGTGGAAGCCGGGCGATCACGTGACGATTCATTGCAACTACGTCGACGACCAGGACAACACCGCCCACAACGACTCGATGTTGGCCGCGAATCAGCGCATCTGGGGTTACGAATCGAACTTCGGCGGACTGGCCGATCTCTCGGTGGTCAAGGCCAATCAGCTCATGCCCAAGCCCGCCCACTTGACGTGGGAAGAAGCCGCGGTGAACGCGCTCTGCAACTCGACGTCGTATCGCATGCTCGTGTCGCGCAACGGCGCGGCCATGAAGCAGGGCGACGTGGTTCTCATCTGGGGCGCGACCGGCGGTATCGGCGCGTACGCCACGCAATACGTGTTGAACGGCGGCGGCATTCCGGTGTGCGTGGTATCGAACTCCGACAAGGCGCAGATCCTTCGCGACATGGGTGTCGAAGCGATCATCGATCGCAAGGCCGCCGGTTACAAGTTCTGGAAGGACGAGCACACTCACGACGAGAGCGAGTGGCGTCGTCTCGGCAGCGACGTCCGCGATCTCGTGGGCGAAGATCCCGACATCGTGTTCGAGCATCCGGGTCGTTCGACCTTCGCCGCGTCGATGTACGTGGCCAAGCGAGGCGGCACCATCGTCACGTGTGCGGCTACGAGCGGATTCATGATGGAGTTCGACAACCGCCACTTCTGGATGCGTCTCAAGAATCTGGTGGGTAGTCATTTCGCGAACTACCAGGAGTCGTGGCAGGCCAATCGTCTGATCGCCAAGGGCATGATCCATCCGGTCATCAGCCAGACGTTCGCACTCGAGAACGTGGGCGAAGCGGCGTATCAGGTTCACCACAACATGCATGAGGGCAAGTTGGGTGTGTTGTGTCTGTCGCCCGAGCCTGGCCTCGGCGTCACCGACCCCGAGTTCCGCGCCAAGGTGGGAGAGGAGAACCTGTCTCGGTTCCGTCGTTCGTGATCGGTCGTGGCAGGCTGATCGCATGATCCTCACCGAAATCGACCACGTGGCCATCGCAGTGAAAGATCTCGAAGCGGCTATCGACTACTACCAGCGGGCGTTCGGCGCCACCGTCGACCATCGTGAAGTGGTGGAGAGCGACGGGGTGGAAGAGGCGTTGTTGAAGGTGGCCGAGAGTTATGTGCAGCTGCTCACGCCCACGCGTGATGACAGCCCGGTGGCCAAGGCGATCGAGAAGCGTGGTGAGGGGCTGCATCACATCGGGTATCGCGTGAAGGATTGTGGTGAGGCGTTGGCGTCGATGCTGGCGGCTGGTGCGACGGCGATCGACAAGGCCCCGCGTCCGGGGAGTCGTGGAACGACGGTGGCGTTCATTCACCCGAAGGGCAGCTTCGGCACCCTCATCGAACTCGTCCAGGAATAAGGAACTTTTTGGTTCGGTGTGGTTCTGGGTGAAAAATTCGCTGGATTCCAGCGAATTTTTCACCCAGAACCACAACCGCCGTCACGCTGTTTCGAGCATCAGGCCCGTGAGGTAGTCGGCTTCCGGGAAGTGCAACGGGATCGGGTGGTCGCCCGGTTGTCCCAACCGCTCGATGATCGAGGCCTCACGATTCGCATCGACGGCCGCACCGGCCACAACTTTCTGGAACAGATCGCTCGACACCGCACCCGAGCACGAGTACGTGAACAGCAGTCCGCCCGGCCGTAACAACTTGAGCGCGAGCAGATTGAGATCCTTGTAGGCACGAGTCGCCCGGTCGACTTGATTCGGATTGTTGGCGAGCTTGGGCGGATCGAGAACGATCACGTCGAAACTGGCCCGGCGATCACGAAGTGAACGCAATTCGGTGAACGCATCGGCCTCCACGAGTTCGCCGATGTTCACATCATTCGCACGACCGTTGGCCTCGGCGATGCGGAGAGCCGGCCCGGACGAGTCGATCGTGGTGATCGAACTCGCACCACCGCGAGCGGCCGCCACGCTGAACGACCCGGTGTACCCGAACACGTTGAGCACCGCTCGACCTCGTGAGTGCTGTTCCACCAAGCGACGACTGTCGCGCTGATCGATGTAGAAGCCGGTCTTGTGCCCGTGCTCGACGTCGACGTGGAATCGAAGCCCGTTTTCGCGGGCCCACACATCGGTCGGAAGTGAGCCGTGGCGAATACCCGTTTGCGACTCGAGTCCTTCGCGCGATCGATTGTCACCGTCGCTGCGTTCGTACACACACTCCACGCCATCGAGTGATGCAAGGGCCACGACGACCGCGTCGCGTCGGGCGTCGATTCCGACCGTCGTGATCTGGAAGACGACGATCGAACCGTAACGATCGACTACGAGCCCGGGCAGACCATCGGCCTCGCCGAAAACCAAACGAACGGCGTCGCCGTTGGGGATTCCGAGGTGGCGCCGACGACTCGCTGCGGCCGATACACGACTCGCGATGAACTGGTCGTCGATCGATTGGTCGACGTCGAACGTCCACACACGCGCACGAATCGACGAATGTGGACTGTACGAAGCGAGTGCCAACGGTCGTGACGCGTCATCCACCACCAACACCGTGTCGCCCGGTTGCGGATTCCCGCCGACCCGGTCGACCGAACCGCTCATGATCCACGGATGGTGACGGCGCAGGCTGCGGTCGCGCCCGGCCTTGAGCCGCAGCGTCGCCTGATCGCTCATGTCGCTCTCACTTTGACGCGATCTTGATCGACAACGCAGACGTCGGCGATCAGGCTCGGAACTGGGAGAAACACATCATGACGGTACTGGTCGGAACACTGGTTGGAGTGCTGGGCGTGCTACTGATGCGCCCGATCGTTCATCGGTACACGGCGACGAACTCACCGTTGTGGGTAGGCGTACCGATCGCTGCGGTGACCGCGAGTTCGATGACGTACGACGTCGATGGCGTGCTGTTGTCAGTCGCGCTCGGATCGTTGGCGGCTGTGCTCGTCGCATTGAGTGAGATCGACGTGAAGGTTCGGCGTTTGCCTCGTGAGATCAGTTACCCGGCCGCCGTCGTGGGAGTGAGCCTCTTGGTGGCCGATGCTCTGACGCGTGATCGAGCCGATCGCGCGGTGATGGTGTTGGCCGGAGCAGCCGTGTTCACGATCGCGATGTTCGTCCTCTTTGTGATCGGGCGAGGCTCGCTCGGTGACGGCGACGTTCGCATCGCTCCCCTGCTCGGTTCGTTCCTCGGCTATTGGTCGCCCCGTTTGGTTCTGTCGGCACTGCTGGCGGCCTCACTCGTGGCCACCGTCGTGGCACTTGGGTTCATGGTGGTGAAGCGATCGGGCCGTGGCACGACTCTTCCGTTCGGCCCCTTCCTGGCCCTCGGAACGGTGATCGCCCTGGCGAGTCAGGGATTGTGATGAGGGCGGCGATCGAGCCGACCGAGGTGAAAAAGGTGGTGGATGAGTGGTATCGAACTGATACCATTTCCGCCGTGGCCATGACCTTGCGACTCACCGACGACGAACAGACTGCCCTGCGCGCACGGGCCGAAGCCGAAGGAATTTCGATGCAGGAAGCGGCTCGTCGGGCAGTGCGCGAGTACGTGGCGCGTAGCGAACATCGGGATCGGGTGAGTGAGGCGGCCAGCCGGATCCTGAGCGCCCACGCCGATGCCATCGAGCGACTCGGGCAGTGAGTCGCTCGTTCGAGTACCTCGACCTCGAGGATGTCCTGTCGTTGGCCCGGACGCTGCTCGGTGATCTACCGCCCGTCCGCGACATCGGTTTGTTGGGCTCGGCCGTCGCTCGGCCACAGACATCGGTGTTCGGCGGGGACGCGTATCCCGACGTCTTCTCGAAGGCGGCTGCTCTGCTTCAGTCGATCGTCAACAATCACCCACTCATCGACGGCAACAAGCGCTTGGGCTGGTTGGCTACGGCTGTGTTCCTCGAATTGAACGACGTCCAAGCGAGCAAGGCCACCAATGACGATGTGTACGACTTCGTCATCTGGGTTGCTTCGTCCAACCCCGATCTCGATGCGATCATCCCAAGGTTGCGAACCATCATCGAGAAGGAATCTCGGTCGTGATCGTTCATCTGGTCGACGGCACCTACGAGCTCTATCGGCAGCACTACGGCCAGGCCGTGCGTTCGTCGGAACCCTCCCCCAACGCGGCCACCATTGGCGTTCTCAACTCCACCTTCCAGTTGCTCGCCGACGGCGCCACGTACATCGGTGTGGCGACCGATCACGTGATCGAGAGTTTCCGCAACGATTTGTGGGCCGGTTACAAGACATCCGACGGCATGGAAGCGGAGATCCTCACGCAGATCCCGATCCTCGAAGAAGCGTTGCGATCGATGGGTGTCGCGGTGTGGCCGATGGAGGAGTATGAAGCCGACGACGCTCTCGGGTCAGCGGCGGCCGTCGCCGATCGCGACACACGTGTCGAACAGGTGCAGATCTTCAGCCCCGACAAGGATCTCGGCCAATGCGTTCGTGGTCGCCGTGTCGTGCAGATCGATCGTCGCAAGATGGCCAAGGATGGAACCGGTCTCATCGACGAAAACGCGGTGCGCGAGAAGTTCGGCGTGGGTCCAGCGAGCATCGCCGACTGGCTCGGACTCGTGGGCGACACCGCCGATGGTTTTCCCGGACTGAGTGGCTGGGGTGCCAAGTCGGCGTCGGCGGTTCTGGCGCGATACGAGCGCATCGAGAACGTTCCCGATGCCGTGAGCGAGTGGGACGTTCCCGGACTGCGCGGCGCTGCCAAGTTGGCCGAGTCGTTGTCGTCGCAACGCGAACTCGCACTGCTGTTCCGGAAAGTGGCCACCATTGTCACCACCGTTCCGGTGGGTGATGTGGACGACTGGCACTGGACCGGTCCGCGCGACGAGTTCCGCGATTTCTGCGCCGATCTCGGTGCGCCTCGCCTGGCCGACCGGGTCGCCAGCCTGGCCTCATCACGCGGGCGGTAACCTCACGCTTGCGTCATTCGGCTCCTGTCGGGTGAGGTGACGGTCGGGTCCTGTGCAACGGGTCCCCGTGAATCAGGTCAGGACCGGGAGGTAGCAGCCTTCAGCGGAACGGCTCGTGTGCCGCAGATCGCCTGGCCGTCACCTCATCCGACAGGAGCGTGCTTGACAACAGGGAAGGGTGCGAGAGCGGCCGAATCGGCACGCTTGGAAAGCGTGTGAGGTGCAAGCCTCCGTGGGTTCGAATCCCACCCCTTCCGCCATGGAGATCGTCGACGCCATGACACTCGCGCTCGAACAAGCGCGTGACGCGCTCAACCACGACGACGTTCCCGTGGGTGCGGTCGTGTTGCACGAAGGCCGAGTCATCGCGGCACGGCACAACGAACGTGAAGCGACGTCCGATCCCACGGCGCACGCCGAAGTTCTCGCGTTGCGTGACGCCGCGGCCGCACTCGGACGCTGGCGTCTCGACGACTGCACTCTCGTGGTCACTCTCGAACCATGTGTGATGTGCGCGGGCGCGCTCCTCAACGCTCGGATCGGCCACCTCGTGTACGGGGCGGCCGACTTGAAGGGTGGCGCGACGGCCAGCCTGTACAACGTGTGTGCCGACCCGCGCCTCAACCACAATCCCCCGGTTACGCACGGGATTCTGGCCAGCGAGTCAGCGGCTCTGCTCGAGCAGTTCTTCGCCGAGCGCCGATAACCTCGATCGACGGAAGGGTGCCCGAGCGGCCGAAGGGACACGCCTCGAAAGCGTGCGACGTGCAAGCGTCCGTGGGTTCAAATCCCACCCCTTCCGCCACTGGAAGTCAGACCGTTAGTGACCGTCCTCTTTTCTTGAGTTCGACCCGCTCCTAGATTGAGCCGAGCGGCGGCATCGTCGTTGGGGGGTCCATGAAGCGCGTCATCAGGCTCGCGGCATTCGTATCGACGTGTGCGCTCGTGGCGCTCATGTGCGTGGACGGTGCGCAGGCATCGTCCTGGACCTTGCAGCGGATATCGGGTGAAGACCGCTACGACACCGCCGTTCGGGTCTCGACGGAGTTCTTTTCGTCGGGCGCCCCGGCCGTGGTTCTGGCAAACGGCGCCAACTTTGCTGACTCACTCTCGGGGTCAGCATTGGCTGCTCGGCTCGACTCGCCACTCTTGCTCGTACGCAAGGAAGTCATTCCGGCAGCGGTCGCCACGGAAATCTCGAGACTGAAGCCATCGAAGATCGTGATTCTCGGCGGTGCAGCAGCTATCGCTGCGAGTGTCGTCGATCAGCTGAAGTCGATTTCGTCGGCGGAACTTGTTCGCCTCGGTGGGTCCACTCGATATGAAACGAGCGAGAAGATCGTCGCATTCGGGTGGCCGAACGAAGCCGAAGCCGTTTACCTCGTGACGGGAGAGGGCTTTCCTGCGGGGCTTCTGGCCGGCGGGGCGGCGGGACTTCAGGACTCACCGGTTCTGCTGACGAGACCGACGAGTCTGGCGACGACGACCTCGGATCTGATTAAGAAACTGAAACCCAAGAAGCTCAGGGTTGTGTCTTACGGATCGTCGGGAGCCGGATACGTGTCGGCCCCGGTGATCAAAGCGGCGCGTACGGCGAGTCCGACGGGCTTTTCGCTGATCAGCGGAACCGATTTGTACGATGTGTCAAGCGCTCTCGCGACAATCAACGGTTCGATCTCGTCGACGGTAATTCTGACCACGAGTGAAGCCTTCCCCGATGCACTGGCCGCCGGAGGTACGGCGGGATATCTCGGGCGGACTTTGCTGATGACCAATCGTTCGTGCATGCCGAAATTGGTGTCCAACCTTCTGACCAACGGCGGAGTCGGGACCGTGACGGTGATCGGTGGGACAGCCGCAATTTCAGAGGAGTCAGCTCGTGGAACGGTGTGCCCGAGTGGAGTTCAGGCAGGGCAGGATTGGGAGACGGGTCCACTCCCGAGCGGGGTCTCCAAGACCTCGATCGACACCTTGGTTGCAACAGCATTTGGAGATGTCACAAAAAAGGGTCGCGTACGCGGTGTGGTCATTGTCATTGGCGACAAGATCGTCTACGAGAATTACCACCCGATGGACAATGCGCAGAGTCCGATGGTTTCGTACTCGATGGCGAAGGGCATCACGTCGACAATCGTGGGGATGCTCATTGCTGATGGGAAACTCTCCCTCGATCAGCCCGCTCCTATTGCAACTTGGCAGGGTGCGGGCGATGGGCGGAAAGGAATCACGGTTCGCCACCTTCTCAACATGGCCTCAGGGTTGAGATGGACGGTTGCGACCGACAGGGTCAAGATGTGGAGCGCAACTGCGGCATCCGATTACGCCGCGGCCCTGCCACTTGCGGCCACGCCGGGTTCTCTGCACAACTACTCGTCGGGTGATTCGGCCATTCTCATGCGAATCGCAACTGAGACTTTGGGTGGAACGGCGCCGACCAGCTCCTTCATGCAGCAACGACTATTCGACCCACTCGGTATCACCACTGAGGTTCTCTTCCCCGACCGGAGTGGCCGTTGGCCCGGCCACTGGGGGGTCAACATGACTGCTCGAGACTGGGCTCGTTTCGGACTGCTGTACCTCAACGATGGAACATGGGGTGGCAAGAAAATCATCTCTGACCAGTGGGTCGAATTCTCGAAGACCCCGTCTCCGCAGAATGACAAATACGGTGGACATTGGTGGATCTACAAAGACGCATACTCGGCGGAAGGCTTCGGTGGCCAGTACGTCTTGGTCTCACCTTCCAAGAACATGGTGATGGTGATCACCGCAGCGAACGGTTACGATTCTTTGTTCGGTTTGTCGGCGGTTCCTCAGGACGGGCAGGCCATTCGCTCCTTCGTCCTCCGTGAGGCCCTTTACGACTTGTTCCCAGTCGTTGACTGACGATTGCGATCCACAACGCCGAAATCAGCACTCCACGTCGGTAGAGGATGCCTTCAGTTCGATGAGGTAGTCGTCCACCACGTCGCGGGCGCACTTGCTCGCCGTGTAGCCGGTGTGCTGATTGGCCGTCACCACCACCAGACGACCACCTTCGAGTGCCTTCACCATGTTGCGCGTGCTGTCGAGTGGTGTGGACGGATCGCCCGTCGTGCCGATCACCACGATCGGCCCGGCACCAATGCCCGTCACGTCCACACGCGGATCGATCGCGGCCGGCCAGAACGTGCAGCCGTAGTTGCCCTGAGTCTCGGGTGACATGCGCGGTGCGGCTTCTTGGTAGCGAGGCACGAACGAATCGGCTTCCTCGACCGTGAAGCGTTCGTCCTCGTCGGCGCACGTGATGGCGATGAACGCCTCCAACTCGTTGCCGTAGGTTCCGTCGGGCTGACGTTGGAAGTACGCATCGAAGAGTGCGAGCAGAGTCGAGCCGTTGCCATCGGCTGCTTCGGCGAGACCGGCGGCGAGGGTGTCCCAGTACGACTCGTCGTACAGCGCTTGCGCAACACTCGTCATCGCCATACCGCGCGTGAGTTCGGGGCGTCCGTCTTCCGTGGGCAACGGGTTCTCGTCCATCTCGGCCATGAGGCGGTCGAATGCACCCTCGGCGTCACCGTCGTTGTGGAACTGGCACGAGCGAGTGGCCGAACAATCGGCCAGGAACGCGGTGAGCGCCTGCTCGAAGCCGCGCTTCTGCTGCACACTCGCCGTCACCGAATCGACGTTCGGATCGGCGGCACCGTCGAGAACAGCCGCTCGAACGGTCTCGGGGAACAAGGTCGCCCACACCGCACCGAGTTCACTCCCGTACGACAAACCGAAGTACGAGATCTTCTCCTCACCGAGGGCCTGGCGAATGCGATCCATGTCGCGCGCGACGTTGTTGGTTCCGACGTGATCGATGAAGTCGCTGTTGTTCGTGATGCACTCGTCGATGAATTCCTTGGCGAGGTCGATGTTGAACTGAGCCTCGGTGCTGTCGTCCGGTGTGGCGTCGCCTTGAGCGAAGAAGTAGTCGTAATCGTCGGTGCAGTCGATGGCGGGCTCAGATTCGCCGGTGCCACGCGGATCGAAGCCCACGATGTCGAAATGATCGAGCAGGCCCTTGCTGAGAATCTGATCGGCGGCCCGGGCCAGAATCGACCCGCCGAAACCGGGGCCACCCGGATTCATGAGAAGTGAACCGATGCGCTTGTCGGGATCGTTCGCCACTCGCCGTTCGAGATGGAGCGAGATGGTCTCCGAGTTCGGATCGTCGTAATCGAGGGGAACCTCGAGAGTGCCGCATTCGACCGGGCCGCACTCTTCCCACTCGATGGTTCCGGCTGAGGTCGAATCATCATCCGACGGTGCATCGGTGGACTCGGTGTCGACCACTGACGACTCGGTGCTTTCGGAGTCGACGAGTACGACATCGGAATCACCACCACATGACGCAACAACGAGGAGAAAGCCGATGACGAGAGTGGTCCGCCGCATGCGTCGATGGTAGGTGAAAGTAACCTCGCGGTGTGCGCATGAACCCTCACATGATGATGCCCGGTGACGCATCGGCAGTGAAGGGTCGCCGCATCGAACGCGCCGCGCTTCGACGTGTGTGGATCTTCGCCCGCCCGTACCGCGCGAGCATCACCGGATTCCTTGTCACCATCCTCGTTGGGGCATTGGTGGCCCTCGTTCCACCGTTCGTTTTTCGCGCCATCATCGACGATGCGATCCCGGACGGATCACGTTCACGCATCTGGTCGCTGGCCCTCATCGCCGTTGGTGCGGCGATCGCCGACGCCGTTCTCGCCATCGGACAACGCTGGTACTCGGCTCGTATCGGTGAAGGTCTCATCTACGACTTGCGCGTGGCTTTGTTCGACAAGGTTCAGCGGATGCCGGTCGCGTTCTTCACGCGCACGCAAACCGGCTCACTGATCAGCCGCCTCAACAACGACGTGATCGGAGCGCAGACCGCGGTCACATCCACACTCGGCAGTGTGGTGAGCAACGTCGTGGTCCTCGTCACCACACTCGCGGCCATGATCGCGCTCGAATGGCGCCTCACGCTCATCGCCCTGATCGTTCTTCCGGTGTTCGTGGTTCCGGCCCGCCGTGTGGGCAACAAGCTGCAAGAGATCGCGCGCGAGCAGATGGGTCTCAACGCCCAGATGAACACGCAGATGTCCGAGCGGTTCAACGTGGCCGGCGCGATGTTGGTGAAGTTGTTCGGACGTCACGATCGTGAAGTCGGCGAGTTCTCCGGTCGCGCGGCGGGCGTTCGCGACACCGGCATTCGTTCGGCCATGTACGGGCGTGTCTTTTTCGTCGCCTTGGGTCTGGTCGGTGCTCTCGGTGCGGTGGCCGTGTACGGCATCGGCGCACAGCTGGTGGTGTCGGGCGACATCACATCGGGAACCCTCGTGGCGTTGGCCGCTCTGGTGGCCCGCGTGTACCAACCGCTCACCGGTCTCACGAACGCCCGCGTCGATCTGCTCACCTCGTTCGTCAGCTTCGAGCGCGTGTTCGAAGTTCTCGACGCACGGGTGGCGATCGTCGACAAGCCGGGTGCGATCGATTTGGTCGATCCGCGCGGCCGAGTCGAACTCGATCAGGTCACCTTCCGGTATCCACCGGCGTCGGCGGTGTCCATCGCGTCACTCGAAACTCCCGGTGCCCCCACCGGTGATCCCGATCGCGACGTGCTCCACGGCGTGTCGCTCGCGATCGAGCCGGGTGAGACGGTGGCTCTGGTTGGCTCATCGGGTTCGGGCAAGACCACGCTCGCCTCTCTCATTCCGCGTTTGTACGACGTGACCGGCGGCGCCGTTCGCATCGACGGCAACGATGTGCGCGATCTCACCGGACACACGTTGCGCGCCGCGATCGGTGTGGTGTCGCAAGACCCGCACCTCTTCCACGAGAGCATCGAATCGAACCTGCGCTACGTGAAAGAAGGCGCCACCGCGGCCGACATCGAAGAAGCCTGTCGACGCGCCCGCATTCACGACACCATCGCCGCGCTCCCCGACGGTTACGCCACGGTCGTAGGCGAACGCGGCTATCGACTCTCCGGTGGCGAGAAACAGCGTCTGGCCATTGCGCGTCTGCTCCTCAAGGATCCGGCCGTCATGATCCTCGATGAAGCCACGAGCCACCTCGACAACGAGAACGAAGCCCTCGTGCAAGGTGCCCTCGACGACGCGATGCGCGGTCGTACCGCCATCGTGATCGCTCATCGACTCTCCACCATCAAGGACGCCCACCGCATCGTGGTTCTCGACGACGGACGAATCGTCGAACAGGGAACGCACGATCAGTTGATGGCTCTCGACGGCCCATACGCGCGTCAGGTTCGCGCCGGCAGTTTGTTCTCCGTACCGACCTGAGGTTCGTGATCGGTGAACGTCAGTGCGGACCGCGACGTGTTCCGCGCACCAGACGACCGGGCAACTCACCCGTGTGCTGGCCGTCCTGGAACGTGACCGTGCCACCCTTGATCGTGAATCGATATCCGCTGGCGTCCTGTACGAGACGACGGCCACCGGCGGGCAAGTCGTGCACGATGTGCGGAGGGGCGGCGCCGAGCGTGTTCATGTCGATCACGTTGAGATCGGCCAGATAACCCGGCGCCACCACACCACGGTCGAACCATCCCACGTGGCTTGCTGTGCGCTGCGTGAGGTGGTTCACCATGAGTTCGATGGGGAGGCGACCGTCTTCGTGACGATCACGAGTCCAGAGCGCGAGCGCCGTGGTGGGGAAACTGCCGTCGCTGATGGCACCGCAGTGAGCACCAGCATCCGACAGACCGATCACGGCGTTCTTGCGCATCAGCATCTCGCGCACGTCGTCGAGATTGCCGTGTGAGAAGTTGAACAACGGCTTGTAGAGAAGGCGATTGCCGTTCTCTTCGATCATCAAGTCGATCAAGAACTCGATCACGGGACGACCGGCGGCTTGTGCGCGGGCGGCCACCGAATCGGACTTCTTCGGCTCGTAGTTGACCGGGTTCTCCATCGGGAAGAGCTTGTAGAACGAGCCGAACACATCGGCGGCGAGTCCTTCGAGTTTCTCCATTGCCGCGGCGTGCTCGGTTGCGATGCGTGAGCGGCGCTCCGGATCGCGAAGAGCGGCAACCACGTCGGGTAGCGGACGCGTGGCGATCTCCTGGTAACTCGGACACACGAGCAGTGGATTGGCCGAGGCCGTGAGACCTTGCAGGATTCCGATGGGGCGCACGGCTACCTGTGTGGCGAGTTTGGCTCCCTTGGCCACGTTGCGGTCGACCCACTCGCCCATTTCGCGCCAACGATCGGGAAGCATCTCGGGTTGCTGCACCGTCATCGACAACGGACGACCAGTGGAAAGCGCGAGCTGCGCCATCAGATCCATTTCGGCGCGCGCGTATTCGGTATCGGTCGATTGGTACGCGTCGGAGATGAGTTGGATGACCCCGCTGCCGCTCTCGGCCATCGCCGTTCCGAGGGCGATGAGTTCGTCGGCCGATGAGAAACGCGTACCCAAGAACGCGCCGTCACGAGTGCGGTGTACGAACGTACGACTGGTGGTGAAACCGAGCGCTCCAGCGCGCATGCCTTCGCGAACCGCGGTTGCCATGCGCATGAGTTCGTCGACCGACGGCGCCTCGTTCAGATCGGCCCCGCGCTCGCCCATCACGTACGCACGCAGTGGTGCGTGGGCCACCTGAGTGGCGACATCGATGGCGTAATGACGACGATCGAGTGCGTCGAGATAATCGGGGAAGGTTTCCCAGTCCCAGGTGAGTCCTTCGGCCAACGCGGTGCCCGGGATGTCTTCCACACCTTCGAGCATTCCGATCAGCCAGTCGTGCACTTCGGGCGTGGGCTTGGCCGGTGCGAAACCGACACCGCAGTTACCCATCACGATCGAGGTGACTCCGTGGACGCTCGACGGGGCCAACACCGGATCCCACGTGGCCTGACCATCGAAGTGGGTGTGGATGTCGACGAAGCCGGGTGTCACCACCAGACCCGAGGCGTCGATCTCGCGTCGACCACGTCCGGACAACCCGGGGGCCACCTCGGTGATCACCCCACCGACCACGGCGATGTCGACCCCGTCACGGGCGGGGGCCCCCGTACCGTCGACCAGGCGGGCGTTGCGGATGACCAGATCGTGGGATCCCATGTGGGAAGTCTGTCAGAAAGATTCGGATGGGCGGTGGGTCGTGATTCGGGTGGGCGCCCCGTATTTTAGGAGGAAGGGGGCGGGACAAGGGCCCTCGGAAACCGTCCTGAAAGGGGAGAGCCCACCATGAAGAAGTTCCCGAAAGTTTCGGTCGTCCTGGGCCTCGCCCTGGTGTCCCTCGTCGCATGCGGGTCGGACTCATCCGGATCCGATGCGACCGGATCGTCCCCGGCCGCCGCCGAGGCGACCACCCAGGCCCCGGCCGCCGCCGAGGCGACCACCCAGGCCCCGGCCGCCGCCGTGACCACCCAGGCCCCGGCCGCCGCCGTGACCACCCAGGCCCCGGCCGCCGTCGCGGCGACCACCCAGGCCCCGGCCGCCGCCGTGACCACCCAGGCCCCGGCCACCGTCGCGACGACCACCCAGGCTCCGGCGGCGTCCCCCACGATCGGCGACGTCAAGGTCGATTGTCTGAATCGTGGACTTCGGGTCAACGCCACCGTGAACAAGGGGTCGTCCGACATCAACCGCGTGGTGGTGAAGCGGGCCAACGACGAGGGCGCCGAATTGGAGACCAGGATGACCTTCCTCGGCCCGGATACCGGGGCTGGGAATGAGTGGTCGGCCGTCAATGTGGCCGGAGCCGTCGACCGGATCACGGTTGTTGCCACCGACAAATCGGGCAAGACCGTGAGCTCGGCCAAGGACTTCAACCTGCCCTGTTAAGGACGTTCTCGGAACAAACTCCCTCGAGGAGGGTCAAGATCCTGAGTCGAGATGACTCAGGATCTTTTCTTTCCGGGTTGCGACACTCCATTGGCCGGGCTAACTTGACACGAGCCGACGCAGGTTCCGCATCCCCCCGGGGAATCTGCGTCGGACCATTTTTCGTCGACACCACCGAGTGTTGACATCACATTTCGTCCACGAAGTTCAACAGACAGCCCCGGCGGGTCGGCCCTCCGGGATCAACGAAGAGGTTCAGCATCATGCCCAAGGCAGTCGGTATCGATCTCGGAACCACCAACTCGGTCGTCTCGGTGCTGGAGGCCGGCGAACCGGTCGTCATCCCCAACTCCGAGGGAGCCCGGACCACTCCGTCGGTGGTGGCCTTCTCCAAGGCCGGCGAGGTTCTGGTGGGCGAGGTCGCCAAGCGTCAGGCGATCACCAACCCCGATCGCACCTTCCGCTCGATCAAGCGCCACGTGGGCACCAATTGGAAGAGCGACGACGTCGATGGCAAGAAGTACACGCCGCAGGAGATCAGTGCCCGCACGCTCATGAAGTTGAAGCGCGACGCCGAGGCCTACCTCGGCGACACCGTCACCCAAGCGGTCATCACGGTGCCGGCCTACTTCGACGACGCGCAGCGCACCGCCACCAAGGAGGCCGGTCAGATCGCCGGTCTCGAGGTGCTGCGCATCATCAACGAGCCCACCGCGGCGGCTCTCGCCTACGGACTCGAGAAGGGGAGTGAGGACGAGACCGTGCTCGTGTTCGACCTGGGCGGCGGAACCTTCGACGTGTCGGTGCTCGAGATCGGTGACGGCGTGTTCGAGGTGAAGAGCACGCACGGTGACACCAGCCTCGGTGGCGACGATTGGGATCAGCGCGTGATCGACTGGCTCGTCAATCAGTTCAAGGCAGCTCACGGCATCGACCTGGCCGCCGATCGCATGGCCGCGCAGCGTCTGAAGGAAGCCGCCGAGAAGGCCAAGATCGAACTCAGCCAGGTTCAGCAGACGCAGATCAACCTCCCGTTCATCACCGCCACACCCGATGGTCCGTTGCACCTCGACGAGGCGCTCACGCGTTCGAAGTTCCAGGAGATGACGGCCGATCTCATCGAGCGTTGCCGTATTCCGTTCGAACAGGCCATCAAAGATGCCGGACTCACCAAGGGTCAGATCAATCACGTGATCCTCGTCGGCGGATCCACACGTATGCCGGCCGTTCAAGACCTCGTGGTGTCGCTCACGGGCAAGGAGCCCAACAAGACGGTCAACCCCGACGAAGTCGTGGCTGTCGGTGCTGCCATTCAGGCCGGTGTGCTCAAGGGTGACGTGAAGGACGTTCTGCTCCTCGACGTCACACCGTTGTCGCTCGGTATCGAAACCAAGGGTGGCGTCATGACCAAGCTCATCGAGCGCAACACCACCATCCCCACCAAGCGCACCGAGGTGTTCACCACCGCCGAAGACATGCAGCCGTCGGTCGAGATCCACGTTTTGCAGGGTGAGCGCGAGATGGCGATGTACAACAAGACGCTCGGCAAGTTCCAGCTCGTCGATCTTCCGCCGGCCCCGCGCGGAGTTCCGCAGATCGAAGTCACCTTCGACATCGATGCCAACGGCATCGTGCACGTGAGCGCGAAGGATCGCGCCACGAGCAAGGAGCAGTCGATGACCATCAGCGGTCAGTCCACGCTCTCGAAGGACGACATCGACAAGATGGTGAAGGACGCCGAGGCGCACGCCGAGGAAGATCGCAAGCGTCGCGAAGAGGCCGAGATTCGCAACAACGCCGACTCGCTCGTGTACCAAACCGAGAAGGTTTTGCGTGATCAGGGCGACAAGGTGTCGGCCGACGAGAAGGCCGCGGTGGAAGCGCCGTTGGCCGACCTGAAGAAGGCACTCGAGGGCAACGACAGCGCGAGCATCAAGGCCGCGACCGAAGCTCTCATGTCGGCCAGTCAGGCGTTCAGTCAGAAGCTCTACGAGGCGGCGGCGCGCGATGCCAACGCCACCGGTACATCGGCTTCCGGCCAGAACGGCTCGGCGGCGAGCGATGACGAGATCGTCGACGCCGAGATCGTCGACGCCGACAAGTAAGGCGCCGTCGTGGATGCCGACATGGTCGATGGTGAGGCGTCGGTCGACGAATCCGTCGCTGCCGAAGTCGTTGTCGCCGAAGTCGTCGAACTCGACGTCGAGACTCTGATGGCCGAACGCGATTCGTTCCGCGACATCGCGCAGCGTCTGCAGGCCGACTTCGAGAACTATCGCAAGCGGGTGAGCAGTCAGACGACCGACGAAGTCGAGCGAGCCACGGGTCGCTTGGCCGAAGGATTGCTGCCGGTTCTCGATGCGTGTGAAGCGGCGTTCGTGGCCCATCCGGCCGAAGTCGAACCGTTGTTCAATCTGTTGCTCGGCGAACTGCGCAAGCAGGGCCTCGAAGCGATGAACCTCAACGGTCAGGCGTTCGACCCCAATCTGGCCGAAGCAGTCATGCGCGAAGACGGTGAGGGTGATGGCAACGGCAACGCGATCGTCACCGATGTCATGCGTTCGGGTTACACCTGGAAAGGACGCGTTCTGCGCGCCGCGCTCGTGAAGGTGCGCGGCTGAGATCGCGGCACTGATCGTTCACGGCCGGGGAGAGGAGGGGACACGATGACTGCACAACGCGAGTGGTACGAGAAGGACTACTACGCCGTGCTCGGTGTCTCATCCGATGTGTCGGCCAAGGACATCACGAAGGCCTACCGCAAACTGGCGCGCGAGAATCACCCCGACGCCAACCCGGGTAACGCCGCGGCCGAAGAGCGCTTCAAGGAGATCTCGGCGGCCTACGACGTTCTGTCCGACGATGAGAAGCGCCGCGAGTACGACGAGGTTCGGCGCATGGGTCCGATGGGCATGGGCAACATGCGTTTCACCGTCGGCGGCGAGGCCGGTTCGTTCGAAGACTTGTTCCGGATGTTCGCGGGTGGTCGCGGTCGTAACGGTCGTCCGTCCACGGGCGTCAGCCCGCGCCGCGGCTCCGATCTCGAGACGCAGCTCATGCTCGACTTCGAAGAGGCGGCTCTCGGAGTCACCACCACCGTGCACCTCACGAGTGACGATCGCTGTCAGACGTGCAGCGGTTCGGGAGCGCGGCCCGGGTCGAACGTCGAGGTGTGTTCGCAGTGCCAAGGTCGCGGGCAAGTCGAAGAGAATCAGGGTTTCTTCGCGTTCGCGAGTCCGTGTGGTCGCTGTAGTGGCCGGGGCAACGTGATCAAAGATCCGTGCGGTGTGTGCCGTGGAACCGGAATCGAGAAGCGGGCGCGTGAAGTGAAGGTGCGGGTGCCGGCTGGCGTCGCCAATGGTCAGCGCATCCGCTTGGCTGGTCGGGGAGAGCCCGGCCGTAACGGCGGCCCGTCGGGTGATTTGTTCATCGTGTGCCACGTGAGTGGTCACGAACTGTTCGGCCGCGACGGCGACAATCTCACCGTTCGCATCCCGATCTCATTCGCCGAGGCCGCGCTCGGAGCCGACGTCGACGTTCCCACCTTGTCGAGCGACGGTGTGACGTTGCGCATCAAGCCCGGAACCCAAAGCGGTTCGCGCCATCGAGTCAAAGGTCGCGGAATCGAAACGGCCAAGGGCAAGGGCGATCTGATCGTGACCGTCGACGTGGTGGTTCCCACCTCACTGTCCGACGACGAGAAGAAGGCGATCGAACAACTGGCCGCCTTGGCTTCCGATGATCCACGCGACACGTTGAAGCGGAATCGCAAGTAAGTGGTGATGAACGTGCCTGGTCGAGATCAGACGATGTACGTGATTTCGGTGGCCGCCGAGTTGGCGGGCATGCACCCGCAGACGCTGCGCATCTACGAGCGCCGCGGTTTGCTCCAGCCCGCTCGTACTCAGGGCGGCAATCGCCGTTATTCCGAAGCCGACATCGCACGTTTGCGTCGCATCGCCGAGCTCACGGCGGCTGGCATGAACGTCGAAGGGATTCGACGCATCATGGATCTCGAAGCCGAGGTCGCGCGCCTACGCGACGAGGTCGATCGGTTGCGCCTCCTTGCCGCCCAAGCCATCTCGGCGGCCGACCCGAACGCCGCTCGCTCGGGAGGTCTGGTTCCCTTGCGTCAGCAGGTGGCGGTCTTCGGCCAGGTTGCTCCCGTTCTTCGCCGTGGTCGGAGGTCGTCATGACCGACATCGTGCGCGCGGCTCCCGACTACCAGCCGTACGTGGCGGGTTCGTTCCGCTGGCGCCTCGGTTTGCGTCAACTCGATCTGTCCGACTGGATTCAGATCGGCGACGACTACGACCACGAGATGAATCGCAAGGCCGATGTGTTGCGCGACAACTACCACACCGCTGTTCGTGTGGTCCCGGAAATCGAG
>Ga0194134_10001398_pt1 | contig 32339 bp, 33 predicted proteins | sample TA2KigOff0mmetaG_FD_148602 | JGI IMG/M metagenome (GOLD analysis project Ga0194134, IMG submission 148602) | Freshwater microbial communities from Lake Tanganyika, Tanzania - TA2015056 Kigoma Offshore 0m | ecosystem: Environmental > Aquatic > Freshwater > Lake | place: Tanzania: Lake Tanganyika... | reverse complement strand
ATGAAGGCATTGAAGATCTGTCCATCTGGCTGGGCAATCCATAGGGTGACATCCTGCAAATCCCGAGCAAGGGCTGCCGCTTCCACACCCCCCCAACTCTGAAGACAGGAAACAACATAAGCCCTTGCGGGCTGTCCACTGCGATGAGGAGGGCTACAAATACTTCCGTTAGAAAAAATAAGTGTTATTGTTGTCGGACGCTGAAAGCTAATTATTCGATCTCCGGGCTGTAGCACTGGATCAGAGGCGAGATTGACCTCAAGCCACCGAGGATCCGTGCTGGGCAGCGCTACACGCCCCGAATAGGGTAATGACACAACCAAGGCCTTTAATCTTGCGGCGCCCAGCGGATCTCCAGATGCGATTAAAGATCGCTCAGACAGTATGTTAGTCAGTTGATCGATCTGGGTTTTGTGAGCCTGCTCTTGCGCAGTCGAGATCCAACTCAGTGCCGCGTCATACGGCAACCGTGTGGCGGCTTGCGAAGACAGCATCCAGCTATGCAGTCGCATCGACTGATCGATGCGAAACTCTTTACTCTCAGCGGCGTCAAGTGCCGTATGGAGCATCAAGGAAAACGCCACCAATGTGGCTGCCAAACTCCGCTGCATGCTCAGTAACTTCCTGAGGCGCGCCAACGCTGTAAGCTAAGGCAAAGATCGACGGCGATACACTGCTCTGAATAAACGATTTGAGGGCCGCCGGGCTCAAGGCGAATGCCAAATAGAGATCTTTTTTGAACTACCGATAAATCAACAGGGGTCTCTTCGAACCACTGCAAGGATGAAGGATCGATGTCCTTAAGATTGGATTGTTTGGGCGGCGTAGCCAGCGGCCGAAGCCTCCGCCTCTGTTGCGCTGAAAATTGATAACCCCGGCGATCATCGACAGTCACCCGATACTCGATCGGCGCACCAGTACCCCAAGCCGGGTAGCCCTCCTGAAGAGGCTCGACCAAAACATGGCGTTTTTCGCCCGAATACTCCTCGATCCGACCGCTCGAGATTTTTAATACCTCTCCGGTAGCGCTAAAAAAAACTTCGAGGTCACGATCATTTCTTCGATCGATAGCGCCGCGTGCCAACAAAGCAGGACGGCCCTCAACGACGACCCTCAGGTATTCGAAGTGGGGGTTGAGTTTCGCTGTCCGAACTCGGCGGTCCGGATCAACCGCGTAAAAAATCGTGTCGCCCGTCGCCTGAAAGGCCGAAGAGCAGCCAGCCAAGAGAACGGTCAAAGCTGCGGTGGTAAACGCGACAAAGCTGCTCACGAATAATCGAAATGAAAAAGGGCCCACAGCGTGGGCCCTTTCATGTCCAAAAACAGGCAGGAATTATCGGGTCGAAGTAGAAGTCGAAGTAGCTGTGGAAGTGGTGTCGTTTGACGCAGCTATCGCGGCAACCGCTGCAACCGCTGCAACCGCTGCTGCAATCGTCCCGGCCGCAATCCCGCCAACCGCGGCGCCTGCCGCACCAGCACCACCTGCTCCAGCACCACTGCCAGCAGCACCGCCACCGCCAGAACCGGAGCCCTGCTGCTGAGCGATAACCGGACCCGCGACGAGGGCCAGCGAGATAAGGGGGATAAAGACTTTTTTCAGCATTTCCGGCTCCGATAAAAAAGTGATAACGAAGCGAAGGTTACGGTAAAAAGAGTATCTACGCAAGAGAGATGTGTTTTTCTAGCCATATCCCTCTTTTTTTGTTAGTTAACGCTCACAAACATATAAAAGTCCTTCGCTCCGAAGCTTTACTGGGTGAGCACTTTCAGCGCTGCGGCTCCCAGGCCTAACTGATAAATCAGAGTCGACCATGTGGATACCTCGCGATAAAACGTGGTCTTGGCCATATCCTCGGGAACGATGATGTTATCCCCGGGGTAGACCTGCTGCTCAATCCGATTAGCCGATCCAAACCCCAGAAACGACACCCCATTGGGCCGGAACTTCTCGGCCTGGCCATTGGCGCGAATGACGAAGGACTCGTCGACCTCAGCGCCCTTACGAATGCCGCCTGCAGCTGATAAATAATCGGAAACCCTGCCATTTGACCTAAAAAGATACGTTCCACCGTTCACGACACTGCCGAATACTCCAACAAATGCGGGGATGGTCGGCACGGTGATTTGATCGCCATGCTCTAACTCCACAATCGGAACCTCCGAACTGCTCGGCGCAATCGGCAGGGCCAGGCGGCCATCAGGCTTTAGACTCTGAAGCCGCTCTACCAAGGAGCGGCTCATCTCTGCCCGGACCTGAAGCAGTCGGGCCTCTTCGGCATTCAGTGGCCGAATGGTCGATTGTGCGACCACCTGCCGATCGAGTTCACGCAGAACCCGCTCTAATGTGGCCTCTTGCTGGGCCCGCACTGAGGTTCGCAGCAACTGAATGCCATATGGGTAGGCGCCAGAAACATAGCCGCCCGCCATCTGAATGGCGTCTTTCAGCGTGGCCATCGGCGGCAAAAAATACTCCCCAGGATTCTTAACTTGGCCAGACACGACAACCCGCCGGGATGAACGGTCGGTTGCACTTCTAAAGCGCGAATCGTTTTTCGAAATCAAGATGTCACCATTGCGCAGTACCGCGGACTTCATCTCATTTCTTGGCAACTCTCTAAAACCAAGCTCACGCTGATCGATTGAGATTCGATGAACCGCACCAACAGAAGCTCCCGGCGAAAACCCCCCTGCCATCGCGACCAAATCATCTACGGTCTCACCTGTTTTGATCTCAAAGACCGCCGAATTATTCACACCCCCCAAAACGGCGACTTGATTGCCGATCGGGCCAAAATGAATCACATCCTCTGAGAGCAAGGGCCGATCCGAGGACTTGTTTCCCTTGAGCAGCAGCTCATAGAGGTCGAACTGCGAAATCACTTTTCCGCCGCGCTTTAGCTCAATGTTGCGATAGCTTCCGGCCCGAGAGGGGCCACCCGTAGCCATCACGATTGATGAAAGGCTAGAGAGGTTGCTCACGTTGTAGGCACCAGGCCGATCCGCAAACCCAGTGACATACACCCGTACACCCCTGAGCCGGCCTAAAGAGACCGAGGTATTGAACTCTGAGAACAGTCGTCGCGTGGCCTGCCGTACCACCTCCGCCGCAGCTCCGTAACGCACACCCCCGAGTCGAACTGGGCCCACCCGCGGAATAACGACTTGGCCAGTGCGATCCAAAACCAGAGCAATATCCAGTTCAATACTCCCCCAGAGACGGACAAAGACCTCATCTCCTGGGCCAAGTACGTAGTCCTCTGGGACCATCGCCAAGGGGGGTGGCTCAAAAAAGCTGGATAAGTCGTAGGTCGCCTGATGGCCAAAGCGACAGAGCTGCCGGCCGGTCTGGGCCTCAACGTAAAGCTCGAAGTCATTTGGCACATAAAGCATGTGCCCTACCTGCCCTACCTGCCCTACCTGCCCTACCTGCCCTACCTGCCCTACCTGCCCTACCTGCCCTACCTGCCCTACCTGCCCTACCTGCCCCACCTGCCCTACCTGCCCTACCTGCCCTACCTGCCCTACCTGCCCTACCTGCCCTACCTGCCCTACCTGCCCTACCTGCCCTACCTGCCCTACTTGCCCTACTTGCCCTACTTGCCCTACTTGCCCTACTTGCCCCAATTCCCGAATACCTGACTCCTCATGGCCGGGAAGGGATGACTTATCGAAACGACACTGAAATCGTTGCATCGGCGTGTTGTTGCGAAGCGGCTGCGGCAAGGCGCCCAGATCGCTTCCTGACGGAGGGCGCGGCGTAGAAAGGGGGACTCCGGAAAGTGAGCCAGACTGACCGCGAAAAATGTCCTGTATGCCGCCGACTCCTGGCATCTGGGCACTCACAGGCCCGAACGCGCTAACGGAGAGTAAGATGCCCAGGAGGGGGGCAAGCGAACGCTTCATGAGCACCAACGACCACGACGACTCTCTACCCCCGCTGCTCTGAAGTTGCTGCGCCGAAGGGCATACGCCGCTGCCCCACCGGCCCGGACACCTATTTTGTTTCAAACTCTACCCCCCGAAATTTTCATGAACCTGAGTTTACCAAGTTCCAGCGGAAACCCGCAGCAAGGCGCGGCCGAGAACCAGCCGGTTCTTTTCTGCAAGTCCTATGCCGGGGATTTAAAGCGGGTTGACCGCCTGCTCCGGTCAATTGAGCGATTTAATAAAGATCAGCTCCCGGTATTTGTAAGCATTCCGGAGCGAGATCTTAGTCTGTTCCACAGTCTAAACTACACAAGCGATCGAAAGGTCAGTTTCATCACCGATGAAATGATCACCGTGTCGAACCCGAGAATTAAGATAGACGCGGTTGCCCCCTGGGACGGCCGCCTTTCCCAGCAGGTGATCAAGAGTGAGTTTTGGCGCTGGTGGCTACAGCAAAACCCAGAAGCCGAACACATGAATTACGTCTGTATCGACTCAGAGAGTGAATTTTTGCGCGACTTTGCTCGCGAAGATTTTGTCGATTCAGAAAATATACCGTACACCGTCTGTCACAACCATAACGAACTGATCTCGCTTGCAACTTCAAAGAAAAAACAAAAAGTTTTATTAAATTTTCAAAAAGACTGCGAGCGAATGAAAAAAGTTTTCCAGCGCGCTGGGCCCGACTATGCATTTTCTCCAACACCCGTTATCTGGTCATCAAAAGTATGGAGCGATCTCGATCTACACTACCTACAACCGCTAGGTATGACGATCTGGGACGCAATTCGAGACCGACCTAATGAGCTTCATTGGTATGGTGAAGCGCTGCTTCATTTTAAGTCCATTCCTTTGCGGTGCATCGGCCCACTATTTCGCGTCTACCACTACGACTGGGAATACTTTGCCCGCCTAAAAATGGGAGAAACGAACGAAACGATTCGACAAAGTTTCCTGGGAGTTTTAAAGCAATCGAATTGGGACTTTGACATGGACCAAGGGGAGCAGGCTTTTCGAAAGTCCCACATATCTCGATTGGCCCGTCAGTTTCGACGTTTTTTACAAAGTAGTTTTTCTTAGATCACGTGCGCACTCGTTGTTTAATCATCTCGCACGCCTTTAATATGGATGGGCGCGCAGCAAGCCAAACCATCACCGACAAGGTTCCTTTTCTTCTCGAGCAGGGCTGGAAGATATATGTTTTGAGTGCAATTACTGGATCTCTTGATTATCGCTTTCCGCATCGGCGACTTTTCGCCGTTGGCCCCTCTGCTTTTCGATTTGATATTCGGCACTGGTGTGCGCTTCAATTCGGACGTGACTGGCGCTACTACTTGATCACCTTCAGTATTTCACTTGTTCTTTTGCCGCTCATCACTTTAGAGCGTTTTTTTGTGGGCTTATCGAGTCAGTGGTCATGGACAATTTCAGCAACGATCTGCAGTCTAGTTTGGAGCAAGAAATACGACATCAATCTAATTTACACATCAGGGGGGGCCTGGTCTGCGCATGCGGCGGGTTGGTGCTTAAAACGACTTACTGGAATTAAATGGATTGCAGAAATTCATGATCCCCTCGTTGAGCGATACACCAAGGATGATGACGGCTCGGGACTCAGACTTAATCGGGAGACATGTTTTCGACGAGCGTTAGAGCGGCAAATCTACAAGGATTCAGATTTTTGTTGGTGGTTTACTGAAGGTGCCCTCAAATACGCTCGCCTAAGAAACATAATGCTCGGAGCCAAGGGATCTTATTTGTTGCCAGGCGCTTTGCCGCCAAAGGTCCGCCTTCCCTACAAGCCGAGATCAAAATTACACCTAGCGCATTTTGGATCGCTTTCTGAGTCACGATCTTTGGCTCCCCTAATTCGTGGGCTTGCTACATTTCTTCTCGCCCACCCCGAAGCCGTCGACAAAATTAGACTTGAGGTTTTTGGAACCTCTCTTGATTCGCTGTCGCAACATATTTTAAAGGATCTCAAACTGGAAAATGTCATAGCTTGCCATGGCCGACTTGAATACAATTCAGAAATTAAGCTTTCTGGACGAGACCAAGTACTTCGCGTCATGCAACAAAGCGACTATCTTTTGCTCTTGCACGGATTTGACGAGTCCTGCGCAGAATACATTCCCTCTAAGCTTTATGAATACTGGTGGGCTAATCGTCCAATTCTTGCTCTCACTCATCGAAATCCCCAACTCGATAAACTCATTTATGCAATCAGCCCAAAAAATTTCGTTGGGCAAGTAAGCGATGGAGATCAAGCTATTCAGGCTTTGCTGAGACATGCTTGGTCGCAGTGGCGTGCCAATGAGACTGCAGAATTTAATGTCCAGCAACCACCACTTTCACCGCGAGATGCTGTTATCGAAATAGACCGAGTTGTGAAGCAAAATGAATACCTCCACTGAGGTGAGCCATCTGAGATTAGCGCCGATGGTCAGCGTAGTGATAAGTTCATACAACTCAGATCGCTTCATCGGACAATGTATTGAAAGTCTACTTTCACAGAATTATATGAATTATGAAATCATCATTGTCGATTGCTCGAGTGATTCAACTATGTCAATTCTTGGGCGTTTCTTGGACCCACGGATTCGAATCTATCATTTTGAAAATCGACTTACGCCCGCAGAGGCTCGTAATTACGCAATACAACAGGCGCTCGGGGAATTTATTGCCCTTATGGATTCCGATGACTACTGCAGTCCTCAGCGGCTTCGGGATCAGGTGACACACCTCATAGAGACCGGCGCGGATGTGTGTTCATCTTACTTCTTTGAAATCGACGTGGATTCTGGCCGGTGTCGACGCAGCAAACAGGCCCGTCGGGATCCCGATATCCGCGCCTTAATGTCAATTTACAATCCAGTATGTAATCCGAGCGTAATGATTAAAAAAAGTATCTTAAGAGAGCCGCCCTATCGCCTCGACTATCCTTTCTCCGAGGATTCTGAAATGTGGTGTGAACTCGCCCTGAGAGCGCGTTTCACGTGCTGTCCGAAATATCTTTTGTTTTATCGCGTGCATAGCACTCAAATGAGTCAGCAGTTTAGACAAGAGGCGATGCAATGGTATCAATACGCCCGAAATGAGTATCTACAAAAAATTCTTTCGAACGACTGGATTCCCACACGATCAACTCTACGCAATCGACTTGGTGAGGGACTCAGCATGCTAAAGCGGTTGAACGAGCGAATTCCGGGCGTATCATGGGGCGTGAACTATCAAATCTACTCAAGAATTCAGGTGAAGCAAAATCTTGTGCTCTGGCCACTGCTGCGCGCTGAGCGTATCGTTGCCGCCGCATATCTCACCGCCATTGGCTTGATTGCCAAAAATCGTCAGGCTTCCCAACGGTAGCGCCATCAGTCTTGTCTTGCTCTAGTTAAATTGCTGCCTGAATTGAAGAATAAAATGCTCCGCTCTATGAAGAGTCGTGTGATGTTCAAAGACTTCGCGCTGGGCCAGAAGTGCTCCATCCGTAGCCCATTGATAATTTAAAATCATTTTTTTAAATAACAAAGAATACTCTCTGGGATTATCAGCAACGAAAAATCCTTTGTCTGGAAATAACTTATCAAGTAGCCGAGCGTGATCAGTCAACTGCGGTACACCACACGCTGCTAACTGGTAGGTGCGCTCGTTCAGTTCACATGCGTACGCCAGCTGATCCGGCTGGTGAACGTTAAGCCCAATCTTTGCTCTAGCGTATATGAAGCGATCGCGCGCGCGCGAAAAAGAGAAATTGTTTACATGTGTCCATCCTGGGCCATCAATAAAGCCCCGAAAGCGTCGGCTAATGGTCATCAGATAGTCAATATGCTCTCGCTTTTGGGTCGCTATCAATACATAGTCTAAATCGCGCTTAAATTTTGGTACCGGATAGTAGTGATTAATATTCGCGCCAAACGGGAGAAACAACATCGGGAATCCCGCGGTAAAAAAAGGTTGGTAATCGGGGCGACTGCTCACATAGTCTGGATCGCGGAATGAAAAATAAAAATCAATATCATTTCTCTGAGCCCAAATCAGACGGTCCTCTAGGGGTGTATTTCCATAGGCGTCGATTGAAGCAGTTAATCCAAGCCGAATTGGATTCTGCGCGCGATAGGCGGAAAGGGAAGACCATTGAATTCTCTTTAGATAAGCTGGGTGATCGGAGGCAAGCAGTAAAGTCGGATAGAAATCATGCAACACCGCTTCGATTTGCTCGTTCCACCGGAGGATACGGACCGGAATGCCTAAAAAAGCAAAGCTTTCGGCGATATTGCTAAACAGAGAAAATCCAGCAGGGGAGAAATTCGCATCAGGTACTTGAATTAGGATCCTTAACTCAGTCTCATAAGCGTATTTATTAGAGAATTGCTTCTCGGCAATTTTCTTAAGTGCCCAGCCCTGGCGAACCAACGGATCTGCGCTTTCAAGGTAATTGTGTTCCTGCTCAATCGAGGTGAAAACTTTAAGCGCTGACTCGGCCTCTCTCAGAATTTCATCGCGCCCCAGCCGAGTATCAGACCGGAGTCGCAAATTAAAGAAAATTTTCTTTGTCGAGCGCACCGTCTTCATGGCTCGACGCTGAAATAGCGCTACGATTTTTAGAATCGCTTGATGCAACATGGGTTGGACCAGCATTCGCCTACTGGAGAATAACAGGCGTTAATGTGCTTTTTGGTAGCTTCGTCAGGATTTGCCTTGCCATAAACTCATGTCCAAACGGACTAAAATGGGTATCTCCAGCCAGAAAGAGCTTTTCGATTAGGGCTTCGGCTCCCAGTTTGCGCCGCTCATCGCGGAACGCTGGAAATAAATTTATCAAATTTACTCCTGAGTCTCTGAGATTTTTTATACTCAGGTCCTCGATCAACGTTTGATCATCTGACTCAAATGCAAGCTGATGAGGCCAAGGATAGAGTACGACATAAATGTTTGTGCCACGCTCTCTCGCAAGCGCTGCAAGCTCCTTAATTGAGCCTATCGCCAATGAGAAGCCTCTCATTATCTCGGCCTGGAAAGCCGCATCGCGCTCGCCATAGAGGTAGGTCCAACCCGCCCGGACAGAGTTGCGATCCTGTTGCAAGGACCACGATTCAGCCTGGGAACGACCAGTATTTTTTAAGGCTTTCTTCAAAACCGAAAGCCCATGCCAAGTTAAAGGAATTAGCCTTTCAACACGGTGACGGAGCTTGCGCTCAAGCAAAGAAATCTCTGATCGCACTTTTCTATCAACAATTCGGCCCTCAGAATCTCGCACATAAATATTTGCTTCATCATCAATATCACTGATATCAAAAAAAACGATTAGGTGTTTTATCTCTAATCCCTGGGCTGCATAATGCTTATACTTTTCAATGTGAATACTTGGCGAATAAGAAGACACAGAAAAATTCACAACTTTTTGCTTAGTAAGGCTAGTCAGCACTCCTGCGATGGTCTGCTCGTGGACAACCCCTAGGCCTTCCACCATGCTATCGCCCATCAGTGCATAGTCAATTGGGCCATCAATACTCGTGCCCTGGCCGCAATTCGCGCGGAAACCGCCACTATCAGTGCAGTAGGGATAAGGCGTCCCCCATTCATCCGTTCCCTGGTAGTTCGGTGAGAGTGTGTGATGGTACCGGTCATGTGAAATTCGAAGCCCATACGACTTATATGCACCTGGCGCATTCACAAGTTGTAACAGTGATTGCCCAAAAAAAATATCGATCAACAGCATAGCGACGATCGCGATTAGAATAGGGGTCCTGTAAGCACGCAAGATCAACAGGGCCTGACTAGAGCTTGTAACCTGCCGCAGTAGCATCTGCGTAAAACATTTTCACTGTGTCGAGAGAGTACTCGTCTAGGTTATATCCAACCATCTTAAGCTTTTTAAGAATGTCAGTAGTTACCGTAATTACATGGCATCCAATATCGTCTGCCTGAAAAATATTTAATAGCTCCCTGGGGCTTGCCCAGATTAACTCAGACAACGGTAGACCGCGCAATAGTGTCAATGATTGTTTCATGATTGGGACAGGATCGCGACCCGTGTCTGCAATTCGCCCTGCAAATACCGAAACATAACTCGGTACTTTTGGATTAAGCGCCTGAGCCACTTGTTGCACCTGGGGTAGCGTCATGATCGCCGTTACATTTACCTTCACGCCCCGTGCCGCCAGGGTGCCGACAAGTTCGTAACTGGGTTGACGCTGCGTATTGGTAACCGGGATTTTCACATAGACGTTTTCCCCCCAGCTGGCGATTTCCATCGCCTGGCGTTCCATTTCTTGGAAATCGTCGGAGAACACCTCGAATGAAATGGGTTTTTCTTTAATATGCTGCAAAATATCACGGCAGAAGTCACGATAATCAGCAATACCCGCCTTTTTCATGAGCGTTGGATTTGTGGTCAGGCCCTGAATATGGGGCTGTGAATGCATCTCCAACATGGCCTGCCGGTCTGCGCCGTCAACGAAAATTTTTATGCTTAGTTGATCGACTGTTTTCAATTGCTATTCCCAAGAATGATGTCAGTTGCTTGCGCTAAAGACTTCACTTTAAAGTCAAACTGCTCAGGTGGTGCTTCTTGATATTCATAATCAATGAAAATAGTCCGACAGCCCGCCAGCCGACCTGCCTCGATGTCACGCCAACGGTCTCCAACCATATAACTTTGCGTGAGATCAATTTTATGATCTACGGCAGACGAAAATAGCGCACCAGGCTTTGGTTTGCGGCAGGTACAGTGATCTTTGTCGTCATGGTAACAGGTGCGAAACTCATCAATAGCGAGTTGATCTTTTAATACTCGATGGATCTCTTCGACCACCTGCCGGTTTAAAACCCCACGCGCCACATCTGGCTGGTTTGTCACTACAATCAGCATATAACCGGCCTGCCGCAGAGACGACAACGAAGCCTCCACACCAGGGAGAACCTCAAGCTCAGTCAGCTGCATTGGTGGATATGGACGGCCGTTCCTCACCAAGGCGCGATTGATCACACCATCACGATCCAAGAAAACAGCCCTCTTTCGGCTAGACGATGACTTGATTATCGGGTTGACTCCCATTTGGTCTGATAGGTTTTGAGCTTTGGATGAGAAACCAGCAAGTGCCATACAACTGCCTGCATCGCTTCCGAATGGGGAGTAACAGTCTCGGGATTTACTGTGGGAATAATAACGCAAGCATCCGCGACTTGTGCTGTGTAGCCGCCGTCCCGGCCCACTACGCCCACCACCTTTGCACCGACTTGCTTGGCAAATTTCAATGCCTCGACCAGGTTTGGGCTTACGTTTTTCTCTAAATTACCGCCACCAACAGAAAAAATAAAAATCATGTCACGCGACGTGAGACGGCTTATCTTCAGCCATTCAACAAAAATTGTTGCCCATCCCTCATCATTGGTACGAGCGGTAAGTTCAGAGACATTGTCTGTGGGTGCATAAGATTCGATTCCAACTATTTTTCTAAAATCATTAACGGCATGGGAGCAATTCCCCGCACTTCCACCGACGCCTAAAAAGAATAGCCTTCCCGCCTGAAGCTTAAGTTCAGCAAGCAGGTCGGCAACCCTTTCGACTGCTTGGATCTCGATTTGCTCAATAATACTGACAGCCTCAGCCAAGTGTTGCTTTACATAGGTCATAGTGGATTCCATTTCAATAAGAATTCCTCAGTTTCTTTTAGGCCTTGATGCGAACCAATTTCATAGAAACGCTCAAAAACCTCGTAACCTTTTAGTTCTTTATTCTGGGCTAGTTTTTCATACACATCAGCCAAATCAAAAGCAGTGACGCCCACATAAGATTCAAAAATTTTTGCTGTCAAAATGGCCAACCCATAATCGATATGGGTCATTTCAGGACTCGGCATATGTTTGTTGTAGTTCTTCAGAGTGCTATTTTCAAAAATTACATTGCTTTTATCCCACTGATCCTGATTTCTTAATACAGTCATCAAGGCGGCAGATTGGTCGGATTCATAAGCCTGTTGGACAGCCGCGAAATCTATCGGCAGAAATGAATCACCGTACAACACAAAAAAACGCTCGCCCAGCAGGGGTAAGGCGTTTTTGATTGCGCCCCCGGTCCCGCGAAGCGCAGGGCCGTCGGGTGAATACTGAACGTGAAGCCCAAACTCCTGGCCGTGTTGCACCACCTGCTGGATCATCTCTCCCATATGACCGGTGCAAAGCACCACCTGCTGAATTTGTTGTTGCCGCAAATAGTGTAACTGCCACCAAATAAACGGCTTTCCCGCTACCGTGACCAGGGATTTGGGGAGATTTTGGGTAATCGGGTGCAGGCGCTTGGCAAGCCCGCCGGCCAAGATTGCAATGGGGTACATCAGGTATTTAGAACCACTTTAGTTCCTTCAAAATCGAACTTAAACCTTACTTCTTCGAGGCCAGCATTGGCCATCGCATGCCGAAGTCTATTGCGGTCTTTCGCCATAAACATCAGGAAACCACCGCCGCCGGCGCCCACGAGTTTTCCACCGATAGCGCCATTGCTCATGCCCAGCGCATACCACTGGTCGATCTGCGGATTCGACATCCCACCGGAGCGACGCTTCTTGTGTTCCCAATGCTCGTGCATCAGTTCGCCAAAAAGCGTTGTGTTTCCCGACTCCAATGCGATTTGACTGCGCAAGCCAAGTTCTTTTACGTAGTGGAGATTCGACAGCATGTCGCCATCCTTACTCTTCGAACGCTCATTCTGATCCTGCAGAATGGAACTTGCACTTCGAGAGAATCCGGTAAAAAACAAAAGCAGGTTATCTTCAAGATCAAACATTGTGTCCATGCTGACTGCTAGCGGCCTTGCCTGGACCCGGTGATCCCGCTGAAAAGTGAAACATGTCAGCCCGCCGATTGCCGCAATATATTGATCTTGCTTGCCGATAGGCTCCCGAAGTTTCTCCATCTCAATGTGACATGCTAGTTCGGCCAGTTCTTCCTGGTGCAAGTGACGCCGCCGATGTGTGTACAGGGCCTTAAGTAACGCGGTGGTAAAACTGCCAGAAGAGCCCAGACCGGTGCCCGCGGGAATATCTGCAAGGGTGGTGATCTCCACCTGGGGTGTCTTGAAGTCCATCAACGCTAAAGCTTCACGGACAATAGGGTGCTGTACTTCCGAGAGATTTTCTACGTGTTCAAGCTGGGAGTATTTGAGATAGATTCCCTCTTTGAATGGTCGCATCACTGTCACATAAACATATTTATCAATTGCGGCAGCGATAAGAAAACCCTCATGCTCGGTGTAATAGGAAGGCAGATCGGTGCCTCCACCGCCAAGGGTGATGCGCAATGGGCTGCGGGTTATAATCATTTGCGGGAATTCCGATAGATCTGCTCAATAACACTCAAGCAGGCGTGGGCGTCCTTTAGCCCGCATTCTACGGACTCACCGGCGGAAATCTCGGCAAAGAACTGCGCAAGTTCCACCCCCCAAGAATCATCAGCCATTGGATACTCCCAGGCGGTGGTCTCCGGCGGGCCCATCTCCGGTAGCATCCGATACCAGGTCAGGCGCTCAGTTCCATAACTGCCGCCCAGGCCCGCAATCTCAAGTTTTCCATTTTTTCCATAAATCTCAAGCGAAAACATGTTTTTCCACTCCGTGCACGAGACCTGAAGAAACGCTGTTTTCCCCCCTGTAGTCTTCAGCGTCATAAATGCGTTGTCATCTACCGGCATATTCCAGAAATGAGTTTCCGCAAAACCGCTCACCGAACTGAACTCTTCCTGCATGAACCAGCGTGAGAGATCAATCAGATGGGGCCCCTGATCAATCAGCTCGCCGCCACCAGAGATTTCTCGGTTGGCGCGCCATTCCTGATCATAGCCAGGCCTTCCCCCATGGCCATAGCGGCCCCGAATGAACATCAGATCCCCCAAGACCCCTGAGACAACCAATTCCTTAGCCTTACGCATCGCGCGGTGATAGCGGTGGTTAAAGCCAACATGGACCTTTACACCACGCTGTGTTGCTGCTTGCATTAAGGGTTCCAGTTCGGCCGGGGTTCGGGCAGCTGGTTTCTCGACCAATACATGCTTGCCTGACTTGACAACATCCAAGGCGATTGCAGCGAGGCTGTCATGAAGTGTCGCTACGATCACCATATCCAGATCAGGTTGTTTGATCATATCGATATGGCTGGCAAACGCGAGGGCCTGATGCGGATCTGCTAATGCCCTCGCGCGTTCAAGGCTAATATCGGCACAGGCAACCAGCTTTGCGCGATCTCCCAGCGCAGCGGCCCTTTTTTTTCCAATCAGTCCACAGCCAATAATTCCGACGTTTAACATTCTTGGCTTCAAGGCTATTTATCCCCCCAGTCGAGACCACGATCCTTGCCAGTGATACGACGCAGAGTATAGGCATCGGAATTGTTGATCTCCCGCAGGTGTTGAGGCCAGCTCTGCCACCGATCCCAGATCGCACTGATCAGCTTACCGGTTAGGCCATCGCTTGATGCTGAGGCTAAAAACACCGCTAAATCAGCTGCGTGATTCAAATCCACACCGCCTGAATCCTGCTGTTTTAATGATTTTTTATAAAAATCCTGGCCTACTTTTTCTGGGCCTGCAGCCAGCACCTCTTTTAACATGCGTGTATTGAGCGCCCCCGGCGCGATTGCATTGACATCGATATGGTGGAGGCTCACCTCTGCGGCGAGTGTCTCTACGAATCTAATCACCGCTGCTTTCGAGACTGCGTAGGCACTGATTCTGGGCATTGGATTTGTGGCGCCCCCACCAGAGAGCTGAATGATTTTGCCGTAACCGAGTGACTTGAAATACGGCAGCAGGGCCCTGCACATCAGCACCGAACCAAATAAATTGATTTCAATTGTCCTGATCCATTCCTGCCAGTCAACTGATTCGGACTCTCCCATCGGCCCGTAAATACCAGCGTTATTAACAAGAATGTGGCATCGCCCAAGTTCGCTCACCGTACGCTGCACCAGATGAGCCACCTGGTTCGGATCGGAAACGTCGGCAGCCTGGACGAGTAGTTTCTGCGAGGGGCGCAAAAGACCTGAGAGTTCTCGCTGAACCTGGTCGAGTTGCGGTTCCGAGCGGGCACACAGCATTAAGTCTGCGCCGGCACGCAGATAGGCCGATGCGATCACCCTGCCAAGCCCCTGGCTTGCCCCGGTAATCAGCGCGGCGCGCCCCTCTAGTGGTTTTATCTCAGTCAAGACAAACGCCCCTTATCAGGGGTGCCTACGCTTATGCACTGGATGGATTCGAAATCGGATTGTTTCTGTTTTCGAATTGCATCGATCAGACGATTGGGGTCGATGACGAGCGGCATTGGATGTGTTATCTGGACCATTTGCTCAAGCGTCGAGGCCAGCGATTCAAATTTCATTGTTAGCACAATCAATTGCACATCACTTGCAGCGGCCAACGCAGTGTCGCAGTGCCTGACCGATACCCAATCCGAGGGAAGTGTTTTCACCAGGGGATCATAGGTTGATACGACAGCACCTTTTGAAAGAAGCCAGTTCACCAGTTCAACACTTCCCGACCGCCGTAAGGTATCCGTACCCGCCTTATAGGCAAGGCCCCAGACAGCGATCCGCACGCCTTTCAGCGCCGGAAACAAGAATTCTATCTTGCGTCTTATCCAAGCCCGATGCTCATCATTGCTGAGCCGAACTGATTTTATTAAGTGAATTTGCAGCCCATATTGTTCGCCGGCAAGGCTTAAGAAATAAATGTCTCTGGCCAAGGTTCCACCGGCAAAAGGACCGCCCGGAGAAAGGTAGGCCTTGGGACCGATGCGCATCTCAGTTTTTAGGCCACGCTCAACCTCTTTGGCATCAGCACCTGAACGCTCACAAAGAATCGCAATCTCATTGGCAAACGCCACGGATGTTGCCAAAAATGCATTAATGGCATGTTTTGTCATTTCGGCAGAGGCGATAGACATCCACTCCAGGCGAGCATTCATCGGAGCGAACATCTCGGAAAGCCGGGCAGTGGCCTCTTGTGAGTCGACACCCAGAATAATGCGGTCAGGATGCAGAAATACGTTCAACGCATCGCCTAGCCGAAGGTTCTCTGGAGAACAGCCGAACTTAAGCTGACTTTCCGGGCAAATGTGCAGAGCAGCCTCTTGGAGCCTTGCCACCGACCCCACTGGGAGCTGCGAAGACACCAATACAACACAGCCCCGCGGCAGCCTAGGCAGGATCCTGAAGACCCTGTCTAACACCCACTCAACATCCGCACGGTCTTCATCATCCACCGGGGTATCAAAAGCGACCCACAGCAGGTCTAAGTCAGAAAGTTGTGCAGGCTCGGTCAGAATGAACGAAAGGTTAGCTCTTCGAAGTTCCTGCTGAATCAGGTCAGTTAGCCCCGGCTCGGCAACGGGTGAAGTACCTTTTTTCAGGTTATCGACAACCTGTGCGTCATCATCAATCCCCAGCACGCGGTGACCAACGGAAGCAATACACGCGGCAGTCACACAGCCCAGATGCCACAACCCATAGACGCCGATATTCATCTGGAGTCTCGAGACTCAAATACCCACTCATTGGACCGTAGAAATTCAAGCGTGCGAATCACGCCCTCCCGGATAGAGTAATTCGGCCTCCATCCCAAGGATTGTATTTTTTGCGTATCTAGAAAGATAAACGGATTGTCCCCTATCCAGCCTCGGTCGCCTCCGCGATAATCAATCTTAGGCTGAAGGTTAAGAAACTCGCATATCCAGCCAATCGAATCATTTACCTCGCAATAAGTATCTACACCCAAGTTAAAAATATTCACATGTTCTTGCGCTTTCAAAATTGCGCAGAGCATCGCATCAATGCAATCCTGCACGTCAAGGTAAGACTTACGCTGCCGGCCATTACCCAAGACCTCTAGATAGGCCGGGTTTTGCATCAATTTCTGATAGAAATCGAATACGTGCCCATGGGTGTAGCGCTGGCCCAAGATTGAGACAAAGCGAAAAATCCAAGATTGAAATCCAAAGCCTTCACAATAGGCGGCAATCAAACCCTCGCCCGCCAGTTTCGAGGCGCCGTAGAGTGAGGTCTGAACGGGGAAAGGGGCATCCTCGGGTGTTGGGATCACTCGACTTTCGCCATAAATCGAGCCCGTAGAGGAAAACGCAATACGCTTCACACCGCTATTACGCATTGCCTCCAGAACATTAAAGGTAGCAAACGTGTTTTGCTCCAAATCCCTGCTGGGGTTGAGCGTTCCAAACCGTACGTCTGCATTCGCAGCCAAATGAAAGACAAAGTCAACACCCGAGAAAGAACCCTCGATAGCTGCAAGGTCAAGCAAATCCGATTCAACCAGCCTAAAATATGGATTACAGAGCGCCTGCTGTAGAAATTGGCGCTGGCCAGTCGAGAAATTATCGATACCGACCACATTAAAACCGTCGGCCAAGAGCCGGTCAACAAGATTGCTGCCAATAAAACCGGCACAGCCAGTGACGAGGGTGAGTGGCTTCTGCATATTTACGAGTGTTTGACGAGGAAGATTGCCGATTTCCGATCACTTAGTTGACCCGGATAGGTCAGCCTAGCCGCATGGGCGCAGCTCAGCAGCTACCCCGCAATTTTAAGTCAGATCTCGCTCGCGGCGGGGTGCTCTAGCCTGATTTTCTCTCGATGGGCTTAGACAAGGACTCTATAATATGTCGGTCTAACTCAAAGAATAGACCTCAAGATGAAATCAGTACCCACTCTACCCTCAGAGAGAAACTTCGGGCTGTTTATGTCTACGGTATTTTTTGGGCTCGCGATCTATGCCTATTTTCAGGGTTTCACTATCGGGGCCGTGGTCTCAGCCCTCATTGCAGGCCTGCTATGTGCTTTCGCACTTGTTGTGCCAGATCGACTCTCACGGCTAAATCAACTTTGGTTTCACTTTGGTTTACTCCTTGGCAAGGTGGTCAGTCCTTTGGTCCTCGGGGTAATGTTTTTTCTGCTCATTACTCCAGTGGCACTCGTTACCCGACTGTTGGGTCGAGATGCGCTACGGTTGAAAAGGCGCTCTGATAACAGCCACTGGGTTAACCGAACCCCGCCGGGTCCTTCCGGTGACTCATTTAAAAATCAATTCTAGGCAAGCAAACATGGGTTTTATTAAAGAGCTTTGGGTGTTTCTGCGCGTTAGAAAAAAACTCTGGTTAGCGCCGATCATCATCGTGATGGTGTTGCTTGGCGGACTACTTATACTCGCGCAGGGTTCCGTGGTTGCACCTTTTATTTACACTCTCTTTTAATGAGTCTAAAAATACTCGGCATATCGGCCTATTATCATGACTCGGCCGCATGCTTACTAATTGATGGCGAAATCTTAGCAGCGGTACAAGAGGAGCGATTTACGCGGGTCAAACACGACTCTGCATTTCCAGTCAACGCCATTCGTTACTGTCTCTCAGAGGCGAAATTAAGCGCAGTCGACATTGATCATGTGGTGTTTTATGACAAGCCGTTTTTGAAATTCGAAAGACTACTGGAAACGTACCTGGCGTTTGCGCCTAAGGGCTTTCAGAGCTTCGTGACCGCCCTGCCGGTATGGCTGAAAGACAAGCTTTTCCAGAAGTCGGTCATTACGAAGGCACTGAAAGAATGCCTTGGCACCGATATCGAATGGGAGAGTCGGCTACTGTTTTCAGAACACCACCTCAGCCACGCGGCCAGTGCGTACTTCCCCAGTCCGTTTGATCGGGCCGCCGTGCTCACTATGGACGGTGTTGGAGAATGGACTACCACATCGTTAGCAATTGGCAGCGGGAACAGTCTCTCAGTAATAAAAGAAATTCATTTTCCGCATTCATTAGGTCTTTTATACTCAGCGTTAACTTATTACACAGGATTCAAAGTCAACAGCGGTGAGTACAAAGTCATGGGCTTGGCACCCTATGGCACGCCCCGTTACGCAAGCCTAATTAAGGATCACTTGATTGACATTAAAGAGGATGGATCATTCGCGCTCGATCTGTCTTACTTTAATTACTGCACGGGTCTGACCATGACCAGCGAGCGATTCCATCAGCTTTTTGGCGGAGCACCCCGCCAGCCGGAGTCAATATTGACTCAGCGGGAAATGGATCTCGCATCATCCATTCAGGCAGTAACCGAAGAGGTCGTCATCAAGCTCGCGCGCGGCATTGCAAAGGAAACGCAAGAGAGAAACCTTTGTTTGGCTGGAGGCGTAGCCTTAAACTGTGTTGCCAACGGGAAACTATTGAGAGAAAATATTTTTGATCAGATCTGGATACAGCCCGCCGCCGGAGATGCGGGGGGCGCGATCGGTGCAGCACTGGGTGCACACCACATCATGCTCAAGAAGCCACGGATTTCGAATGCCGGTATCGACTTGATGAAGGGGTCCTATCTGGGCCCCGCATATGCACGCGACACCATTGAAAAGCAGCTGGCGACCTGCCGGGCAAAATTCGAAGTCTTTCCGGAAGATGAGGTCATAGAGCGCACGGCTCGAGCTTTGGCCGAGGGAAAGGCAGTTGGCTGGATGTCGGGCAGGATGGAATTTGGGCCCCGCGCACTGGGTGGCCGCAGCATTATTGCCGACCCGCGCTCACCCACAATGCAAAGACTACTCAATTTGAAGGTGAAGTATCGCGAGTCTTTCCGACCATTTGCGCCCAGTATCTTGCGTGAAGATGTCTCGAAATGGTTTGATCTCGACACCGATAGTCCGTATATGTTGCTAGTGGCAGACGTCGGACCCGATAAACGCAGGGAAATGACTTCCGCAGAGCAAGCGCTTTTCGGAATCGACAAGCTCAATGTTCCACGATCGGAAATTCCTGCTGTGACACATGTCGATTACAGCGCTCGCATACAAACAGTGCATAAGGAAACAAATCTGCGCTATCACAAACTTATCAGCGCCTTTAAGCGACTGACTGGATGCCCTGTTCTTGTGAATACATCCTTTAATGTTAGGGGGGAGCCTATCGTTTGCTCCCCGGAAGATGCGTTCCGCTGCTTTATGGGAACCGAACTGGATTTTCTAGTAATCGAAGATTTCATGATGGATAAAGCGGAGCAAGATCAAACGCTGGCTCGTCAATATATCAACGTCTATGCACTCGACTAACTATCGAGAAAATATTGTGTTAAGAGCCAAGGGTTTATGGAGGAAGTTCCGTGAGTTTCGGGACTGGGAAAGCAGAGGGTACTCACTGCCGGTGCCGCGAGATGTCAAAGAAGCGGTCATTCTTCGCAACGGTATTGCCGGAGGAACGTGGATTGAGACGGGAACTCATCTGGGAGACACCGCTGAACTCTTGGCGACTGTGGCTGACCAGGTACATACAATCGAGCCCGCTAAAGAGTTATTCGAAAAAGCTCGGATCCGCCTCAGCCATCTGAGGAATGTGATTGTTCACCTCGGCACAAGCGAGGACACTCTGGAGCCAATTCTTCAAAAAACACAGGGCAATGTCACTTTTTGGTTAGATGGTCATTACTCGGCTGGCGTGACATTTAAAGGAAAGTCAGATACTCCAATACTTGAAGAACTCAATTTGATTGCTAAGTACCGGTCACAATTTCAAGGAATAGCTGTTCTGATTGACGACGTCCGATGCTTTAATCCCCAGCTTACAGAATTCACAGACTATCCTGCCAAAGAATTTCTGGTGAACTGGTCTTTGGAGCAGGAGCTAGCATGGACTATTGAGCACGACATTTTTATTGCCCGCAGCTTTAATTAGAACTGCGCGGTGTGGTCATACCATGATTCACGGCAGTTAATCGAACTGATACCGATTCTCCGGAACTAAACTCCAAGACGCTGATGGCGTTGCAGGATACCCCCAGTTTTCAGGCGCCACTACTTTGGCCCCCCTACGGCTAGCGAACCAGGCCGCCCACCAACTGAACGTACTATTAGAGATAATCAATTGCTTCGCGTGCGCCATTAAATAGAAATCGGCAAGCTCACTTTTATTTCGCTCACGGCTCATAAAAATCGTATTCGTGGGTAGGCCGAGAGTTTCATTTGCCCAGTCAAAACTGTCTCCAAAAACTACAAATTGAGTTTTTTGACGATCAATACCCAATCGTTGAACTGCCTCGGCATAGTAATCTAGGCTTAGTTTGCTCGGAAAATTTTCTCTCCGTATATGAATAACAAGCGTGTTCTCCATTTCAATAAGTCTGCATTCATCGGCGCTAACCAACTGATTTAACTGAGATGGTGAAAGTTCAGCAGCAATCTGGTCTGCTCGATCGAGAAAATATCGCTCGTCTTGCCAGTAGCCCACGAGATAGATCGGGTTCAATATTTCTTTGGTAAAAGATGTCAACGCAAACCCACTTCTTTCCTCGAGGATTGGCTTCCACCCCTGAGGTAGCCATCGGCTGACTTTCTTTAACCAGTAAAAAAAACGGCCATCCCGGCGAAAGTGTCGTAGCTCTTCCGCCCCCGCAAGTCTTGCCTGAATCGGAAAATGGCCCAACTGATATCGCCGCTGAAAAGGATCTGAACCATCGTAGCCAGCATTTTGAATATCAAGAACCAGTTCCCTGTTATTACGCAACGCGAGTGCCCTGGCGCAAGCGTAAATAAATAACTGATTTCCTAGACCCCCCTCGATGCGCGCAATGATCATTCAGATCCGGGCCAGTTGCGATTCAAGCAGAGATAGTTAGTCGTCGAGAAAAATTCCTGGATTTCCGAATATCGCTCGATATTCACTAGACCAAAAGGCGACATTCGATAAATCGCAAAAGATCGCTCAGTGAAAAAATACCAAAAGTCCTGAAAAAAAGTCCGAGTATCAATGTTACATCCGCCAAACTCAAACTGTACTGCTTTGGTGAACCGCAGTGCTTCACCCATGCCGTCCAGCGCTTTTAGCTCGTGGCCCTCAATATCAAGTTTTATCAAATCAAGGGGTCTGCTATTTAACTGAGTCTTCCAGTAGTTTTCAAATCGAACGGTTTCAATTGACTCTCGAACCTCAAACCCAATATTGAAATGATCAAGTCGGCGTTTTATTAAGCTCCCTAGACCAGACCCAGGGACATCAGAATGAAGAGTGGCAGATCCCTCTGAATCGGATAAAGCCTTGGGAATGACACTAATTTTCTTATCACTGCCAAACCGTTCGGTAAGTTTATGAATATTCGTAACCGAGGGCTCAAAAATATGTATCTCCATATCTGCAGAAAGCCTGCGCAAGGCAGCAGAATAGTCGCCCCGATTGCCGCCCACATCGACCCCAAGCCGAAGCCGACTACCAATTAGCTGCCTAACTAATGCAACTTCGTTACTTGGATCATCCTCAACAAATCCCTTTCCTTGATAGCGGGCGAACTTCTGCTCCAGTTTTTCGAAGCGACGATTCACTTTTCTTTTTATAAACTTAAAAATCGACTTTGTCAGTCTCACTCTTTCACGCCCGTCTTCTTAAAAATATAAATACCGCATCCATATATCAGTTGAAATGCCTGATCCACGGAGGCGCCTGAATGCAAGTTGCCCGCATCATCAACATAATGAAACGCATCCAAACTTAGTCCATCCGGCGCCCATCTTAGGGGCTCATCTGGTGCACAGACTCTGTGGGCATTAAAACAAACCTTTGGCTGGCCGATAGGAATACCAAGGTAAAACGTTCCACCAGGCTCAAGCATCCGAACAAGATTCCGAAAGCCCTTGACGTGGCCCTGCGGGTCTATGGGATCACCGTAGCGGCCCAATCCAAAATGCTCTAGCGCATGCAAACAACTTACTGAATCGCAAATTGACTCGTAGCCCTGGGGTAGGTGCATGAGATCGGCCTGGGTGAATCGAATCGAGGGATGCGGGATCTGGTTAAGCGGTCGCACATCCAAAATTTCGATCTCGCGAAAAGATGCAACATGTGACACGAATCCATAAATACTAGACCCTACATCAATGTGTCGCCGCGGATTTTTTAGATATATCCGGCGTGCGACCAATAAATCCTGATGAAAGTAATGGCCGCTTGCACCACCTGCCTCTTGGGCGGCCTCCCCAATAACCGGATATAGTTGGGAGATGATCCCGCCCGAGGCCTCAAATTCCTTTGCCTGGGCCCAGAATTGCCAGAAAGACTGCTTCAGCATGGCCCGAAGCCCACTTTTGAGCACCAGTGAAAACAGGGAGATTTTCTGTTTCATTGCAGCCATGATAACAAGGGTTTTTTCGGGCAGTAGAGTACTAGGGTTACCAAATGCGCCTCTCCGTCGCCATCATCACTAAGAATGAAGCACACAACCTGGCCGCATGCCTCGCGAGCGTGGTGTTTGCTGACGAGCTTGTGGTCTTGGACTCCGCCAGTACCGATGGCACCCAGCAGATCGCAACTCAATTCGGCGCCCGGGTAGAGGTATCTGATCAGTGGTCCGGATTTGGCAAGGAGAAGAACAAGGCCATTGATTTATGCACGGGGGACTGGATTTTGTCGCTGGATGCCGATGAGCGCATAACGCCCAAACTCGAGAACGAAATCCGCACCCTTCTGTCTAGCGGGCCCGAGCATCACGCCTATGCCATCCCACGGCTGTCGTGGTTCTGCGGCAAGTTTATACGCCACTCCGGCTGGCGGCCCGACTACGTAACTCGCCTCTTTAAACGGGGAACAGCACGCTTCTCTGATGATCTTGTTCACGAGCGTCTGATAACCGAAGGATCGGTAGGATTTTTAAAGAATTCCATCGTTCATATCAGTTTCAGGGATTTTGACAGCGTAGTGAATAAGATGAATAGTTATTCAGCCGCCTCGGCGCTGCAGATGTCACGATCAGGCAAAAGCGGGGGGCCGATGAAGGGACTTTTACATGGGCTGTGGACTTTTCTGCGGACCTATTTCTTTCGCCTTGGGTTTCTTGACGGCCGCCATGGCCTCGCCCTCGCCATCTCGAATGCACAGGGGACTTATTACAGATACCTGAAACTCTGGTTCGAGAACCATCGTCAGGAATTCACGCCCCCAAAAGCGGACAAGGAATAAAATCGCAGGCTAAAAATGCTGGCGCTTTACAAAAACCCAGCGTCCGATCGAAAAGCCAGGACGCCGCCTACTGATTGGCGGTGTGCTGTCATCGAGAATCCAGTGAAAAAAAGTGCGAATTCGATTTTCATCGTACATCTCATTGGGCACATTGTTTAAGAAATATGGCTGCTCTAGTATTTCTCGATATTTGCGCTGATCTCCATCGATTTCCAAGATTCGATCCAGGAACTCTTCGTCGCTTGAAAAATCAGGACGAAAGAGAAGACTTGCTTTGTTAAATTCTTCGCCTACCCGTTCATTTCCCCAGTAGATAGGGATACACCTGGCCCACATGGCATCAGTCAATTTTTCTGTGGTGTAGCCGGGCAGACTCTTGTTCTCATAACAAAGGTTGAATTTGTAACCTTTAATGAACGCTAGTTTTCCTGGTCCACCCGGCGGCAACTCTCCCACGTTATTCATAAATCGCCCCCCCGAGGCCACTGTTTTTCGGCGCGTCAGGTTCTGAAAAAATTGGACCCGCTCTCGAGCGCGTTTCAGGTTTGCATTCGAGATCACTGTGGCGCAGAATTTTCTTTGCTGCCCGATAATTGCTTCAGCCTCGCCCGGCTGCTTAATCAGATCGCTGGCCTTCGCCATTGAACCCCAGACGTAAAAGGGGAATCGCAGATGTCGCCGGTCATCAATGTAATGGCAGGTCATGGCGTAATCCGTTCGCCGCCAATCGGGAAAAATAGATTCCCCCGTCCAGAAAAGTTTTTTGCAGGTATAGAGTCGATTCAGATGGCCGTCATCCTGAAAAATCAGAAGGTCGGGGCGATCGGAGATCTCAATTTCAAAATCGTTAGCAAGTATGCGGGTGAACCAGTTATCCGCCTTATTGGTTCCGCTGAAGTCCGCAAAATCCAGCCGCAGCTTTGGTTTATGTAGCATGCTGTTGATTAACGCTTTTCCACTCGGGGTAGCTGCCGGACGGCTAGCAACTCTAACCAGACCCTATCCGCCCCCAAAGAATCTAAACAAACAGAATGGCTTTTGACATGACGGTCACAACCCTCCTGCTGACAGGGTACACAAGGCAATGGATTGCTTACAACCCGAATTGAAGGACTGCCGCATTGGGTTTTTGGCCCCCAGAGTCGGGGGTCAGTTGGGCCAAAAATCGCTAAGCCGCGGACACCACAGGCTGCCGCAAGATGCGTTACTGAGGTATCGACACCGGCATAGCTATCGGCTGAGAGCAAAACACCCGCTAGCTGAGGCCAAGAAAGAATACCGTCGGCTCTGCGCACAGGAAGGCCCTCAAAGACTTCATCGAGATACTGCCGCTCGGACAAGGCCGGCCCCCCGGTAATAACGACCGACAAGCCATGATCAACGCATTGCTTGGTCAAAGCGCGCCAGCCCACTTTCGCCCATGCTTTGTATTGAAAAGCTGCACCAGGATGAAAGACCACATAAGGCTGTGAGCCAAGAGTCTGTGCAAAAGAAAAATCAGGTACCGGAGTCGAGATTTGAGCCTTGGGCTTTACATTAAGCGGCCCGAGCAACGACAAAATCTGATCAATACGATGCACATCAGGAAGGGGGACTGTAGCACTGAATAACCGATCTCGAAGGCGCGCCCCCCGTGATTCCGCCTGAAAAGTAATCGCCTGCTTCCCAGCCAGCCTCGCGAAAAAACTTGGTCGATCTCCGGCCTGCGCTGACAATGCCAGATCGTATTGCTGAAAGATTCTTTGGATGACCACGAGCATGCCCCGAGCGCCAAGCTGCTGCGGAATTGTAATAACGCGTTGGGCAGCTGGATTACCCTCGAGAATACCCCTTGCCCCATCAAAAACTAGCCAGTGAAGCTGAACCTGAGGCCATCTTGCTTGCAGCGAAGCGGCCAGCGGAGTCGTAAGAAGCACGTCCCCCAGCCGCCTTAGGCAGACAATCAGAACACTTTCAGGGTCTTTGCGCAACAGCATCGTTATCCATCGATGAACCACGTATGTCGCCGCGCTGCATCTTCGAGTAGAGCGAGTGGTAGAGGCCCGACTCTGCAATCAAGCTTCGGTGGGTTCCCTGTTGCACGATCTTTCCACCATCCATGACCACAACCCAATCGGCATTTTCAACCGTACTCAAACGATGTGCAACGATCAGCGTGGTTCGATTATGACGAAGCCGATCGATCGCCGCCTTTACGCTAGCTTCAGAAGCGGTATCAAGAGCCGAAGTTGCTTCATCAAGAATTAAGATCGGTGCATCTTTAATCACGGCACGGGCAATTGCAACACGCTGCCGCTGCCCCCCCGAAAGGCGGACCCCTCGGTCACCGACCATCGTCTGAAGTCCTTCGGGGAGGCTACGAATAAATTGCTCTAAATCAGCCGCCCGAACAGCCTGCCAGATGGCTTCCTCAGAAACGTTGTCTCTTCCGTAAGCGATATTGCGACCAATTGTGTCATTAAACAAAATGACATCTTGAGAAACTAGAGCAAGCTGCTCTCGCAAAGACCGTAACTTTAGTTCATCGATTGATACATCATCAATTTTTATCTTGCCTGCGGTGGGTTCATAGAGTCGGGGCAAAAGACTGATCAACGATGTTTTGCCGCTCCCTGATGGCCCAACAAGAGCAAAGGTTTTTCCTGCTGGAATCTCTAAATTGACAGCCTCTACAGCCGGACGATCACGCCCCGGATAGCACAAACTGATCTCCGTAAACACAATCGAGCCAATTGCACGCGCAAGCGTTTTTTTACCGGCATCACGTTCGGTATTTTCATCGATCAAGGAGAAAATACTCTCCGCAGCAACCAACCCTCTCTGCATTTGGGAATTAACATCGGTCAGATGGCGCAGAGGTCCGAACATCATTAACATGGCCGTAATGAACGATACAAAATCGCCAACGGTAGCTGCTCCTGTACGCGACTGCATCAGCGCAATAGTTAAAATGGCCGCCACACCAACTGCCGCAATAAGCTGAGTCACCGGAGACTGGACCGACTGCGCTATCGCTAGCCGCATTGCTTGGCCTCGATAGGATGCGCTGACATCGCCAAATCTTTTGGTTTCGTAGTCGTGACCCCCAAATACTTTTATCACTCGATTACCAGCGATTGCCTCTTCGATGGTAGCGGTCATATCGCCGGTTGCAGACATAAATTTTCCACTCACTTCACGCATACGCTTGGAAAAACGAAAGCTAAATGCTGCAAGCACCGGGAGGAGAGTCAACACAATTAAGGTGAGCTGCCAATTTAACCAAAAAAGCCAGGCCAGCAAGCCAATCAAAACTAAGGAGTCCCGAATCACGACCGTCACAACGTTAGTCGCAACGAGCAAAACCATGTGTACCTCGACAATCATTTTCGAGATTAGCCGACCCGAGTTACTCTTATCGAAAAAACTAGTCGGCAGGCAAATGAGCTTCTCGTACATCGCCATCCGAAGGTCGCGCAGAACATTATTCGCAACCCACTGCATCGCGTAACCGACAATGAAGCTTGCGGCACCACGGGCCACGAAGATTAAGAGCACGGCAGTCGGAACCCACCAGACCTGAAAGCTAGATGCCCCCTGAAATCCGCGGTCCAATAAAGGCTTCATCATCGCGGGGAAAGCAGCCTCGGTTGCCGCAACAATCACCATCGCAAAAAACGCGAGTGCAAATCCAGGCCAGTACGACCAGGAATAGGACATTAATCGTGAAAAGAGCTGCAAAGAAGTCACCGTGATCGCTCTCTTTCAATCGTCAGGGTTTATTCTGCTCGACAATCCAGTCCTCGCCTTGGTGCGACCCTCGGCAAGGGTTTGCGCTAGGTGACGATCATTTAAAGTCAAACGGTTGCGGCTCTCTTCTTGATGCCAGAGGTGCACGACTGGGGCCGCACAAGCGAGCGATTTGATACGCAATCCCAAATGGATCAAGCGGACCGCAAGGTCTGAGTCCTCTCGGCCCCAGCCAACGATCGTTTCATCAAACCCGTCTGCAAGCAAGAAGTCTTCGGTAAACAACGAGAAATTACAGCCGCGAACAAGGCGCCAGTTCTCGGGCCGGAGATCACGCCAGGCGCCATCAGGTAATCGAATCGTCGGCAAGAAACGGTTGGTTGCTCCGGTGACCCCCTTGATCAGCCAATAGCCAAGCCCTCGGTCAAAGCAACTTTCCGCGCCGGATTCTAATGCCCTTGTGTACGATTGCGATGCCAAGACTCGGGACCCCGCAAGGATTGTTTTCGGCCCAGAAAGCTTGAGGTGATCCGAGACAAATGACTTCAATGGGATGCAATCTCCGTCCAGGAAAATAACATAGGGGGCGCAAATCTTTGAAGCAGCCTGATTCAGGATGATCGTTTTTCGAAAGCCTTTATCGGCGTGCCAACAGTGTTCAATCGGCAGGCCCCGTGATGCCCAGTGGATGATCACATCCGCAGTCTCAGATCGCGAACCATCGTCCGCAATGAGTATCTGTAGTGGCAATACCGACTGGCGTGCCAGGCCGGCCAAGACAAGATCGAGGGCCTGTGGGCGGTTGAAAGTAGAGACCACAACCGCGACATCGCTTGTCCTCATCGGAACCAATCAGAGCCTTCGTTGTGCGGCCACAGCGCGCTCAACAATTTGCGCTGGAGTGAGATTTTTGACTTGAAATTCACGCCGATATTGAATGAGTCGAGAAAATGGTTTTTTCCATCCGCCCCCTTTTAATAGGTATTCGGCCCAGCCCTTTTGAGAAAGCCGCAGTAGTGTTGCGGCCAGTTCTTGTTGACTCGGCAATACGCACGGTCCCGCCTCATGGCGGCGCCGGAAGAGCCCCCTGAGATTACCGCGATGCTCAATCTTTATCGGTTCAAAATACGGGCTCGCTAAGGCAACTAGGCTTGCACGTCCGAAATAGTAAAGGTGGGCTCTGAAGTAAATATTTGCGGGTGAAGCATCCGACTGTTCAATATTTGGGACCTCGATCATCAGATAACCGCCGGGATTTACTAGCTGGAACATTGCGCGCATCGCAGCACTTGGGTCAGGTAGGTGCTCCAGAACATGGAAAAGCGTGACCAGATCAGCGCGCCGGTCAAGGGCCTGGTCCAGGTGCAAGGTATCCACGCGGACGTCATAGGCCTGTCGCGCGAACTCTGAGTATCCGTGATTCGGCTCAATGCCTTCAGCCAGAAAGCCGAAGCTTCGGGCAACACAGACCACCTCCCCGCCACCGGCGCCGATATCGAGCAAGGTCTTGGGCTGAGATTCTTCAGCCGTCAAAGCGAGTGCGGCTTTGATAAATTGCAGGCGCTCTCGGGCTGCGTTGGCAGCGCGCCAGATGTGCTTTGCCTTGGGCGTCACAATACCCTTATAGTCCTCCCGGTATCGGTGGGAGTAGTACTCCCGCAGCCTTTCGGGAGAGGGGATTCCGAGCTGCTGCACGAGACCACAATCTAAGCAAATTCGGACCTCTAACGGCTGGCCTGATTTCGCATCCCGATCAGCAACTCGAGTGTGAGGCCCTTCGCACCCGAAATGACAGCGAAATTCAGACATTTATGTAATTCCAATAAGTAAGTAAGTATACACTATTATTGTTATTTTTTTACGACAGTTTTTATCTTAAGCGCCTATTTTAAGGGCTGTTAGCGGGTCTTTCTCTTGAAGACGCCCCGGCCCGGCTGGAAAATTCTACAAACGGTGGAGTCTCCGCCGTTCGGGCTGTCCGGCCGGGCAGTTCAGACTTAAAAGTGTAATTTTTAGGAGAACACTTAATGAAAAAGCATATTCTTGCCGCAGCAGTGGCCGTTGCAATTTCGGCCCCAGCGATGGCTCAAACCGTAACGCTTTTTGGGGTTGCGGATGTGGGCTACAGAACCGCGAAGTTCACCGATGCAGGCGCGCTGCGCGCGCAAGCCTCAGGAATTGCCGATGGCGCTATGGCTGGCAACAGATTCGGATTCCGGGGTACCGAGGATCTCGGCGGTGGCCTGAAAGTAGGGTTCGTGATCGAGCACGGCATTTCTTTAGTATCCCATGGCTTGACAGATCAGCGCCAAGGCAACTCAAACCTGCCTGTGCAATCGAACCTAGCCGATTCAGGACGCACCTTGGGCGTTAACCGGCAGAGTTTTCTGAGTATCGCCGGAGGCATGGGCGAACTTCGTGCCGGGTACCAATACACTAATCTTTACGAAGTATCCACGCTCTCGGGCTTTAATCTTGGCTCTGAAGGCACCCATGGAGCAGATACGGCCCACACGATGGCTGGTATCGCTGGGGGTACCCGTGCAAACGGCGTTACCTATCTTTCGCCAACGATTAATAACTTCCAAGTGGCCCTCCAATACGGCGGAACTACCGACCAAAACAAATACGCTTCAACGGGTACAAACGCCAGCTTATTGTCGAACTCTTACACTACTGGTGTGGCGGGAACCACCGCAGGCTATGATGTGAATCGGACTAGCGCTCGCTTGAAGTATCAGACAGGTCCTCTGCATATTCAGGGTGCCATTACGAAACTGAGTTCGAAAACCTCCGCGGCAGGTTCCACAAACTATGGTGCAGCGACAAAATCGGAACTCACTCAGATCGGAGCGTCCTATAATGCAGGGTTTGCAACCTTCGCAGGCACTTATGGAACTGGAAAACCGACCGAGGGAACAAACAAGAACACCGGTTATCAGATCGGTGCTCGTTTCCCGATGGGCGCAATGGCGTTTATTGTGGCTGCAGGCAACTATACCGTCGAGAATTTGACCGGTGCCAATCCAACCCAGAACGACATGGCGCAGACCCAGATCGGCTTGAACTACACACTTAGCAAGCGGACGACGGCTTATCTGTACTCAGGGGAAACAAAAGATACCGGTGCTGCGGCGGCCGCTATCGATAAGAAGTCAGCCACTATCATTGGAGTGTTGCACACCTTCTAAGCTAAGTGCGACAGAAGAAGTTAGCAATTCCTTTAGTAGCGAGAAAAACCCCCAGCAGCGATGTTGGGGGTTTTTTATTACTGCACGCGTCGTTCCCGGGGGAAGTGCCGAGGGAGGGACTCGAACCCTCACGCCATTGCTGGCACCGGATTTTGAGTCCGGCGCGTCTACCAGTTCCACCACCCCGGCCCAGGAATCTACTGCTTTAGTATAACGGCGTTGAATCTACAAGGTCTTTCGCTAACTCGCGATCAAACCCCAATATTTTCTGGCCTCTCGTTGGCGCTCTCAGAATTCCGCATTGGTTTGATTGGAGCCAATGGTTCGGGAAAAAGTTCGCTTCTAAAGCTTCTGAAGGGCTTGCTTATTCCCGATGCAGGCGCGGTGCGCTCAGAGCCGAGCACCCTGGGGTTTGTTTTTCAGAATCCAGAGCATCAGCTGCTTTTTCCAACAGTAATGGAAGAGCTCTGTTTCGGGCTGATTGAGCAAGGGATCTCGAAGCCTGAGGCTGAAAAGAAGGCCCGCTCTTTGCTTAACAGCTACCATCAAGAGGTGCTCGCCGATAAGGCGGTCCACGAGTTAAGCGATGGCCAGAAGCAGCTACTGTGCATTTTTTCGGTGCTCGTCGACGGCGCTAAAACAATTCTGATGGATGAGCCCTGCGCAAGCCTGGATCATCGATCCACACGTCAAGTCATGAATATTATTCAGCAGCTACCGCAGCAGATCATCATGGCCACGCATCACCTCGAATTACTTGAGCAATTTGATCGTGTGATTTGGCTGGATCAGGGAAAAATTCTTGGCGACGGAAGGGCGCAATCGGTAATTGCGGATTATCGAAGTGCGATGGAAACCCTGTGATTTCACTTTACATCTCGGGCGACTCATGGATGCATCGACAGCCTGCGGCGGTAAAGCTTCTGGCAGTCCTGGTGCTCAGCATCACAGTGCTGGCGACTCAGAGTTTAATTTGGCTTTTATTGCTGCTCGTGGGTGCGGCAGGCGCCTACAACGCGCTGGGGCCCAAGGGAAGGCAGCGGCTTTTTGCGTCGCGGTTTCTTCTGCCGTTAATTCTTGGCTTGGGGTTTGCCCAAGGATTTATCGTGGGCTGGGAAGCCGCCTTGCGCGCCACACTTAAGATTTTCGTGATGATTATGGCAGCCGATCTGGTGACTGCGACCACCCCAACACAGGCGATATTGAATTGTGTGGAAAGACTCATTACCCCACTGTGTCGCTACATTGGCCGTGATCCGCGAAAAATCAGCATAGCGGTTGCGCTGATGGTTCGTTTTATTCCGGTCCTGGTTTCCCAGTGGCAGGCACAGCGTGATGCCTGGTCGGCCCGCTCCTATCGCAAGCCTGGTCTGAGGCTACTGATCCCATTCATGACTCAGGCGCTATCGCGAACCGATCAAATTGCCGAGTCTTTGCAGGCCCGCTCAAGAGCACATCGACATTAAGGCAAAAAGCGGCAGCTGGCCGCTTGCTGGATAATTCGGCTA
>Ga0194134_10001390_pt1 | contig 32524 bp, 28 predicted proteins | sample TA2KigOff0mmetaG_FD_148602 | JGI IMG/M metagenome (GOLD analysis project Ga0194134, IMG submission 148602) | Freshwater microbial communities from Lake Tanganyika, Tanzania - TA2015056 Kigoma Offshore 0m | ecosystem: Environmental > Aquatic > Freshwater > Lake | place: Tanzania: Lake Tanganyika... | reverse complement strand
CCATTGGGATCGAGGCCATTGGGAGCGAGCGCATCAGGGAGCAGCGCCCCGGCCGGCCACTGGCGTCAGGAGCTGCAGCGCCAGCTCGCGGGCCTGCCCGAGCCGCGCCGCCGCGCCCTGCGCAGCTTTGAACCCGCTGACGCCGCCGCTGCCCTGCGAACCAGCGCCGCAGCCCCCCTGCTCGATCTAGCCAGCAACGACTACCTCGGCCTGAGCCGCCACCCCGCCCTGGTGGCCGCGGCCCAGGCCGCCGCGGCAAGTGAGGGCGTGGGCGCCGGCGCCTCCCGACTGGTGAGCGGCAGCCGGCCGGTGCATGCCGCGCTGGAAACGGCCCTGGCGCGCTGGCTGGGGCGCGAGCGGGTGCTGCTGTTCCCCAGCGGCTTCCAGGCCAACCTGGCGGCGGTGGCCGCGTTGGCGGATCGCCACAGCCTGGTGCTGGCCGATCGGCTCATTCACCAGTCCCTGCTCAGCGGGGTGCGGGCCAGCGGCGCCCGGCTGCAGCGCTTTGGCCACAACGACCTGGCCGGTCTGGATCGGCGGCTCCAGACCGCCCGAGAGGAACAACCCAACCAACGGCTGTTGGTGCTGAGCGAAAGCCTGTTCTCGATGGAGGGCACCAGCCCGGATGTGGCAGCTCTGGCGGCGCTTTGCGCAGGCCACGGCGCCGCCCTGCTGCTCGATGAGGCCCATGCCCTCGGGGTGCTGGGCCAAGGCGGACGGGGCTTGGGCCACGGCCTGCATGGAGAGGGGGGTCAGCCGGAAATCGCCCTGATCAGCGGCACCTTCGGCAAAGCCTTCGGCAGCGGCGGTGCCTTTCTGGCTGGCGACAACCTCGTGATGGAGTGGCTGCTGCAGTTCAGCGGCCCCTTCCGCTACACCACGGCCTTGGCACCGCCCCTGGCCGCCGGCGCCCTGACCGCCCTGCAACTGATCCAGGCCGAGCCTCGTGGCCCGGCGCTCCTGCAACGGGCCGAGCGCTGGCGCACCGCCCTGGCGGCCGCCGGCTGGCCGCGTCCCCCCGGGGTCGGGCCGATCCTGCCGCTGCTGGTGGGCGATGACCGCCTCGCCCTGGCCCTGCAGCAACGCTTGGAGGCCGCCGGGTTACTGAGCGTGGCGATCCGCCCACCCACCGTGCCGGAGGGCACGGCGCGCTTGCGGTTGGTGCTGCGTCACGACCTGCCGGCGGGCACATTGGAGCGGTTGCTGGCAGCCCTGGGAGACCCGCCATGCAGGTGATCGCCATGCACGGCTGGGCCGGCGACGCCCAGGGCTGGGAATCGTTCCAGGCCGCCTGGCAGCGGCGCGGCTGGGGCTGGCAGTGCGGCGAACGGGGCTACGGACAACAGCCGCCCAAGGCTGTGATCTGGTCCGCAGGCGAGGGGCCGCGGGTGGTAATCGCCCACTCGCTTGGCCCCCATCTGCTGCCGCCCGCCCTGCTGGAGCAGGCCGATGCCGTGGTGCTGCTGGCCAGCTTTGGCCGCTTCGTGCCCGAGGGCCCCGGCGGCCGGCGGCTGCGCACCGCCATGGCGGCCATGGCCGAGCAGCTCGCCTCGGCCCAGGCCAGCGCCATGCTGCAAACCTTCCTGGAGCGGGCTGCAGCGCCCCAGTCGGCCAGCCTGTTGCCGCCGAGCATCACCGCGGCCCCCCTGGGCGATGCCGGTCGGCAGCGGCTTGAGCAGGACCTGGCCCTGCTGGCCGCCACCACCGGGCTGCCCACGGCGTTTCCGCCCCACGCCCGGGTGTTGATCGTGGAGGGGGGCGCCGACCAGATCGTGGTGCCTGAGGCGCGCGCGCTGCTGCGCGACGCCCTGCCCGCCGCCGACACCCTCAGCCTGGCGGGGGTGGGGCACTGCCTGCTGAGCCCGGCGTTGGTGCCCCTGGTGTGCGGCTGGATCGAGGCCCTGGCATGAGCCCAGCTGCCGCCCCCAGCCCAGCCTTCAGCCACCAGGTGCGTGCCCGCTTCGCACGCCAGGCCCACCACTACGGCGAGCAGGCCCGCCTGCAGCAGGGGGTGGCCTGGCGCCTGGCCCACCTCTGCCGAGCCCTGCCCCTGCCTGCCGGTCTGCGGGCCGATCTGGGCGCCGGCAGCGGCCTGGTGGGGCAGGCCCTGCAGCAGCTGGGCGACCACCAGCCCCTGCTGCAGCTGGATCTCTGCCCCGAGCTGCTGGCCCACAACCCCCTGGCGACCCCAAGCAGCCAAGTGGTGTGGGACCTCAACCGGCCCCTGCCCGAGCAGCTACGCCAAGCCGCCCTACTCACCTCCAGCTTTGCCCTGCAGTGGCTCGACGATCCCGCCCGCCAGCTGCAGCACTGGTGCGGCCAGCTGCGGCCGGGCGGCTGGCTGGCCCTCGCGGTACCCACCAGCGGCAGCTTCCCCCAGTGGCACCGCGCCGCCGCCGCTGCCGGGGTGCCCTGCACCGCCCTGCCCCTGCCGAATGCCGAAGCGCTGCTGGCCGCCACCGCCCAAGGGGGGCTGCACCTGCGCCACTGCCGCCGCCTGCAGTTCAGCCGCGGCTACGGCAGCGGCCTGGGCTTCCTGCAGCAACTGAAAACCCTCGGAGCTGGCACCAGCCGCTCGGACCGCCTGAGCCGAGCCCAACTGCGCCGGCTGATCGACAACTGGCCCTGCGACGGCTGCGTGAGCTGGGAGGTGCTGCTCCTGCTGGGCCAACGTCCAACCCCAACCCCCAGCCCAGTCCCCACCCCATGACCCACCCGAACCAGCAGCTGGTGATCTGCGGCACCGACACCGACGTGGGCAAAACGGTGGTGAGCGCCCTGGTGGTTCAGGGCCTGGGCGCTCACTACTGGAAGCCGGTCCAGAGCGGCCTCGAAGGGGGCGGCGACAGCGGTCGGCTGCAGGCCCTGCTGCAACTGCCAGCCGAACGGCTGCTGCCGGAGGCCTACCGACTGCAAGCGCCGGTGTCGCCCCACTGGGCCGCCGAGCAGGAGGGCCTCACGATCGACCCGGCCCTGCTGGCCCTGCCGGTGGTGGATGGCCCGTTGGTGGTGGAAACCGCCGGCGGGCTGCTGGTGCCGCTGCGCCGCGACTGGCTGCAGATCGAGCAACTGGCCGTCTGGGGGCTGCCGGTGTTGCTGGTGGCCCGCAGCGGCCTGGGCACCCTCAACCACACTCTGCTGGCTGTGGAAGCCCTGCGCCGCCGCGGCATTCCGCTGCTGGGCCTGGTGCTCAACGGCCCGCTCCACCCCGACAACCCCGGCACGCTGGCCGCCCTGGCCCAGACGCCCGTGCTGGCCCAGCTACCGCCGTTGGAGCCCCTCACCGCCGCGGCGCTGACCCGCCAATGGCAGATCCAACAGCTGAGCGATACTTTCAGCAAGGCTTTGGCTGCCCATCAGCACCCCACCCACCAATGACCAAACAACACTGGCTGGTGAGTGGTGCGCTGGTGCTGCTGTGCGGTGGTGTGTTGGTGCTGTTCACCGACGTGGAGGATTCGCTGGTGCGCTGGGTCAATTGCGGACCCGTGTCTACGGCCAGCGAGCGCCGCAGTGACATCTGCCGCTGAGCGCTGCCACTGAGCTCTGCCGCTGAGCCGGGGCCTGCCCCCGCAACGGATCAGAGAAAGCGCTGGACCCCTAAGGACCGGCCAGGATCACCGCCTCGGCATCCGCCCGCGAGAGGCCGTAGGGAAAGTGGCGCACCGACACTTCGCCGTCGCGGTGCCAGCTCACTTTGAGCTCCTCCACCTCCAGTTCAACCAGGGCACTCCAATCGGGACGATGCAGGTCCCAGAGGCAGGAGTTGGCCCGCTGGCGCCGGGCACCCAGCTGCTCCAGCCAGAGCTCCAGGGCCGGCAGGGGATGGTGATACAGCGGGGTCTGGGGGCTGGGCAGCTCGGTCATGGCGCCAACCCTGTCACGGCACCGGTGGCATTCGCGGCCTGCACCTGCGTCCACCAACTGGGCCACTGCACCAGCTCGGCGCCGCGCATCCAGGCCACACCCACCCCCAGCACCAAGCTCAGCACCAGAGCAAACCCCAGCAGCAGCAGGGCCAACCACTCACCGCCGGAGAGATCCCGACGCACCGAGGTCGGCCGAGGGAGATCACCCGCCAGCGGCGGCGGGGATGGCGGCAGCGGTGCTGGGGAGGGATGGAGCTGGGCGTCGTAACGCTGGCGCAACACAGGATCGCTGAGCACCGCATAGGCCTGTTGCAGGCGCTGAAAGGCGGCGGCCGCTTCGCCTGCCGGCAAGGCAGTGGTGTCGGGGTGATAACGCTTGCTCAACCCGCGGAAGGCCTGGCGAAGCTCCTGGCGCGAGGCCGTCTCCGGCACCTGCAGCAGCGCGTAATGGCTGGGCCTGGAGCTGGATGGCGAGCTGGGTGGTGGGCTGGAAGAGGAGCTGGCCAAGGAGACGGCAGCGGCGAGGGAAGCGGGACTGCGGGATCCTAGAGATCACAACCCCACTGCCAGGCTGGATGGCCCCCACCCTCACCGGCAACGCCCTCTGGCAAGAACTCGGCTGGCAACCCAGCTCCGGCCAGGAGCAGCTGCTGGCTGCGCTGCAGGAGCAGCTGCGCCAGTGGAACCGCAAGCTCAACCTGACCCGGCTGGTGGAAGGCGACGACTTCTGGATCGCCCAGGTGTTCGACAGCCTCTGGCCCCTGGTGCCCCTGCTGCAGACGGAGGCCGCCCAGGCGCCGCTCCGGTTGATCGACGTGGGCACCGGCGGCGGCTTCCCCGGCCTGGCCGTGGCGATCGCCTTTCCCCAGGCCCAGCTGACCCTGGTGGATTCGGTGGGCCGCAAGGTGGAGGCGGTGCGGGCCATGGCCGACGCCCTGGGACTGGGCGAACGGGTGGAGCTGCGCTGCGAGCGGATTGAACGCACGGGGCGGCAGAAGGCCTGCCGCGGCCAGTTCGACTGGGCCTTGGCCCGGGCCGTGGCCAGTGCACCGGTGGTCGCCGAATACCTCGTGCCGCTGCTGCACCCCAATGGCCGGGCTCTGCTGTATCGCGGCCAGTGGTCGCCGGCCGATCAGCGCGAGCTCGACGCCGCCCTCGCCCCCCTGAAGGCCCGCGCCGATCAGTGCCTGGCACGGGAACTCCCCCACGGCCGGGGCATCCGCCATGCCCTGCTGGTGAAGCCCCTGGCCCCCTGCCCCCCCGCCTACCCCCGGGCGGTCGGAGTCCCGGCCAAGCAACCGCTGGGGACCGCTGCCCCCACGGCAGCCGTCACGACCCCATCAGCCGGGTGACGGTCTGGCCGCCCAGGCGACTGCGCAGGCCGCGCAGGATCGCGGGAATCTGATCGACCCAGGGGCTGCCGGCGAGCGCGTCCCGCAGCTCGGCTTCGCTCACCGCGTTGTCGAGCAGGTCGGCATTGTGGCCGGGAAACCAGTGGCCGCCCTGGCCGAGCAACCCGTAGCGGGCCCGGGCAAAGCCCTCGAGATCCCAGGCCTCGAGCAGGTTGTGCAGCCAGAGCAACACCTGCACGTTGATCTGCCCCGGCACCTCAGACCACTCCGGCAAGCCCTGCTCCCAGCTGGCCAGCCAGGCCGGATCAAGGGCGTCCCGGCGGGCCTGCTCGAGGCGCCCGAGCACCGGGGACACCAGGGCGCTGGCCCGGCCCAGCTGCGCCACCGCCTCGATGTGCAGGTCGAGATCCTCAGGACGGGCGGCTCCGACGCTGAGGGTATGGACAGCTGGCACCCCTGAAGAACCCAATTCAGACAGGCAGAACAGATCGTTGAAGGTGATCGGATGCAGCGGCGCGCACAGGGCGCTCAGGCGAGCGGAGGGCGTATGCAGATGGCCGCCCTTGTCGGTGGGGCTGATCACAAACACCCCCATGTCGTGGGCCTGGGCCAGCGCGATGGCGGGGCGGTTGTCCTGACGGATGAAATACCAGTGGAGATTCACATAATCGAAGGCGTCGCTGGCGATCGCCTCGCAGATCAAGGGCAGGGGAGCGTGGGTGGAGAAGCCCACATGGCCGATGCGGCCTTCGGCCTGCCAGCGCCGCAGCACCTCGCGGCAACCGCCGGGCCGCAGGCTCTGCTCGAGGTGCTCCGGTTGGTTGAGGCCGTGGAGCGTCACCAGATCCACCCGCTCCACCCCCAGGCGCTCAAAGCTGGTTCGCAGCTCGGCCTCAAAGGCCTCCGGCGCCGGGTGGGGCGGCACCTTGGTCTGCAGGATGCGCAGGGGATCGGGCACCTGGTCGAGCAGCCAGCCCAGCTGCCGCTCCGAGGTGCCGTAGTGGCGGGCCGTCTCGATGTGGTGGAAGCCCGCCGGCACGGCCTTCTCCAGGAGGGCCCGCAAATTGGCCTGACTCGCCTCGGTGATCTGATCGGGCGGCAGGTCGGTCCAGCTCTGCTGAAAACGCATGCAGCCCAGGGAGAGCACCGGCATGGCGAGCTCGGTGCGACCGAACCGCCGGGTGGGCAGCATCAGGACGGCTCCCGCCGCGGCAGGGTGCGTTTGGGCCGCGCCGGCGAGGGCACCCCCAGGGGCAGGATCTCCTGATCCGCCAGCTGTTGTTGCAGCCCCGGCAGCTGCTCGTAAGCCACCCAATGAATGCAATCGACGGGACAGGTGTCGATCGCCTCCTGGATCAGCTCGGTCGTGTCACCGTCCTGGCGGATGGCGCGGGAGCGCCCCCAATCAGGCTCCACCACAAACGTATTGGTGGCCACGTGGGCGCAGTAGCGACAGCCGATGCAGACCGCCTCATCCACCCACACCGCTTTCTGGCGCAGGGCTCCACCGAGCAGGGGCTCCAGACCCGTGCGCTGCATCTGGGCCCCGGGGGGCATGGCTGTGAAAGCCAGGGCCGGATCCACCCTGCCGGAAGAGCTCACAACAGCTAGGCCCAGCGGGTCACCACCAGCTCGATACTGCCGTCCTGTTGCTGGGTCTGCTCACTCACCTGGAAGCCCTCCTCGGCGGTGGACGCCAGGATGCTGCGCAGGGCATAGCGCTGGTTGAGCTGGGCGATGAAGCGCTCCACCGGCACGGGCTGCTTCCACAGATCCAGGTCCGTCACAAGCTCATAGCTCCCGGTATCCGGGTTGAGACGAAAGCCAATGTCGGCGCCATTGGGCTGGGCGACGGCCAGCTGGGCCTCCAGGGTCTGGCCGCGGTAGCCGCGCACCGGCAAGGCGCCCTCGCGGGGGTCGTGGCCCAAATCCCGGAGCGCCTCCAGCAGGGCCTGGCGATCGCGGAGCTCGGTCTTGATCGTGCTGAAGTGCGACATCGGTTCAGGGAGCAGCGACGGTTTACAGGGAAGCGGGATTGGCCAGGGATTGCCCCAGGGTCTGGACCTCGCCTTGAACCTGATCGTTGGACTGGAAGGCCGCGGCCGTGCTCTGGCGCTGTTGGACAGCCCCGAGCCGAGCCTCGATTCGCTCGGTGAGCTGCTCGCATCCCAATCCCCGCACCCCTTCCACCATCTCTTCAACGCGGCCATCCGGCCGGATCCGAAAACGGATGGTGTGCTGATCCATCCAAGGCCTAGACATGTTTGTGGATGTTAGCCGCGTTTTCCAACGGCTGGGCGAGAGGCTGGGCCTGGGGACGCGTCAGCTGAGCAAGCCCTCATCCACCAGCGTCTGCAGGCGTTCGAGCACCTCGGGTTGCTCCAGCTGCTCGAGAGCCAGCCGTGCCTCATCGCGCACGCTCGGTTCCGCGTCGTGAAGCATGGCGTGCAACAGCGACTCCACCACCACCTGCTGGCGTGGCTCTACCAGGTCGCCGTAAAGGCGACCCAGGGCCCAGGCGCTGTTGCTGCGCACGGCCGGCTCGCTGTCGATGCGCAAGCTGAGCAGCAACTGGGCCGCCGCCGGATCGGCCTTCGCCGCTCCGGTGGAGCCCGCCTCTGCCAGGGAGCTCGCAGCCCAGAGGCGCACGGCGGCGATATCCACTTGCAGCGAGCGGATCAACGGATTGAGCACCGGCGCATCCGGGTAGTTGCCCAGGCTCCAGGCCACCGCCTTGCGCACATAGCCGTTGTCATCGGAGGCCAGCAGGGCCAGCAGCGGCTCCACCGCCAGGGGACTGGGGTTGCGGCCCAGGGCATACACCGCACTCATCCGCAGGATCGGGCAGGTCACCGCCAACAGGGGCAACAGCAGCGGCAGGGCCCGCGGATCGCGGTGCTCACAAAAGATGCGCAACCCCTGCATGCGCTGCTCGTGGCTGCTGCCGCTGGCCTCAGCGCGCAGCAGCACCAAACCGAGGTCGCATTCAGCGGCCACATCACTGGCTGAGGGGTCGCTGGTCTCCAGGTCGTCGAGAGGATCGCCGCGCAGCTCTTCCGCCAATTCCTGGGCCAGCACCTCAGGGTCGAGGTACAGCTCCTGGGGACTGTCGCCGAAGGGCCCTGACGGCTGCTCAGGCTGGGGCTGATCGGGCTGCAGGGAAAGGCTCACGACGGGACCTCAGCCGATCGGGGCGGGGGCGGCCATGTCGCCGGGCAACCAGATCCGGGCACTCACGGCAAAGAGCGCCAATCCGAACAGCACCACGATGGCGGCCGGCAGCAGGGTGGAGCGAAAAAATTGCACAGCCTTGGGGGTGAGCGGGCGCCGGCCCCCATCATCGCCCCTAGTGTTCGCCAAGCTGCCCACCACGTGATGGCCCCGTCCTCCGGCACCTGGCGGCGCCTCACGGCGGTGGCGGCTGAAGGGGTGGCCAGCGGCACCCCCTACATGGTGGGCACCAAGCTGCTGCAGGGCTGGCTCACCGCCTCCGGCGTGCCCCTCGGGCTCATCGGCCTGTTGGCCTACGCCGAGCTGCCCTACACCCTGAAGATGTTTTGGGCGCCGGCCCTGGATCGCTGGCCGATTCCCTGGCCCGACCGGCGGCGGGGCTGGCTGCTGCTGCTGCAGTTGCTGCTGGTGCTGGTGATCGCCGCCATGGCCCTGCTGCGACCCAGCCAGGATCCCACCAGCCTGACGGCAATCGGCCTGATGGCCCTGCTGCTGGCCCTGGTGAGCGCCACCCAGGACATCGTGGTGGATGCCTACCGCACCGACCTGCTGCCCGAACGGGAACGCGGCGCCGGCGCCGCTGCCACCAACCTCGGCTATCGCGGCGCCATGCTGGCCATCGGCGCCGGGGGCTTCATCCTGGCCGGTCGCAGCGGCTGGCCATTGGCCTTCATCGGCTCGGCCGTGCTGATGCTGCTGGTGGTGCCCTTCACCCTGACGGCCCCGAAACTGCCACCGATCCAGCACCAGGTGTCCAGCCTGCGCCAGGCAGTGGCCGGGCCAGCTCGGGAGTTTCTGCACCGCACCGGCCCCGGCCGGGCCCTGATGCTGCTGGCCCTGGTGCTGCTCTACCGCTGGCCCGATGGCCTGCTCAACGTGATGGCCGTACCCTTCCTGATCCAGCAGGGATTCCCGCCGGAGGTGGTGGGCTCGGTGCTGGCCGGCTGGGGCATCGGCGCCACCATCGTCGGCACGATCCTCGGCGGCATCCTGTTCGCCAGGCTCGGCATGAACCGCTCCCTCTGGGTGTTCGCCCTGGTGGGTGCGGCGGGCAACCTGTCGTACTGGGGCCTCGCCAGTTTTAAGGGCGGCATGCCGGCCCTGCTGATGGCGGTGGGGCTGGAAAACCTGGGCGGCGGGCTGGTGGGAGCGGCCTTCGTGGCCCTGCTGATGAGCCTCTGCAACCCGCGCTTCTCGGCCACCCAGTACGCCCTGCTCTCCGGGGTCTACGCCCTGAGCCGCTCGGTGCTCTCCGGCCAAGCTGGTTTTGTGGCCGAAGGGGTGGGCTGGAGCAGCTTCTTCCTGCTCACCGTGGCCTCTTCCCTGCCGGCCTTCCTGCTCATGGCCTGGCTCACCCCCTGGAACGGCGACGGCGCCAAGGGGGCCTTCGATCCCGCCAAGGACCCCACCTGAGCCAAGCCCCCCACCTGATCAGGCCGGCGCCAGGCTGCCTTCCAGCCGCCGGCGCAACTGGCCGCAGGCGGCGTCGGCATCGAGGCCGCGGCTGGCGCGCACACTCACCGCCACATGGCGTTGCTGCAGGGCCTGGCGAAAGGCCTCCACCGCCCCGGGGGCCGGCCGCTGGAATTCCTCCTCGGCGATCGGGTTGTAGGGGATCAAGTTGACATGGCTCTGGAAGCCGCGCAGCAGCTGGGCCAGGGCGATGGCGTGGCGGGGCTGGTCGTTGAGCCCGCCCAGCAGGATGTATTCGAAGCTCACCCGCCGCCCGGTGATGGCCACATAGCGGCGGCAGTCGTCGAGCAGGGCCTCGAGCGGATAGGCATGGGCGGTGGGGATCAGCTCTTCGCGCAGCCGCTGATCCGGCGCATGCAGGCTCACCGCCAGGGTGAACTGGGCGCGGCCCAGGCGCTCCAGGGCCCGCTCGGCCAGGGTGGGAAGGGTTTTCGGCACCCCCACGGTGCTCACCGTGATCTGGCGCTGGGCCATGCCCAGATCGGTGCAAAGGCAGTTGATCGCATCCAGCACCGCCTCGCTGTTGAGCAGGGGCTCGCCCATGCCCATGAACACCACATGGCTGGGGCGCGCATCCATCACCTCGCGCACGCTGAGCACCTGGTCGACGATCTCGTGCACCTCCAGGGAGCGCTGCAAGCCGCCCTTGCCCGTGGCGCAGAAGCGGCAGGCCATCGGGCAGCCCACCTGGCTGCTCACGCACACGGTGAGTCGGCCCTCGGCAGGGATGCCGACGGTTTCGATGCTCAAGCCATCGTGGGTGCCCAGCAGCAACTTGGTGGTGCCATCACGGGCCACGCTGCGGTGCAGCTCGCGGGAGCGGCCGATCCAGTCGCCAGCGCCGGCGGGAGGCTGGGCCGCCAGCTGCTCGCGAAAGGCCTTGGGCAGCACACTCACCGCCTCCAGGTTGCGAGCCCCCTTGGCGTAGAGCCAGTCGTGCAATTGACGGCCGCGGAAGGCGGCCTGGCCGTGGGACGTGGCCCACTGCTCAAGCGCCGGCAGGCCCATCCCCAACAGGGGCAAACCAGGCGCAGCCGGCTCGGCGCTCAAGGCCAGATCAGCAGCCCATGCCCCAGCTTCCATTCCACGGCCACCAGGGCAATGAAGCCCAGCATGGCCAGGCGGCCATTGAGCCGCTCGGTGTGGGTGTGGAAGCCGAAGCGGGGCAGCCGGCGCTGGGGCACCGGCGTGTTCAGGCTGGTGCGAAGGGTATTAGCCATGGTGATCACTCATCGGTGAGCAGTCCCTCTTCCTGAAGACCTTCCAAAGCTGCAGGATCGGCGATCAGCTCCTCCTCCAGGGCGTCATCCAGGTTGGGGCGGGTGAACGCCGCCAATCCGCTGGCGCTGGCCTCGATGCCATGGCGGCTGCGGGTGGCCTCCAGATCGGCATCGGAGGGATCATCGAGCACCGCCATCGACGCGGCCGGAACAGGCATCTCGACGGTGTAGTCGGGACGCAGGTTCTGCATGCGGCGGTAGCCCATGGCATCTTCCTCGAGGATGTCGGGATGGGGGCCGGCCTCTGCCCGCAGCTCCTCTTCGAAGCCGCTGAAGCCGGTACCCGCCGGAATCAGGCGACCGATGATCACGTTCTCCTTGAGGCCACGCAACCAGTCGCTCTTGCCCTCGATCGCGGCTTCGGTGAGCACCCGGGTGGTCTCCTGGAAGGAAGCCGCCGAGATGAAGCTGTCGGTATTCAGCGAGGCCTTGGTGATGCCCAACAGCACCGGCGTGAATTCGGCGGGAGCCCCACCGGTGATGGCCATGGCGCTATTCACCTGCTCCACCTGACGCAGCTCGATCAGCTCACCGGGCAGCAGGGTGGTGTCCCCGGCGTCCTCAATGCGGACCTTGCTGGTCATTTGGCGCACGATCACCTCGATGTGCTTGTCGCTGATCGAGACGCCCTGGCTCTTGTAGACGTTCTGCACCTCCGTGACCATCCGGAACTGCAGCTTGGAGATCGCCTCCTGGGCCGCTTCCATCGTCGGCTTACGGCTGCGCAGGTCTTCGAAGAAGCAATCCAGCAGCTCGTGAGGGTTGATCGGGCCGTCGGTCAGCGACTCACCAGCGCTCACCTGCTGGCCATCGCTCACCATCACGTTCCGACCCATCAGGATTGGGTACTCGGTGATGGCATCGTCGTGCTCAATCACTGAGACGGTGATGGAGTCGTCGTCTTCGCCCTGCTTGATCTGCACGGTGCCGCTCTTGCGGCAGAGGATCGTCGATTCCCGCGGACGGCGGGCTTCCAGCAGTTCCTCAATCCGGGGCAGACCCTGCACGATGTCTCCGGTCTTCTGGCGCTCGAACACCAGCAGGGCCAGCCCGTCACCCCGCTGCACCAGCTCGCCGTCGCGCACGTGCAGCACCGAATCAGGCGACACCATGTAGGGGCGACCCAGGCGGATGGTGAGGGTGCTGCCGTTGATGGCCTCCACCTGCCCGCAGCAGGGGGCTTCAACCCCCTCGGCCAGCCGGTCGCCATCCACGATGCGCTGGTCGACGCCGACCTCGGGCTTGGCAGAACCCAGTTCGATGGTGCGGGTGTCGCCGTCGCGCTCCACGATCAGGCGGCGGATCGGTTCGCCATCGACCAGATCGGGGAGCTGCACCACCCCGTCTTCCTTGCAGAGGATCTGGGTGGTGGCCACCACATCACCACGCTTCACGGCGATTCCATCTTCCACCTGAAGATCGGTGTGGGTGGAGCCATGGCTGGCGTCGGAGAGGGTGTCGCGCCGCACCAGGAGGGTTTCCAGGATGGTGAGCTGCAGGCGCTCAATCGTCTTGGCCCGCTTGTCGGACACGGCCTCCACATCCACCGTCATCTGGGGGGTGGTGTCGATGGTTTCCAGGATCAGTTGCGTGCGCAGCAGCTCAACGCCATCCACGCTCTTGATGAGCTCGCCATCCTTGAAGGCCAAGCGCTGGGTGGCCTTGAGGTTCAGGGAGGGGCCGCCGGACTGCTTCACCGTGCCCAGTTCAGGCAGGTGGGCTGCATCGGGGATGGCGTACTCCTCCACTGGGCGCAACAACAGAGCGCCGCCATCCGGTGTATCGACCGCCTCGACAAACACCATGGCATCCATCTTGAGTCCCTTGGCAATCTCTTCGCCCGGGGTAGCCATCTTGCCATCGGCATATTTGGCAAGGGTTTTGCTATCGGACACCAGATGCAAGGTGCCGGAGCGCACGATGATTTCCCTCAGAATGTCGTTCTTCTGGGTCACCGAGACGATGCCAGCGGTCTGGCTGAAGATGTCCTTCACCACCTCGGTGCCAGCTTCAATCCACTGACCGTCCTCGATCATCAACAGGGAGATGTCCTTGTTGATCTCGTGGGTTTCCTGGGGGATCCACAGCAGGGTGCCGCCCTTGCTCACCTCGTAGCCGTTCTTGGCGCTGCGGGCCTTCTTGATGGCCAGGCCGGGCGCAAATTTGACGGTGCCGCCGGTTTGGGTGCGGAAACGGTCGTCAGCCAGCTCGGCGATCACTTCGCCATTGGCGATCTTGCTGCCGGGGGCCGTGTTGAGGCGGTAGCGGATGTTGTCCTTACCCTCCAGGTGCCAGATCTCTCCGGAGTGGGTGGACTCACCCACCAACTTGCAGTCCTTAAGGGTGAGGCTGGCAGTGACGATCTGCACCTCGCGGGAGTCGCCGGCGCTCTCGCGGAGGCGCACGGCTCCGCCGTATTCACTCACCAGGCGGCTTTCCGCCAAAACCTCACCGGTGGTAACGGCCTTGTTGCCCTCCACCACGGGCAGGGCATTGGGGGGCAGGTTGTAGACGTCGCCGCTGAACACCCACATCCGGCCCAGACGCTGGGCCTTGAGGGTGATGTTGCCCTGGCGGTCGGTAACCTCCTTGGGCTGAATCGCGTCCTCATAGCGCACCTGGCCAGCCAGGTCGCAAATCACATCCTTGGTGGCCTTCTCAACGCTCTTCTTGACAGCCACGCCGGCCGCAATCTGGGCCAGGATCGTGTCACCGGGAACGGTGTCGCCGTCGGCCACGAACAGAATCGAGCCGTTGACGATATCGAGCTTCTGGATCTTGCCCTTGCCAGTGGGCTTAACGGTGAGGGTGAAATCCGTTTCTGCAAGCTGGGCCTCCACGCCGTGGGGAGTCCGGAAGGGACGCACACGGGCCTTGGGACCAAATTCAACCGTGCCATCCACCAGGGAGCGCACCACGCCGGTTTCTGCGGTCGATACACCACCGGTGTGGAAGGTCCGCATGGTGAGCTGGGTTCCCGGTTCACCGATCGACTGAGCGGCGACGATGCCGACGGCTTCGCCCAGATCCACCAGCTGGTTGTGGGCCAGCGCCCAGCCATAGCACTTGCGGCACACCGAGCGGGAGGCTTCACAGGTGAGCGGGGAGCGCACCTTCACGGTTTTCACGCCACCGGCCTCGATCCGCCGCGACAGGGGGGCGTCGATCTCGCCGTCGCGCTCCACCAGGGTTTCGCCGTCTTCGGCCACCACCGGCTCGGCCGCCAGACGGCCGATCAGCTTGCTGCCAAACTTGCCCTTCTCATCGGCGTCGATCGGGATGCTGCGGGTGGTCCCGCAATCGTCCTCGCGCACGATCACGTCCTGGGCCACGTCCACCAGACGCCGGGTGAGGTAACCCGAGTCGGCAGTGCGCAGAGCCGTGTCGACGAGGCCCTTGCGAGCGCCGTAGGAGGAGATCACGTATTCCGTGACGGTGAGGCCTTCACGGAAGTTGGTGCGGATTGGCAAGTCGATGATTTCCCCTTGCGGGTTGGCCATCAGGCCGCGCATGCCCACCAGCTGGCGCACCTGGGACATGTTGCCCCGGGCGCCGGAGTTGGCCATCATCCACACCGAATTGAGTGGATCGTTCTCGTTGAAGTTGCGGCGCACGGCCGCCACGAGACGCTCGTTGGTTTCGGTCCAGGTGTCGATCACCTTGGTGTGACGCTCCACCTCGGTGATCTCGCCGAGGCGATAGCGCTCTTCGGTTTCGGTGATCTGCTCTTCGGCTTCAGCCAGCAGGGCCGCCTTATCACCGGGGATGCGCAGGTCGTCGACGGAGATCGACACGGCCGCCTGGGTGGCGTAGTGGAAACCCAGGTCCTTCAGCTCGTCGGCCATCGACGCCGTGGCAGCGGTGCCGTGGTGCTTGTACGCCCAGGCCACCAGGTTGCGCAGGGCCTTCTTGTCGATCACGCGGTTGCGGAACGGCGGTGCCTGCTTGCTGAGGGCTTTGCTGGCGGCTACCGCGGCGATGGCGGCAGTTTCCAGGGCGGCAGCCTCGGCAGCCTTTTTGGCGCTCTTCTTGGTGGTTTTCTTGGCGGGGGTGGCGGTCATGGCTGCGCGCGGAGGAAAGACGAAAGGAGAAACGAAAAACGGGAACCCAGACCCTGGATTCGCAACGGCCGTCAGGTCGCAGCCACGGCGTCGATGATCGTGTGGTTGATCACCACGCGACCAACGGTGGTGAGCAGATAACGGCTGATCAGCGCTCCGTCTTCATCGAAACGGTCGCGGCGGTAGAGCCATTGCTCGATGCGGGTGCCATCGCTGAGGGTCTCTTCCTTCTGGGGCTGCTTGTCTTCGTCGTCGCTCTCAACCTCGCCGCTGAAGCGCACCCACACCCAGTCGTGCAGCGACAGGTGCTTTTCTTCAAAGGCATCGATGACATCATCGAGGCTGGCGAAGGTTTTGGCACGATCGCCAAACTCGGGCTTCACCGAGCCGGGCTGCTCCGCCGTGAGGTAGTAGGCGCCGAGCACCATGTCCTGGGACGGCGTGATGATCGGCTCACCGGTGGCGGGCGACAGGATGTTGTTGCTGGCCAGCATCAACATGCGGGCTTCGGTCTGCGCCTCAATCGCCAAGGGCACGTGCACGGCCATCTGGTCACCGTCGAAGTCGGCGTTGAAGGCGGGGCACACCAGCGGGTGCAGCTGAATGGCGCGGCCATCCACCAGCTTCGGCTCGAAGGCCTGGATGCCGAGGCGGTGCAGGGTCGGAGCGCGGTTGAGCAGGATCGGATGCCCTTCGATCACCTCCTGCAACACCTGCATCACCTCATCGTCGGCGCGCTGGATCAGCTTCTTGGCCGCCTTGATGTTGTTGACGATGTTCTGGCGGATCAGGCGATGGATCACAAACGGCTGGAACAGCTCAATCGCCATCTCCTTGGGCAGACCGCACTGGTGCATCTTCAGCTTGGGGCCCACCACGATCACGGAACGACCGGAGTAGTCGACCCGCTTGCCGAGCAGGTTCTGACGGAAGCGACCCTGCTTGCCCTCAATGATGTCGCTGAGCGACTTGAGCGCCCGGTTGTTCGCACCTACCACGGTGCGACCGCGGCGGCCGTTGTCGATCAAGGCATCAACAGCCTCCTGCAACATCCGCTTTTCGTTGCGGACGATAATCTCGGGGGCCAGGATCTCCTGCAGCCGCGCCAGGCGGTTGTTGCGGTTGATGACGCGGCGGTAGAGGTCGTTGAGGTCGGAGGTGGCAAAGCGACCGCCGTCGAGCTGCACCATCGGACGCAGATCCGGGGGGATCACCGGGATCACATCCAGCACCATCCATTCGGGCCGCGCGCCGGTGGCGATGAAGTTGTCGATCACCCGCAGGCGCTTAATAAGTTTGGCTCGTTTCTGGCCCTTGCTGGCGGCGATCTCCTCCCGCAGCTGCTCAGCCGTTTCGCTGAGTTGGAGATCTTCAAGCAGTTGCTTCAGCGCCTCAGCGCCGATGCCCACCATGGGCTCATTCTCGATCTCCGAATCCTCGGCATAGATCTGATCTTCGATCTCCAGCCACTCGTCTTCGGTGAGCAGCTGCTTGTAGGTGAGATCCTTGTGGTCGCCCGGATCGAGCACCACGTAGCAGTTGAAGTAAACGATCTGCTCGACATCGCGCAGCGGCATGTCCAGCAGGATCGCCACGTAGCTGGGAATGCCCTTGAGGTACCAAACATGGGACACGGGTGCCGCCAGCTTGATGAAGCCCATGCGGTGGCGCCGCACCCGGCTCTCGGTCACCTCCACGCCGCAGCGCTCACACACGATGCCGCGGTGACGCACCCGTTTGTATTTGCCGCAGTGGCATTCCCAATCCTTGGACGGGCCAAAGATCTTCTCGCAGAACAGCCCGTCCATCTCGGGCTTCAGCGTGCGGTAGTTGATGGTTTCGGGCTTGGTGACTTCACCCACCACCTGACCGTTGGGCAGCGTGCGCTGCCCCCACTGCATGATCCGCTCAGGCGACGCCAAGGTGATCTTGACGTAGTCGAAGTGGTTTTCGGTGCGGAGGTTGCTGTTGGACATCGGCTTGGAGCTCGCGGAGATCGAGAGAGGAAGGAGTGGCACGGCAACGCCCAGAGGAGCGGTCCGCGATCAATCAGCGATCAGTCGTCGTCATAGTCCGCGACGCCGAGGGATTCGTAGGTGGGGCGGCTGGGGGTGCTGCGGCGGGGGTTGACGTCCTGCATCAGATCCACTTCTTCGCCAGCGTCGGTGTACACCGCGATGTCGAGACCCAGCGACTGCAGCTCGCGCATCAGCACCTTGAACGACTCGGGAGTGCCGGGGCGGGGAATCGGCTTGCCCTTGACGATGGCGTTGAGCGCCTCGTTGCGGCCCTGCATGTCGTCGGACTTGACGGTGAGCAGTTCCTGCAGGGTGTAGGCGGCGCCGTAGGCCTCCAGGGCCCACACCTCCATCTCACCCAGGCGCTGGCCGCCCTGCTGGGCCTTACCGCCCAGGGGCTGCTGGGTCACCAGCGAGTAGGGGCCGGTGGAGCGGGCGTGGATCTTGTCGTCCACCAGGTGCACCAGCTTGAGGATGTGGGCATAACCCACGGTCACCGGCTGGTCGAACGCTTCGCCGCTGCGGCCATCGATCAACTGGATCTTGCCAGGGTTTTCCGGGTCGTAGACCCAATCCTTGCCAGGCAGTTTCGCCGCCTCTTCCAGGTAGGCCTGCACCGTCTGCTTGCTCTTCTCGGCACCGTGCATCTCGTCGAAGGGCACCACCTTGACGCGGCAGTCGAGGTGGGATGAGGCCCAGCCCATCAGGCATTCGAACACCTGGCCCACGTTCATGCGGCTCGGCACACCCAGGGGGTTGAGCACGATGTCGATGGGGGTGCCGTCAGGCAGGTAGGGCATGTCCTGCTGGGGCAGGATCCGGCTGATGATGCCCTTGTTGCCGTGGCGGCCGGCCATCTTGTCGCCCACCTGGATCTTGCGGCGCTGGGCCACATAGACCCGCACCACCATGTTCGCGCCCGGCGGCAGCTCGTCACCCTGCTCGCGGGTGTAAATGCGCACGTCCACGACGCGGCCCCGCTCGGTGCTGGGCACCCGCAGCGAGTTGTCGCGAACATCGCGGGCCTTCTCACCGAAGATCGCGCGCAGCAGCTTCTCTTCGGGGGGCTGGTCGGATTCACCCTTGGGGGTCACCTTGCCCACCAGGATGTCGCCGCTCTCGACGTAGGCGCCGATGCGGATGATGCCCATCTCGTCGAGGTGACCGAGGCTCTCCTCGGCCACGTTCGGGATCTCCCGGGTGATTTCCTCGGGTCCAAGCTTGGTCTGACGGGCCTCGATCTCGTACTTCTCGATGTGCACCGAGGTGTAGAGGTCGTCGTGCACCAGCCGATCGCTCAGCAGGATGGCGTCCTCGTAGTTGTAGCCCTCCCAGGGCATGTAGGCGATCAGCACGTTCTGGCCGAGGGCGATCTCGCCGCCCTCGCAGGCGGAGCCATCCGCCAGCACCTGGCCGGCAATCACCGTGTCGCCCTGGCGGACGATCGGGCGCTGGTTCAGGCAGGTGTCCTGGTTGGAGCGCTGATACTTCTGCAGGTGGTGCACGTGGTCGGTGCCCTGGTCATCGCGGATGACGATGGCGGTGGCATCCACAAAGGTGACCGTGCCGTTGACCCGGGTGATCGGCACCATGCCGGAGTCGCGGGCGACCTGGGTTTCCAGGCCCGTGCCCACCAGGGGGCGCTCGGGGCGCAGCAGGGGCACTGCCTGGCGTTGCATGTTGGAGCCCATCAGGGCCCGGTTGGCGTCGTCGTGCTCCAGGAAGGGGATCAGGGAGGTGGCCACCGAGATCACCTGAACCGGTGAGAGCTGGACGTAATCCACCTGCTCGGGCGGCACCTTCTCAAAGTCCTGGCGGTAGCGCACCGGCACCAGCTCGGCGGTGATCCGGCCGTCCGCGTCGGTCGGCACGTCGCCGGGGGCAACGCGGCACTCGTCCTCCAGGTCGGCCGAGAGATAGAGGGGATCGCCACTCTTGTGGACGATGCCGTTCTCCACCTTCCAAAACGGGGTTTCGATGAAGCCGTACTCATTCACCCGGGCGTGGGTCGCCAGCGAACCGATCAGGCCGGCGTTCGGACCTTCCGGCGTTTCGATCGGGCAGATCCGGCCGTAGTGGGACGGGTGGATGTCGCGCACGGCAAAGCCTGCCCGCTCGCGGGTCAGACCGCCTGGGCCGAGGGCGCTGATGCGGCGCTTGTGGGTGAGCTCCGCCAGGGGGTTGGTCTGATCCATGAACTGGCTCAGCTGGCTGGAGCCGAAGAACTCCTTGATCGCCGCCACCAGGGGCTTGGGGTTCACCAGCTGGGCGGGGGTGAGGCTCTCGGTCTCACCGACCGTCATCCGCTCCTTGATGATGCGCTCGAGACGGTTCAGGCCGACCCGCACCTGGTTCTGCAGCAGCTCGCCTACGGAGCGCACCCGGCGGTTGCCGAGGTGGTCGATGTCGTCGAGGCAGGCACCGCCCACATCGAGCTCGAGGTTGATCAGGTAGTCGATCGTGCTGAGCACATCCTCAGGGGTGAGGGTGCGCACCGCATCGGGGATGGTGAGACGCAGCTTCTTGTTGATCTTGTAGCGGCCCACCCGGCCCAGGTCGTAGCGTTTGGGGTCGAAGAAGCGGCTGTGCAGCAGGGTCTGGCCGCCGCTGACGGAGGGAGGCTCACCCGGACGCAGCTTTTTGTAGAGCTCCAGCAGGGCCTGGTCTTCCGAGGAAATGCCCTCGTCGTTGGCCGCCTCGATCGACTTCTGGTAGTACTCAGGGTGCCGCAGCTTGTCGAGCACGTCGTTGTCAGACAGGCCGATGGCCCGCATCAGCACGTGGGCGTTGATCTTGCGGGTCTTGTCGACGCGAACGTGCAGCAGGTCGTTCTTGTCGGTCTCGAACTTCAGCCAGGCACCGCGGTTGGGGATCAGGCTGGCGTTGAAGGTCTTGCGGCCATTCTTGTCCTGCTCGTCCTTGAAATAGACGCCAGGCGAGCGCACGATCTGGTTGACGATCACGCGCTCGGCGCCATTGATGATGAACGTGCCGCGTTCGGTCATCAGGGGCAGTTCGCCGATGAACACCTCCTGCTCCTTGATTTCGCCGGTCTCCTTGTTGACCAGGCGGCAGGTGACATACATCTGGGACGCGAAGGTCGCGTCGCGACGCTTGGCCTCTTCCACGTCGTGGCGCGGGCGCTTTAGGCGGTACTCGCTACCGATGAAGTGCAGCTCGAGCTTGCCGGTGTAGTCGGTGATCGGCGAAAAGCTCTCGAGCTCCTCGATCAGCCCCTTCTCCAGAAACCATTTGAAGCTGGCGCGCTGCACCTCCACCAAATCGGGCAGGTAAGTAGCGGTCTTAGCGACCTGGATCGCGCTGCTCATGCGGTGAACCTGCAGGAACGGGTGGAAATGGACTGGCCGGCGGGGCGCCCCATGGCGGGCGCTGCTGTCTTGACGGCCCGCAGCCGCCCACACGAACAGCCGCTCCCCGAACGGAGAACGGCTGCCCGAGGGGGCTTGCTCAACGGGATTGCTTCAAGACTGCAGACGTCGACAACAAGCAGCGCTACCGCTTCCAGGCCAATGAAACATCATACATTGTGAAGGGGTAGCCGGAACAGCTCGGCCGCATTGGAAGTGCTGGTATGGGCCACTTCCGTGAGGGTTTCCCCACGCAGCTCGGCCACCCGCGCCGCCACCGACGCCACGAACGCTGGCTCGTTGCGTTTGCCCCGCCGGGGCACCGGCGCCAGGAAGGGGCAGTCGGTTTCCACCAGGAAGCGATCCGCGGGCACCTGCCGGGCACAGGCATGGGTGGCCTCGGCCTTGGGGAAGGTGACGGTGCCGCTGAAGCTGATGTAAAAACCCAGCGCCAGGAACCCCTCCATTTCCTCGGGGTTGCCCCCCCAGCAATGCATCACACCGCGGGGGCAAGCTCCGCGATCCGCCCGCTGGCGCAGCAGAGCCAACATCGGCTCGGCCGCATCACGGCAGTGCACAATCACCGGCAGATCCAGCTCCACAGCCAGATCCAGCTGGGGCTCCAGCATGGCGAGCTGCTGCTCGAGGTTGTGGTCACGAAACAGGTCGAGGCCCAGCTCGCCAATGGCCACCACGCGGGAATCGGCCTGGGCAGCCTGACGCAGCACGCCAGCGGTGTCGTCGCGCCAGTGCTCGGTATCGAGAGGATGGACTCCCACGGAATAGCGCAACTCGGGAAAGCGATCGGCTAGGGCCCGGATCGCTGGAATCTCCGAGGGTTCCACGCAGGCATGGACCAGGGCCTGCACGCCGGCATCCCGCCAGCGCTGGGCCACCTCCTCGAGGTCGTCGTCGAAATTGCGGAACACGATGTGACAGTGGCTATCGACCAGCGCCGCTGGAGTCACAGCTGTGGCTGGGCTCAGAGCCATGGCACAACAAAAATCCTGGGGGTGGCACCCATTGTGGCCATCCCCAGGATCTGCTGCCTCGGGGGGCACCCGAGGCTCAAGGCGTCGACGCAGGCGCTCAGGCCTTGGCAGCCACAGCCGGCTCGATCACTTTTTTCACGGCCGCGCTGAGGCGCGACTTCTGGTTGGCGCCGGTGTTGCTGTGCAGCACGCCCACCTTCACGGCCTTATCGATTTTGCTGAAAGCGGCATTCAGGCTGGTCTGAACAGCCGTCTTGGCGGTCTCGCCAGGCGCCTGGCTGTAGGCGGTGCAGGCGCTGAAGCAGCGCTTCATCAAGGTGCGCAGGGACGACTTGTAGGTGCGGTTGCGGAGGCGGTTGCGCTCGGCAACGTCAATGCGCTTCTTCGACGACTTGTTATTGGCCACAGGCGGACGGACGCTGGTTCGGCAAACGAGGATCCTACCGCCAGGCTGCCCAGCGGCGCCCAAAACCTTGCCAAGCCAGTGCCGCACTAGCTTGTCGAGGTGTTGCCGCCAGTCCTGCCCCGTGGTCGCGTCGCCTGCCGCTCTGTCGATCACCTGCCTGCGGGATAACGGTCGCAGCCCAGCGGCCGAACGCCTCGCCGCCATCGCCGAACGCACCAGCGGCGGCCGCATGCAGGAGGAGATGGCCCGTGTGGAGGCGATCCTCACCCAGGTGCAGACCCAGGGCGATCAAGCCCTGCTGGAGCTGACCGAACGGTTTGATGGCGTGCGGCCCGATCCGCTACGCATTCCGCGCGAACGGCTGGCGGCGGCATGGCAGGCCACACCCACGCCGCTGCAGGAGGCCCTGCGACTGGCCCATCAGCGGATCCTGGCCTTCCACCAGCAGCAACTCCCCGCCGACCTCGCCATCACCGGTCCCCACGGCGAACAGCTGGGCCGGCGCTGGCGACCGGTGGAGCGGGCTGGCCTGTATGTGCCTGGGGGGCGAGCGTCCTACCCCAGCACCGTGCTGATGAATGCCGTGCCAGCGCGCGTGGCCGGGGTGCAACGGTTGGTGATGGTGACGCCCCCAGGCCCCGGCGGAGAACCCAACGCCACCGTGCTGGCGGCCGCCCACCTGGCCGGTGTGGAGGAGGTGTACCGGGTGGGCGGCGCCCAGGCGATCGGCGCCCTGGCCTATGGCACCGAAACCATTCCGCGGGTGGACGTGATCAGCGGCCCGGGCAACCTCTACGTGACCCTGGCCAAAAAGGCCGTGTATGGCCGGGTGGCGATCGATTCCCTCGCCGGCCCGAGCGAGGTGCTGGTGATCGCCGACCACACCGCCCGCGTCGACCAGGTGGCAGCCGACCTGCTGGCCCAGGCCGAACACGACCCCCTGGCCGCAGCGATCCTGCTGACCACCAGCGCCAGCCTGGCCGCGGCCCTGCCCGCAGCGCTGGAGGCCCAGCTTGAGAACCACCCCAGGGCCGAGATCACCCGCACGGCCCTCAACGACTGGGGCCTGATCGTGGTGTGCGACAGCCTCACCCAGGCGGCCCGGCTCAGCGACTGTTTCGCGCCCGAGCACCTGGAGTTGCTGGTCGAAGACCCGGAGCCCCTGGCCGAGCAGATCCAGCACGCCGGCGCCATCTTCATGGGGCCCTACACACCCGAGGCCGTGGGCGACTATCTCGCCGGCCCCAACCACACCCTGCCCACCTCCGGCACGGCACGATTCGCCGGCGCCCTGAGCGTGGAGACCTTCCTGCGCCACACCAGCTTGATCCGGTTCAACCGGGAGGCCCTGGAGGCCACCGGGGCCGCCGTCATCAGCCTGGCGGAGAGCGAAGGACTCCACAGCCACGCCGAATCGGTGCGGCGCCGGCTGCAGAGGTAAACCCGCGTCAGCGCTTCACCAGATCGCGCACCCGCGGCTGGCCATCCACGATTTCACCCACCAGCACCTGGTCGGTGATGTTGACGAACAGGCCGTTCTCGAGCACGCCGGGCAGGTTGTTGATCGCCGCCTCCAGACTGGCCGGATCGCTGATGCCACCGGCGAATTTGACGTCCAGCACCAGGTTGCCCTGGTCGGTCACCACCGGGCCAGCCTTCTTCACGGCCATGCGCAGCTGGGCATCACCGCCCATGGCGGCGAGCTCGGCCTGAACCTGCCGCCAGGCGCCAGGGAGCACCTCCACCGGCAGCAGGAAGCCCAGGTTGAGCGTGTCGACAAGCTTGGTGGCATCCACCACCACCACAAAGCGCTCGGCGCGGCGGGCCACCAGCTTCTCCTGCACGTGGCAGGCGCCACCGCCCTTGATCAGCTGGAAGGAGGGATCCACCTCATCGGCGCCGTCGATGGCCAGATCGATGCGCTCGATCGCATTCAGGCTCTTGAGCGGAATGCCCAGCTCGGCGGCGAGAACCTCCCCCTGAAACGATGTGGTGACACCCACCACATCGGTGAGTTCGCCGCTGTTGAGCTTCGCCCCGAGGGCCTGGATCATCAGGGCCGCGGTGGAGCCGGAGCCCAGGCCCACCACCATGCCGCTGCGGATCTGCTCGGTGGCAGCCGTGGCCACGGCCTGCTTCATCCGGTCCTGCAGGTCCAACATCCAGTGCTCCTCTCTCGGGCCGCGACCGTAGCAGCGTTCATCCGGCGTGGGGCAACGCCGCAGGCTTGATCGTGAGGCTGAGCTCCCGCTGACCGCGTACCACGGTCAGGGGCAGGGGCTCGCCAACGCTGCTGCGTTCCACCCGCTCGAGCAGGCTGGCCGGATCGGGCACCGGCTGATCGCCGACGCCCACCACCAGATCGCCGCGACGCAGGCCCGCCGTTTCCGCCGGACTGGACGGCAGCACCCGCTGCACCAGCGCCCCATCCCGCTCAGGAAGCTGCAACAGGGCGTCGGGGTCGCGGTTGTTGTCGCGGGCCCGACGGGCGGTGAGCGGCACCAGCTGCAAACCGAGATAGGGGTGCACCACTTGGCCGCCGGTGCTGAGCTGGGTGGCCACCCCTCGGGCCAGGTTGATCGGAATCGCAAAGCCCAGGCCAGCGCCAGGGCCTGAGCGCACCAGCGTGTTGATGCCGATCACCTCACCCGTGGCATTGATCAGCGGCCCCCCAGAGTTGCCGGGGTTGATCGCGGCGTCGGTCTGGATCAGGTCGAGGCGCTTGTCGGCGAAACCGAGGCTGTTGATGTTGCGGTGCAGGCTCGACACGATCCCCAGCGTCACCGTGCGCTCCAGGCCGTAGGGGCTGCCCATGGCAATGGCCCAGTCGCCCACCTCCAGGGCTTCGGAATCCCCAAGGGGCGCGGCGCGCAGCTCCCGAGAGCCAGGAATTTTGACCACGGCCAGATCGGTGACCGAGTCGGCCCCCACCACAGCCCCATCCACGTGCCGGCCATCGGCCAGGGTCACCTCAACGCTGTCCACCTGGTCGACCACGTGGGCATTGGTGAGCACCAGGCCCTTGCCGGCATCGATCACCACCCCGGATCCCTGGCCCCGCTCGCGCATGCTGCCGGAGGGATCGCCAAACAGGTCGCGCAACAACGGATCCAGCAGGGCGGGATCAAAGGGCTGGCGGGCCACCTCCCGCTCGGTGTCGATGCGCACCACCGCGGGGGCCACGGCCCGGGCCGCATCGGCCACAAAGCTGTGGGGACTCGTTGGAAGCACGGGAGCGGCGGGCGTCTCCAGCGCCAGGGCTGCAGATTGGCCACCCCCCCAACTGGCGTCCCAGGCGACCACCAGGCCAACTGCCGAGCCCAACCAGAGCAGGGGAACCAGCAGCACGGAGCAAACCCTCACCCACACCCGCTTCATCAACAACCCGTTCACGGCAAAGGGGCAGCGGCCCAACAATCTCGGTTCTGAGGCTAGAGACGCCGCCAACGCAGCAGGGTGAACTCAGGCAGGCCCATCCGTCTAAGTTGGTGTTTGATCGCACAGGCGGCCATGGCAGCAATCCCCCCCGGCACCCGCCAGCTGTGCACGCTCTGCCAGGTGGAGATCCAGGGCATGGTCGGCGGCAACGACCTGGTGCACTTCAGCCAGGGAGCCCCGGGCACACGCGCCAAGCTGTGGGCCAGGGTTTGCCAATACCTGCGCACCGACGAGCAGAAGGGCCAGTGCCTCAACCAGGACGCCGGCCAGCGCGGCACCGTGCAGCCCAGCGACTACTTCGCCGAAGCCCCCGTGATTGAGTTGCCTCCCTTGGGCGGCATTGGGCCTGGGACAGACCATCCCCTAGGGTGACCACTTGCCCGGCGGGCAATCCCAAACGTCACGGTTCAGCCATGCGCCCAAGGGTGCATGCCACAGACCGGGCGGATGGGCAGTTTTCAAGACTGCAAAAGCCGGCGGGCCTCCTGCCCCCAGCCCAATTGCAGCGTTGCCCCACCCCCTCCTGCCCGATCTGGAGCGCCTGGCCCAAGCGGCTGTGGCGAATGCCGGCTTCGCGCTCAAGGGCGTGCATCTGTTCACCCACCGCATCCCCATGACGGTGCAGGTGCTGGTGCAACGCGCCGATGGCAGCGACATCAGCCTCGATGAGTGCGCCTCCCTGAGCGCGCCCCTCGGCGAGGCGATCGAGGCAGCCGAGCTCCTCGGCGACGCCTATGTTCTGGAGGTCAGTAGCCCTGGCGTCAGCGACGATCTGCACGACGACCGGGATTTCCGCAGCTTTCGCGGATTTCCAGTGGCCGTGCACTGCCGCGACAGCAAGGGCCTTGCAGTGCGGCGCGAAGGGCTCCTGCTGGAGCGCGATGCAACGGATGTGCACCTCAACATCCGCGGCCGCACCCAGCGCATCCCGCGGGACTCGGTGATCAGCGTCTGCCTGGTCACCCCGACCCAGGCCAGCTGACCCGCCACTGAACCGCTCCCTGACCATTTCTCACCCCTGATCCATGGCTCTGGTACTGCTCCCCGGTCTGAACAACCTGATCGAGGACATCAGCGACGAGAAGAAATTGCCGCCCGCCGTTGTGGAGGCCGCCCTGCGGGAAGCCCTGCTCAAGGGCTACGAGCGCTACCGCCGCACCCTGTATCTGGGAATCAGCGAAGACCCTTTCGAAGAGGACTACTTCTCCAACTTTGATGTCGGCCTCGACTTGGAGGAGGAGGGATACCGGGTGCTGGCCTCGAAGATCATCGTCGAGGAGGTGGAGAGTGAAGACCACCAGATTTCCCTGGCCGAGGTGCAACAGGTGGCCGATGACGCCCAGGTCGGCGACACCGTCGTGCTCGACGTCACTCCCGAAAAAGAAGAGTTTGGGCGCATGGCAGCCGCCACCACCAAGCAGGTGCTGGCCCAGAAGCTGCGTGACCAGCAGCGCCGCATGATCCAGGAGGAGTTCGCCGACCTCGAAGACCCCGTGCTCACGGCCCGGGTGATCCGCTTCGAGCGCCAGAGCGTGATCATGGCTGTGAGCAGTGGTCTGGGCAGGCCCGAGGTGGAGGCTGAGCTCCCCCGCCGCGACCAACTACCCAACGACAACTACCGGGCCAACGCCACCTTCAAGGTGTTCCTCAAGGAGGTGAGCGAGGTGGCCCGGCGAGGGCCCCAACTGTTTGTGAGCCGGTCCAATGCCGGCCTGGTTGTGTACCTGTTTGAAAATGAGGTGCCCGAGATCCAGGAGGGCTCGGTACGGATCGTGGCTGTGGCGCGGGAAGCCAATCCCCCCTCCCGCTCCGTGGGGCCGCGCACCAAGGTGGCCGTGGATTCGGTGGAGCGCGAAGTCGACCCGGTGGGTGCCTGCATCGGCGCCCGCGGTTCCCGCATCCAGCAGGTGGTTAACGAGCTGCGCGGCGAGAAGATCGACGTGATCCGCTGGTCGCCCGACCCGGGCCAATACATCGCCAACTCCCTCAGCCCGGCGCGCGTGGACATGGTGCGGCTGGTGGACCCGGAAGGCCAGCACGCCCACGTGCTGGTGCCCCCCGACCAACTCAGCCTCGCCATTGGCCGCGAAGGGCAAAACGTGCGTCTGGCGGCCCGCCTCACCGGCTGGAAGCTCGACATCAAGAACGCCAGCGAATACGACCAGGCCGCCGAAGATGCCGTGGTGTCTGAGCTGATCGCCCAGCGCCAGGAAGAGGAAGCTCTCCAAGCCGAAGTCGAAACCCGCCTCGAGATCGAACAGGCGGCCCGGGCCGAGGAAGACGCCCGCCTGCGGGAGCTCTATCCCCTGCCTGAAGACGAGCAGGAACTTGGCGAAGACGGCCAAGATTTTGTTGAAGAGGAGGCTGTGGCTGAAGAGGCCGTCGCCGAGGATGAGGCCCGGTGACGCCCCGGATCGTGCTTCGGCGCTGTGTGGCCTGTCGTGCGCTGCTGGATCGCCAGCTGCTCTGGCGGGTCATCCGGCTGGCCGAAGGAGGAATCGGATTGGACCAGGGCATGGGCCGCTCGGCTTACCTCTGTCCCAATCCGGCGTGCCTGGAAGAGGCCACACGACGCAAGCGTCTGCAACGGGCCCTGCGCTGTCAGGTTGCAGATTCCATCGTTGAAACCCTGCAAAAGCGCCTAACACCCGGCGCTGATCTCGCCTCTAAGGCAAGATGAACATTGGCCGCAGAGTGCGTGCGGCCTGGTGTGCCCCTTGGCCCCGCTTGGCGGCCCCTGGGCCCCGACCCGGCGGCCCCTTGGGCCCCGACCCATGGAGACCTGAATGACCAGCAGCGGCAAAGTCAGAATTTATGAGCTGTCCCGGGACATGGGCCTGGAGAACAAGGACGTGCTCGATGCCGCCGAGAAGTTGGGGGTTGCGGCCAAGAGCCACAGCAGCTCGATCAGCGACGACGAAGCGTCCCGGATCCGCTCCCTGATCGATGCGGGCAGCAACGGCAACCGGGCGGCGGCCGCTGCCCCCACCGCCCCGCCGAAGGCGATTCTCTCGGTCAAGAAGGCTGTCAGTGACGCCGCCGGCGCAGTGCCCGCCGCTCCCAAGCCTGCCGCCAGCCCACGGCCAGCGACTCCAACCCAATCGGCTGCTGCACCACCCATGGCCGCGAAGCCCGCCATGCCCCCGGCCCGGCCCGTGGCGGCCAAGCCAGCCAACCAACCGCCTTCCCCGAGCAAACCGGCTGCTCCCAGCAAGCCTGTCGTGGTTAGCAAACCTGCAGTGGTTAGCAAACCTGCGGCAGCGAGCAAGCCCCCGGCACCCAGCAAGCCCGCAGCACCGGCCCGGCCTTCGGCGGCCGCGCCGAGCAAGCCAGTTGTGATTGCTTCCAAACCCGCTCGCCCGGGCACCCCACCCCCGGCTCGCCCAGCCGCGGCAGCTCCCACACCAAGCCGCAAACCGGAACTGCCCGTTCGCCCCGCCCCCAGCAAGCCTCAACTGGTGGGTCGTCCCACCAGCACCCCCGCCGGCACCGGCACCAGCAGCCGCCCCGCCTCTCCGGCGGGCCGCCCGCCGCTGAGCCAGCGGCCGGCACCACCCCAGCGACCTGGAGCTCCGGCCCCCGTTCGCCCTGGCATGCCTGGGGCACCGGGCCGTCCCGGCCCAACCCCTCTCGAGCTGGTCGGCAAACCGATTCGCCGCGATAGCGCCGGCCCCGGAGCCCCTGGGCGCCCCGCCGCCCCGGGCCGCCCAGGCATGCCGGCCGGCATGCGCAAGCCGATGGCCCCTGGCGAGCTGATGCAGCTCCAGAAGCCCTCCGGCCGTCCCACAGCTCCACCGCCACGACGCCCCGGGGATCGGCCCGAAGCCGGTGCACCATCCAGCCCGGGCACGCCCGATCTGGTGCGCCCCAGCGCCACCGCACCGGCCGCGCCGCGGCGACCTGGCTTCCGGGCTCCCACGCCAGCTGGTGCAGCAGGACGCCCCCGTCGACCCGACTGGGACGACAGCGCCAAACTGGAGGCCCTGCGCAGCCGCACGCCGCAAAAACAGCGCACCAAGGTGCACATCATCGGCGAAAACGATGATGCGCTCACCGCCGAAACAGGCGGTTACGCCGGCGAACAGGAAGCCTTCGTGCTGCAGGCCAGCCTGGCCCGCCCCGCCAAGCCCCGCACCGCCGCCACCCCTGCCGCCAAGCCCATTGCGGCGATGCGGAAGCGCAAGAAGGAAACCACCCGCCAGCGGCAGCGCCGCCGCGCCATGGAATTGCGGGCCTCCCGCGAAGCCAAGGCCGTGCGGCCCGAGATGCTGATCGTGCCGGAGGGCAACCTCACGGTGCAGGAGCTGGCCGAGAAACTGGGCGTTGAGAGCTCCGAAATCATCAAGAGCCTCTTCTTCAAGGGGATCATCGCCACGGTCACCCAGAGCCTCGACCTCTCGACGATCGAAGCGGTGGCCGAAGAATTCGGTGTGCCGGTGCTCGAGGACGACGTCGAGGAAGCCGCCGCCAAGACGGTGGAAATGATCGAGGAGAGCGACCGCGACCACCTGATCCGTCGCCCGCCTGTGGTCACCGTGATGGGCCACGTCGACCATGGCAAAACCAGCCTGCTCGACGCCATCCGCAAAACCCGTGTGGCCGCCGGCGAAGCCGGGGGCATCACCCAGCACATCGGCGCCTATCAGGTGGAGATCCCCCACGCGGGCCAGCAACGCAAGATCACCTTCCTCGACACCCCGGGCCACGAGGCGTTCACCGCCATGCGAGCCCGCGGCACCAAGGTGACCGACGTGGCCGTGCTGGTGGTGGCAGCCGACGACGGCGTGCGTCCCCAGACCCTCGAGGCCATCAGCCACGCTCGGGCGGCCAAGGTGCCGATCGTGGTGGCGATCAACAAGATCGACAAGGAAGGCGCCTCGCCCGACCGTGTGAAGCAGGAGCTCTCCGCCCTCGAACTGGTGGCAGAAGACTGGGGCGGCGACACCGTGATGGTGCCCGTGAGCGCCATCAAGGGCGAGAACGTCGACAAGCTGCTGGAGATGATCCTGCTGGTGACGGAGGTGGAAGACCTCCAGGCCAACCCGGATCGGATGGCCAGGGGCACCGTGATCGAGGCTCACCTCGACAAGGCCAAGGGACCAGTGGCCACCCTCTTGGTGCAGAACGGCACCCTGAAGGCCGGCGACGTGCTGGCGGCCGGTCCGGTGCTCGGCAAGGTGCGCGCCATGGTCGACGACACCGGCAAGCGGGTCAAGGAAGCCGGCCCCTCCTATGCGGTTGAGGCGCTGGGCTTCAGCGAAGTGCCCACCGCCGGCGACGAGTTTGAGGTGTACCCCGACGAGAAGACCGCCCGCTCCGTGGTGGGCGATCGCGCCAACGAGGCCCGCGCCACCCGCCTGGCCCAACAGATGGCCTCCCGCCGCGTCTCCCTGGCTTCGATGTCGGGCCAGGCCAGCGAAGGCGAGCTCAAGGAGCTCAACCTGATCCTCAAGGCCGATGTGCAGGGCTCCGTTGAGGCGATCCTCGGCTCCCTCGAGCAGCTGCCCCAGGGCGAGGTCCAGGTGCGGGTGTTGCTCTCGGCTCCGGGCGAGATCACCGAAACCGACGTCGACCTGGCCGCCGCCTCGGGCGCGGTGATCGTGGGCTTCAATACCTCGATGGCCCCCGGTGCCAAGCGAGCCGCCGATGCCACCGGCGTCGACGTGCGCGACTACGACGTCATCTACAAGCTGCTGGAAGACATCCAGATGGCCATGGAAGGCCTACTGGAACCGGAGCTGGTCGAGGAGCCCCTGGGCGAAGCCGAGGTGCGCGCCGTGTTCACGATCGGGCGCAGTGCGGTGGCCGGTTGCTATGTCACCACCGGCAAGCTGCAGCGCAACTGCAAGGTGCGGGTGTGGCGCGGCAAGGAGAAGGTGTTCGAGGGCGACCTCGATTCCCTGCGTCGCAACAAGGACGACGTCAAGGAAGTCGCCACCGGCTTCGAGTGCGGCATCGGCACCGATCGCTACACCGGCTGGCAGGAATCGGATCGGGTCGAGGCCTACAAGCTGGTCACCCAGCGCCGCACCCTCAGCACCTGAGCCCTGTGAACCCTCGCAGCGAGCCCCTGCTCTGGCTCCAGCTGGTGGCCCTTGGGGCCATTCCGCTGGAGCTGCTGGGGCTGCTGCTGGTCCTCGCTGGAGCCGATCCCGGCCCTTTGCCAGGCCTAGAGCGCCTGCTGGCGTGGGCCATCGGGGCTCTGGGTCCTGCCATCGTGCTGTGGCAGCGGCCGGCCGACGTTTGCTCACTGCTGCTGGTCCAGGTGCCCGTGAGAGCGCGCAGCGAAGCCCAGCGCAGCCTGGCTGCCCTGCAGAGTCCGCTGCCGGCAAAACTGGCCATGGTGCTGGCCGCGGCGGCCCTGCTGCCCCTGCTCTGGTGGATGGATCAGCACGCCGCCCTGGCAGCCCCCCTCTCTCCCCTGGCGGCCAGCCCCCGTTTTGTTGGGCTGCTGTTGGCCTGCCCTCTGCTGGCCTTGATGCTGTGGCAGTGGCAACAACTGAGCCAGGCCATCGGGCTGCTCAGCCGGAGCCCATCCGCCCTCGCCGACTGCTCGCCCCTCACCCCCGTGCAGCTGGAAGCCGAGCGGCTCTGCTTGGGGCTGCCGCTGCTGCTGCTGAGCCCCCTGCAAATCACCGATCCGCCCCCAGCCCAGCCATCGCCCACCGTGGCAGAGGTGACATCTGAGCCAGGATCTGCGGAAGAGCAATCACCAACCTCCGCCCCCGAGGTGTTAGCTGGTGAAACGGTTGCGATCGAACCAGAGCAACCCACCGAAGAGGGCGAAAGCGCCGATCTGGATGAGGAGATCAGCTGAGGGCACGTCAGCCCCACTCGCTGACCGCATCGCCATCGTCGCCAGCCCCACCGCCCCCGAGGCTGCCAGAGCAAGCCACACCGCCCGGCGCAGCCCTCGCCAGGGAGTGCGGACCTCCTGCAACAGTCGCTCCCTCAAGGCGGGATCAATCGATTCAGGCTTGGATCCCATCGTCACGCACCGCTTCAGGCTGACCGCTGAATGCTAATTTCAAAGGGA
>Ga0194134_10001379_pt1 | contig 32621 bp, 39 predicted proteins | sample TA2KigOff0mmetaG_FD_148602 | JGI IMG/M metagenome (GOLD analysis project Ga0194134, IMG submission 148602) | Freshwater microbial communities from Lake Tanganyika, Tanzania - TA2015056 Kigoma Offshore 0m | ecosystem: Environmental > Aquatic > Freshwater > Lake | place: Tanzania: Lake Tanganyika... | reverse complement strand
CATAAATGTAAGTCTTTTTGAATATTTATGAAGGCACTGATGCTGCTGCCTCTTCGTTTCTTTGTGCTGCTGTTTTGACTAGACCTTCTTCATAAGCCGCAAGAACCATATCAGGTTTGTTGGTTGCGGTGATGGGTTGGTTGTTATCTAACTTATGCTTTACATATAAGTCACAGATCTCATCAATCGCAATTCTTGCCCGATTATGTGCTGCGTTATCAATCCAGTCTTGTGGATCTGCTGCAGCATATTGAAGTGCTAGATCTTCTGCTTCGGTTAAAGTAATTGTATAGTCCATATTAAGTCTTTTTGAGTATTTATTATCCTATTAAGTGACCACAAAATGATCCTAAATTTTCACCATAGTAAAGATCAGTTCCCGCAGCCAGAGCATGAACTCCCATTTGTACATAATCATTTACCGCAAGTGATAAGTAAACAATCGCAGTAATCGTAGCGTGATCATTTGGTGCAATCATTTGGGAATATCCAAATGATCTTGTTGTTGCATTTGCACCATTTTTATACAGACTTATTTCAACATTTCCAGCAGCACTTACATGTCTTGCTAGTCCTTTTATTTGAAACATATAAACTCCAGCAACAGGAGCAGTAAATCTACCATTTGAGGTATTAAAATGAGACCCCGTGTTAACTAAAGTGGCATTCCATTGAGTTGAACTAAAAATACCTGGTGCATTTACGGCGGCGCCGCCAGTTTGATAAGCATGGAATGCTGGTTGATAAGGCATCGTCACCCTACCACTTGAATCTATACGAAAAGCAGGAAGGGTAGGCGACGAAGCTTTTTGAATATAAAATGAATCGGTATTTCCATCAGCAACTAAATCGTAAAAGGCTTGAATATCATCAAGATTGCGAAGAGAAATAATTGCTGCTCTTGATGCACCTTTACATATAAATGACGTATTTCTTAATGCATCTCCTGGATCAGATCCAGCTGTAAAATTAGAAGAAGGTGCAGTAGATACTGTTAGACCTTGTGCTCTTGCTTGTGTATCTCCAGAATTATTATTTACCCAAGAATTACCTTGAACGTGAAGTTTTACTTCTGGATTATTGGTTCCTATGCCGACATTACCACTTGAATTTATACGAACTCTTTCTGTATTTCCTGTAAAGAATATTATATCTGTATTTTCATAGTTTCTAATTTCAATATTATTTGAACCATCATATCCTAGAACAAAACCATCAGCAGCAGTTGCTCCAGTAGAAGTATTTGTAATCTTAATGGATCCACCAGTTGAACCAGTGTCAGATATTGCTATTTGATTTCCGCCAGTACCACTAACGTGAAGTTTTGCTGATGGATTTGTGATTCCTATGCCGACATTACCACCAAAATATGCTTTCTTTGTAGAAGTGCTTTGGCTATTTCCAGCATTAATAAAGAAATCTAGAATATTATTTTCATCTTCACAATAAATTGGATAAACATCATCGCCTGCATCATTACTATAATCTGTAATGTGCATTAATACTGAATTTCCAGTATTATATGATTGATTATATTCTCCTCCTATTACGAAAGTTTTATTATATGCAGATACTGCACTTCCTACTGTTCCCCCACTATACCCTCTTAAATTTAAGATTCCTGTTGGATTTGTGGTTCCTATGCCGACATTAGTACCTTCAATACTCAACCCACTATTAGTTCCACCATTATAATTGTATCTTAATCTAACATTAGTGCTTCCGAAATCAATGCCCGCAGTATCTAAATTTGCAAGTGTACTTACACCGTCTGCAATAACTATATTTTTATCATCTATACTTAACGTTGTTGAATTAATAGTTGTTGTAGAACCATTAACTGTTAGGTTGCCCGCAACTGTTAAATTGCCTGAAGTATCCCAAGATGGGCCGCCTGTAGATAATTTTATAGGAGTTACTGTGAGATCTGCAGGAGTTCCAACATCAACAATATTGCCATATGATATAATAAAACAACTTGTATTGACTAGAGGTGCAACTGCAAAAATAATAGTATTATAGTTTATTCTAAACCCAGTATTTCCTGTTGAGTCTGGTTTTTGTATGACACCACCGAGAGATACTAGAAGATGCCCACTAGAAACTGGATAAAAATTCGATGTTACTCCACCAGTTGTTCTAGTCAAATTAAATGTAGTTAAAGATCCATTAAACTGAGACTCTATTGAGTTCAGAATAATGACTTCTCCAGGAGTAGGGCTGCGACCAATATATGACATGAGTTTTTAACTATAATAAGTATTTTTAAAATATTTATTTTATTTGTACCATCTGAATAGATCCAGCACTCCTCCTAACAGGACCTCGACTCCAGAAATAAAATTAATTTTTGTATCAAATCGTAAATCATCAGTTAGTAACGATACAGTCCCAGTATTAGTGGTTCCTGTTGGTATTGCAATTGGTTCTTTTATAGTTTTTATTAATTGAGCTTTAGTTTGAATCATGTTTAATCACATCAAGTTTGCTCTAATACACTCACAATAGCATCTATGCTTGATGCAATATCTGAGGATATTTGGATTTTATCTCCAGTTTGCAAAATAATTTTATTACCTGCATTAAATTCAAATGCAGATCCGTTTGGGATTGGAATATTGCGAATTAAATATACATCATCATTTGCTCCAGATTTATTAATGATGACGTTACCATTAACCTGGTCTCCAGTTATATTGGCAAGATTGCAACCAATGACTACCGCAGTTGTTGAAGCGGGGACTGTGTATACATCAGTTGTTGATGTGCCAATTGAAGTTTTTGTATAACTTTTAAATACATTTGCCATTATTTCAACCCAACGCAATTGCTAACGCGAGTGCATCGTCTAAAGATCTCTGTTGCAAATCTATGATAGTGTCTCCTACTGCTCCTGTTCCTTGTCTTAGGTAAAGTTTCCCGTCAGCAGTATTGATTGCTAACTCTCTAAGAGCAAGATTTGAAGTTGTTGGTGCTTGACCAGTTACAGAGCTCGACTTAAGTTTAATTGTTGTTGCCATTGATCTCAATTCTCCAAACTAGGTATATACCTACAAAAAAGGAGGGATATATATCCCTCCTTTATTTATATAGAAGAAGTATCAGACTTCTCCTCTTTCCTCTTTAATTTTTGCAACTTCATCAAGAATTTCTTCTTCTGAAGGTTTTACTAAAGTTTCTCCTTCTGCATAAACAATTTGTTCATACCAGGTTGGATCCGTTTCTGGATCTGAAGAAGGAAAGCTGCCCTGAGGAAGAACACCGTTATGAATTCTTAATAGGGCTGCTGATACGTATGCATATCCATATCTAACTGACATAATTTACCTCCTTATACTTCTGCAGTTACAATCATACCATGAGCAGCGTGCTCATTGATTAGTGATAGTCCACTTTGTTTATAGACATAATAAATTCTGTGTAGACCAGCACCAAGAGTTCTTGACCAGCTAGTACTTACAGTCTGGTTGTCGCCTTGTGTTTCTCCATAGAAAGCATCAACTGGGACGAAAATTCCAGAACCAGATGAAGTTTCACCAGAGAGTCCAGAACCGGCACCATCAACGGTAACACCAACGTCAACGGAATCTAAACCAATTGTCTGATAACAAATAACTTGAGCTGTGCCAGCACCGCCGGCTACAGGGTTATTGTAAATATCACTGAATGATGTAATAGAAGAATCATCTGCGGTTAGGACTTCAATTCTTGCTTTTGCACCATATGTTGGAGGTGAACCCCATGGATACCACTGGTAGGTATTCCAAGAACTTGCAAACATGAATCTTTGTGAAGATCTATATGTGTTATAGAAGTTTGCAATTCCAATAGTTGGAACATCAGCTTCAGCAAGGTTATTAGCAAGTCTTCCACCCAATTTAACCGAACAAGTACCTGCTGTAGCACCAGTCTTGACAAGACCAATATATCTCTTGGAAGCATCAATTCCACCAACTGAACCTTTGGTTACAATACCTTGTACCTTCGCTCTGGTTGGAGGGGTGTGAAAGTCTGACCATGCAGTATACTCAACTTTTAGGTCTGGAGTTGTAACACTGCCAGCATTATAGAGGTATACATCAAATACTGTGTTAGCAGTAAGAGCTGTTCCGCCAGCTTGACCATCTGAAGTAAAGTAGAACTGTTTGCTGTTTTCTGGAACTGGAACAATCGTCCAAATATTATTCTGATAGTCATATAGAGAAATTTCATTTCCTCTGAATGGGTGTAAGTACCAAGATGTTGCGGCACTGACATCAACAGTTGGATATAGGAAACCAGTTCCTGCACCAGGAGCATTCAGTGACATTCTGATATTTGTTAGACCCTTGATACTAGATGCAGTTTTACTTGACAGTGCATATGGTGTAATTGCAATACTTTCCGAAGTACCAAGTGCTGCTTCTGCAGATGTTGATAGTCTTACGAGACCAGCGGCATCAGTCGTCGCCGCTTTAAGATCAGATGTAACACCAGAAATAGCAAGTTTAGTTGAAACAACTAGAGTTGAAATAGTTGCGGTATCTTGAACAGTCAAACTAGTTGTTGTAAACGAGTTTGCAAGTCCTTGGAGTTGAGTTAAGAACGATTGCTGTAACTGAGAAATGTTGCTTGTGAGTGACTGGTTAACCTGTGCAATACTATTAGTGATAGAGTTGAATGTGTTTGAATAGTCAATCAAACGAGTCTGTGAAGAAGTTCTTACAGCAGGTACGTTTAAAGTTACAGTCTCATATCCACCAGCATCCTGAATGTTGTTACCAATATAGAACTCACCAGAACTGTTAGTACCAGTAGATGCGTTTAGGCCACCGTTGAGATCAAGAGTTTGAGAGACAAACTGCTCTTGTCTCGAAAGAACAACTTGGTGGAACTGTGGTAGAGCGGTTGAATAGTTACCAGAACCATAGCCTATGTATTCCCAAGTGTGAGAAGATGCGCGAATGATTGATGGTCTGTGTAGTTTGACGTTAACATCGTTAACGTCAATTCTTCTATCACTTCCACGAACGTCTTTACCATGAGTATTCTGAGTGGCATTTGACTGATATGGGGTTGAAGTTGAAACTGCAGTCGTGGTGCCGTTATACTGAAGACCTAACTGAGTGATGATCTTGTCGCACGTTTCTCTGGTTAGAGAAGTAAACTGTAAATCATTTCCAGTTGGAGCTGAAATAAATAGGTTCTTCTTAAAAGTATTGTTGTTTGCAGCAACGTTAAGAATTTTAACCTTTGATATTGAAGATCCTGGGTTCCAGTTTGGTTGATCTTCATCAATAGTTGGATATAGATAGTTGATGTTTTGAGTAACCCCATCAGGAATTATATTAACGCCCTCATAGAGATAAATTGCGCCTGGAGCGACAGTAGATTCCGTTGTATTCCTAACTGAACCAAGTAAACAAGTTAGATAGTAAATACCATCCTGCTCCCCGAAGATATAATCCTGTTCCGTATCAACACTTAAAATATAAAATACATCATTTACCGAACCAGTGTTTGGACGAAGAATAAATCTTCTCTCTGGTGGTTTGCAGTTTAGATTTTTTGGAAGAGTATATTCTATTCTCCAAAGAAGTTCAGAGTTTGCAATAGAAGTTCTAGTATCAGCAACTCTTTCTAGGCCAACGTTGGTTGTGCCAGCTGTGAAGTAGTACTGATAGGTTTTCTTGGTTGCAACCTCAATTCTAGTATGGAATACACCCAAAATACCAGAAGTAGTTGGAGTTGGCTGTTTTGTAATTACGAAAGCTGTATTATTCCCGGCGCTAGAAAAAGTAAGTGCAGGACCATTAATAGTTCTTGCAAGTTTAAAGTTGTTTCCAGACTTACCAACAACAAAATATGGAGTAATTGAATTTAATTGTCCTAAGTTATCTGTTGGGGTTGGATATGTTGATACGGTACTGATTAAAACTTCATCGTTATTGTTAATGGTGTGTGCAGAACCAACCGAGAATGTGCCATCAGTTGCATACCCGCTTGAATTTACTACAGTATTAGAACCAGTTGTAGGAGCAGTAGTCAACTTGAGGTATAGATAACCATACTTTTTACCAAGATTTGGACCAGTAGTATGAGTTCCAATGATATCAAAACCATAGCCGAGTCTTTCGAGATTATTGGCATCATTGTAACTTGGGTCTACTGTCGATGAAGTTGTTCTGATCAGATCTGTGTAAGTTGTTCCACTAAGAGTAAAGAGAAGAGTCTCATTAGTCTTTTTGGTTAAGAGATATTGACTGGTTGTACCGAATGCAAGATATCTTTTATTTACGCCCTGTTCAATAAGTGTGAGTTCTTGAATTTCATCTTCATTGATTTGCCCACCAATATAAAGAATTTTAAAATCATTTTGGAGATTTGTTGAAAGTGATCCAGCACTTGCATAAGGTGCAGCTGCAGCATTTGCTTCTGCAAATAGAGTTCTTTCTACGTTAGGGAAATCAATCTGAACTGTACTTGTACGGAGAGCTGGATCAATACCTCTAGGTGGAATTATAGCAGTAATCTTGCCGTTTGAATTTTGAGGATATGCAATCTGTTGGAAACCTCTAGTTTTCAACGAAACATTACCGAAGTTGGAGTTTGAGTTGGTGATTGACATGTCCCCACCGCTGTCGCAAATGAAGTGGTCGGAGTAACCAACTGCGAACACCGAAACAATCTGCATAAATGAAGATTCAGATGCCTTGATATGATAATTTCTCCAAGAATCCTTGTAGTTGTCAAATACTGTTCTTGGGTTGTTGTTGATGAATGCTCTCGCATCTTTTTGGAGAGAAATACCAGTGAACTGTGCAACAACCATGGATTTGAATCCAGTTGAATCAGCACCAGAAGCGTGCATACCACACATACCCCATACGGAACGGAGTGAGCAGTTAAAAACATATGGAGATGCAGAGTCAACTGTATCAACGGTATTTGCGTCAGTAAAGTTACCGACAATTCTATTTTCCTCAATTCGACGACGAAGTTCTTGAATTGAGTTGCCAGATGCAGGAATGTTGCCATCTAGTTGGTCAATTTTTCTGTAATACGCATTTAGGTCATCAACAGTTGCAAACTTGAAACAAACTAATCTGTGGTGCGAAAAATTTGCGCTTGAATGAAGATTATTCTGTGTTGAATATGGTTGTCCTTCTGCATCTTTAATTGTAAGTTGCCAGATATAGCAACCACCAGTTAGACGGAAAATTGCAGCCTCTGAGCCGGATCCTTCTGGATCTGGAACATACTTAGGACGAATAACAGTCTTTCTGAGGTCCATACCAACGATGGAAGTACCTCTAGGAACAATTAGACCACCATTTGATGCGTTAAACTTATAGTAATCAGTTGGTGCGAGTGAGTTCTGGGCAATTAAACTGCTGTAGTCTCCACTCCATTCTGGACTTGCACCTTGGAAAAGACCAGGACGGTTGTCAACAGTGTACTGACCTGGATAAACAACAATTGTAAAATATTCAAATCTATCAGCACCCAATTCTCCAGCAGCTTCACCTACCCCTTGAACATATGATCTTCTAGCAGCTTCAATAAGAGCACGTTCAATGGTTTTAAATGGTCTAGTTAAATTTTCACCATTGTTACCTATTGTGTCGTCCCCTTTACTGTCGTTACAATTAACGTAAAGTGTCTTTCCTGTTGCACTAGAAGAAGAACTATCTGTAACTGGTAGATATGTTGGAATTAGTGGAGTACCTAGAGTAAGTTCTCCATTAGGACCAATTTTAAATCTCTCAACGCCGCCTGTTGAGATAGCAATTGTATTTGCTGCGGGACTGTAAATACCCGTATCTGTGTCGGTATCAAAGCTGATTGCAGGAGCGGCTGGAGAATTGTTTTGATCAAACTTGATCTCCACTCCAGGAGCAATACCGCCAGATGTAACTCTCGTTAGAGCCATAAATTTGTCTCCGATGAATGATGGAATACATCTGAACTTATTTATAGGCGTCTAAAAATTTGCATTCAAAAATTGAACTAAAAAAATAAAAATATTCCGCTATTTTTTGTCAGTCTTGCGGTAAATCTTCAGGATTTTCCAATTCTAACTCAAACATCAGAGGATGTGCTTGCTCATCAATCAGATAAAAAGATGACCTGTATAGATCTTCTGGTTCAAAAGTACGTTGTTTATCTGCGGCTTCCAAATATGCAATATCATATATTACTTCTTCATCTAAATCATCAAAAGTGAAGGGTATTTCATTGATAAAGTACATTTTTACAATCTGAGAACCATTGTTATACCAACAATAAGCATGAGATATTCTGTACTTCATGGAAATCCTGGCCAGATTCACTATTTAATACATATAGGGCGAGGGAGACTTGAACTCCCACGGGCATAAGCCCAACAGATTTTAAGTCTGGTGTGTCTACCGATTTCACCACCGCCCCAAAAAACTCGAAAAGGCCACGGACCAATTTTTGGCCGGGAATTTTTTTCGGAGATTTTGGTAAACAGAATTCAATTTTCGCCTAGAGAAGACTGAAGTCTAAATTTTAGTACGAGTTCCGCATTTTGTCAATAAACATACTCAATCATCTCTTCTGTAAGATCTTCATGAGAATTTATAAACTCACACATATTTGTAAATTCTTCTGACGTATTATTCTCTACAGAAAGCACTTCTCCATTATCACTATACATGGTTATAACTCTACTTAAAATATTTACTTCAACTTTTCGCAATTTAGAAATTGGATTGATAAGCATGATAGAAGACTCTCCCTGATTTCTCATCTATCTTACCATGGATTTCAGAATGCGTCAAGTCATTAGTTGATAGAGACTATTGGTGCAGTGATTTTAAGAATTGCTGCAGAAGATTCAAAAAGAACTCCTACGGCAGTATCAAAAAATAATCCTGTTGTATCTTTAAATGCAGCTGCGGCAATAGAATCAAAATACGCTCCTTGTTTTGTAAATGCTGTGACACCAAGAGTATTTTCTTGATCAATGCCAAATTTATTCTCTGTCCATGCACCAAGACCAATTTGATTATGAGATCCTCCCCACCATTCATTCTCAAGTCCAGTTTGAAATACGTTTGACAACCCTAAACCAGTTTCAAAATTGGTTCCAATTCTTGCATAAAGATTGTTTCCTGCAACCAATTTAAGTTTATTCAATCCAACAAAATTATTTTGAAACAATGTAGTCACATTATGAGATCCCAAACAGAAATGATTTTGTTCTGTAGTCCATGAAGTTATAATAGGAGAAAAAATTTCATATTGACCAGAGCATGAGACACCTAACTTAGATGCAACTAATGCAAAACCATTGTTAGCTTCAAGTCTAGAATCATTTTTAAAATAGGTAGTATGTTCACCAGCATATGAAAGTTTACTTTCTCTATTTACTGACATGTTATACATTCCAAGAACCTCAACATGCATATCTCTTCCAACTTTGAGATGGTAATCTCCATCAATTACCATTTTATAGTTGCCATGAACAATAATTTCTTCATCTTTAATAGTAACCTCCGTCTTTTTAGATGAATTGGTAATTCTAACATCTCCATTATCATACACATGAATGCCAGATTTACTAGGTCCATGTTCAATTACTAGTCTAGAATTATATGGAGTATCATCCATCATCACCATTGTACCAGTTTCTGAAAAAGTTCCGATTATTTTAGAGTACTCTGGATTAATTCTTCCTGGTATACCAGAGATATCAATATCATATCCTCCAATTCCGCCACATCCTCCAAGATTGGCCAGGTCGCACATAGAAAATGTAAGATCAAATGGATCTCTAGTATCTTTGTTGCATCCAATTCCAAGAAGTCCAAAAATAAAATCTAAAATACTAGTAATATTTAGCTGCGATAAATCAGTGAGGGAGGAAAGACTTCCAAGAGCAGAAAATGATTCTATAATTGTATTTACTGTATCAAAAATTTGAGTTCCGAGTTCTACTAATTCAAATATAGTTCCAAACACTGCATCAACTACACACTCAATAGCATCTAAAATACCATTCACAAAATCCATGATTGCAGATTCAATCTGACTCATTAATGCATCGATTAAAGATTCGTCTAATGTGCATAAAATTTGTTTAATAACGAATAATATTATATCTGTCAAAAGTTTACCGAACATTGGAATTGGAGAAATAGCTGCTATACCAATTGCATTTAATATCTGTGTAATTTGACCAGTTATAAAAGCTTTCATTTGGTTAACTACCCACCAAAGAGAATCTTCAATAAATTCTAATACTGTATCAATAGTGGTTTTTATATCTACAAAACTTTGAATGAAGGATCCCGTTGTAAATCCTTCCTTAGATTTTCCAGATTTTCCGCCTTGATATTCTCCCTTGTCAATTAATTTTACAGAGGTTCCTTTCTTGTGTTTTTTGGGAGTAGTACCATCTTGACCACGTTTTGCTAAGACAAATGTTTTGGAATTTTTATTATTATATCCTATCTTTTCTCCATCAACATTTAAGATACCGATACTTGGAAATCCATTAGTACTTTTTACTGGAATTGCCTGTTCCTCAGAATCTAGATCAACTGTTAACGAAGTTTCTCCTGGTTTAATAGTATTCAGTTGCTTCATTGTTAACGAAAGATGATTTAATGCATAACTAATATTAGATGTGAGTGTTTTATCACCAGCATTTTTAGCATCAGCAATTGGTACTTCTTTAACAACACCAGATGGATTTGCTGCAGAGTGTGGCGAAGATGCAGCAGCTGCAGACATTGATGCTTTTCCTGCAAGTGAAGCTTCACTAGCTCCACTATCACTAACATCAGATTTATCTTTTTGGACTGTATTTTCAAATGATCCTGGATAATCCCATCTATTTTGCGATTCTGGATCCACTACATCTTTAATTTTACTAAGTAACGACCCTATAACAATCGGCTGTTGACAATCTGGATAGTCAAGAAAAAATCCTACAACAAAGCTACCAGGTTTTAATTGGTTTGGAGCACTACCAACACCATTGGCACCAGCAGAATCCGTTGGTGCCATTACTAATGCCCAAGGCAAATCTGATGGTTTTTCTTTTGGTCTATGATAACCAAGAATATTTACTTTGACTCTACCAAGTTTTGCATCTTTGTCATCCGAGTTCAATACAGTTCCCATCCACCATCGGAAGTCATCATTACCAATGAAACTAGTGGTTGGTAGTGTAGGATTAGTAGATGCCATAATTAATCATCGTAAATTTTACATTCTAATGCACTTGGATTATCATCACAATACAATTCTAGAGGAGTTGGATCATGGTTATCTTCTGGGTGTCTGGCATGATATCTTTCTAATGCCTCCAGTTCCTCCTCTACATGACGCCTGGATTGAGAGGAAGTCAAAGGATCATCTAAAATTTTTTTATCTTTCTCAATATGATCATCTATTGTTGACATGAGTTCTCCTCAATTTTTGCCCTCTAACATAACTTGACCGCCAGTAGTTACAGGTTGATCTGCTACTGGTTGACCACCGAAAGAATCTCTGGTTAAGGTTACGGTAGTTCTAAGTTCTGATCTATTTATGATGGTATGTTTAATTGTATTAACCATATATCTACCACTAATTCTAGCATCTTCTACAACTTTTTCTTTACTTTTTTGTTCTGGAGATGGTATCGAAACATAAATCATGTTCCCACATCTGTTTTCAAGATCTCCTGGAATATTTATTTCCATATGATTATACTCTAGAAAATAATACCTAAAGAAAACTTTCTCAAAATTTAAATTTGCTGGATCAATATTATTTGTCGATTCAGTATTTTGATCTTCTTTCCATCCCCAGGTATTAATTGTAGTTGGTCTGTATATAAATCTGCTGCCTCGTTTTAACAAATCTACATTACCTTGTACTGTAGTTTTAAATGGTTTTACTTTTTCGGCATGACTACTATTTTCCCAAAATTCATCTGCATTTTTTCTGAATACTCTATAGGATCGATTATTAATATCAACATAGATACACTCATGAGCAAAAGCACCTCGTCTTAAATCATCATACATATCAAAGACTTTTGGAGATGAGTAATTCATAATTCTATATTTTTCATCTGCAGCCCCTGTTCCACCACTGGACTGATTACCTTGAAAGAAAGTATAATTTGTTTTGTCATTTGGATATTGTTTTTGGTCTAAAAGTCTATCAACCGAATTGTAATTAAACCCATCAAAAGTTTCGTAAAATAAGTATCCAATTGAATTTTCTTTGTACTCCGGCACAGATCTTCTTGATAACCAAATGATAGTATCAAAGGGTCTCCAATTTGGTATGTACATATTAAAAGGATATACACTAACATCTGGAGTGGATATTTTTTTAGTTGTAAAATTACTTTGTTGTAAGATTTCTTTTACAAGCTCTTCTGATTTTTTTCCATCAACTCTCTCACATATTCTAAAATTTTCATTTCGCAATCCTTCTAGAGAAACACAACTTAATACATAAGACTGATTTTTTTCTTGCATTGTACGACCATCAATCTTATAGATAAAATATTTTAAATCGTATAATATTTTATTGCTTTTTATAATAATTTGTATCTGTTCTTCTCCCATGAGTGGAAGTTTATTAATTAAGTTTTTTTCAATGTCTTGAATTAAAATAGTGCACTGCAAAGATGCGCTATGAATACTTTCATATAAAGTAATTTCCTTAACAAGTAGTTTGATATCTATTTTTTCTTCAAAGTGAGGATACAACCAAACTTCTTTGAGAGAAAAATCTCCAGGAAAATCTCCAGCCATTATAGTTTATTTAACACATCTGTTGTTGTTATAAAAGTATTTATTGGTAATGGAGTAATAGTTAAAGCACCAAAATTAGTTGATCCTTGTTGTATAATTGTAGTGTTTGAAATCTTGGATGTAATTGAACTCATTTTTTTATCCAAAGTAAAGTTGGAGCTCATACTTGGTAGAGCAGAAGATGGTGGTGGAGCAGAAGGAGTGGTCGGAGCAGACCCAGACCCTCCCCCACCTGTCATTCCAAGATTTGCCATTAAATATTTTAATTGTTCTATACTTGCCCCCGATCCCATGAATCCTGGATCAACCTTTTCTTCTTTTTTATCATCTGATGCCGGAGAATCTGTCTGTGATGAAGAATTTGAAGCGGGCCCACTACTTTGATCACCAAGATCATCAACCTTTCCAGCACCTTTACCAAGTAAATTTATGAGCATTTTTGAAGGTTTAATTTCTTGATATTGTTTCCAAAAATCTTTATCTGCTTTAGTTCCAGCAGCTCCCCCAACATCAATACCTATACAACCAGCAGTTCCATTGTTTCCAATATCATTATGAAACATTAAACCACTTCTGCTACCCAATGAACCACTAGAGTTACCAATATAAACAGACCAATCTCCTAATCCTGCCATAATATGTCCATGATAATCAGCACCAACTAAAGAATATGTACCATCTGGATGGGGAGACATTTTTGTATGGAAACGATCTTTTTGTGAGACATTACGCTTACTTGATATTCCTGATCTTGCCTTATAAGATTTTCCTACCTTGGCACCACCTTGATACATTGAAAGTGTTCCTGTCCATCCAGAACCATCACCATCAACTTTTATCATTCCTCCTCCCGCCAGGGATTGAAGTATCATAGACATTTTCTTTTTACGATCAGTTATAGCTTCTTCATTGGGAATAAAATTAAAATCTTTCATGGATGGTTGAACCATACCACTTTTAGGATTATATTCTCCTCCACCACTCATGAACAGTGGAATGATGCCACCAGCAGATGCTAATTTAACTCCACTGAAGGAAGGAACTTTTGCAATTCCTTTACCAGAATAATTAAAATCCCATCCAAAATAATTATCACCACGTTTTCTTTGAATCTGACCTCTTCTTGCACGCTTTGAATATCCAGTAAAATCTGTTCTACCTTGAACAAATTCTGCCGCTTTTGCTTGAAGACCAGAATTTGTAATTGCTTTTGCAGCAGATGCAACATGATTTTCAGATGCGCCAACTGCAGCTGCTGCCGATTTAATGTCACTAATATTCAACCACTGTGGATTTGGGTTTCCATCACCCCTAGTTGGTCCATTTGGATATCTCCATGTTGGTTCGTACTGCCATGTACTGATGAGAAGATCTTTTATAGTTTTTCCACCATAAGCTCCAGAAGCTAGTCTATTATAGATTGATTGAGCAACGTCTGCTTGACCCTGAGGATCTCCATCTTCTCTGGAAGCAACTGCAGCAAGAGTCCAGAAATCTGCACTCTTACCCTGAGGTATTGGACCAGTAGGTACTGGAGCTGGTTTGTCTCCATTAGAGGCATCATCTTTTTCTGACTTATCCTTCTGGTCATCTTCATCCGAATCTTCGGCCGAATCACTTGGGTATTCATCTCCCGCTTGAAATTCTGCAGCAGATGCAGGGCCCATCAATAAATTTGCACCTTTACCTAACCCACTTGCAAATGTATCCTTAGTAAATCCAAATATTCTGATGAATGGATTAAACATTTGTAATGCTATTGGACCCATAAGAGCACCAACAGAACCCATGGATTTTAATACCCCAAGAGTTCCACCAATAACGGCAGAAGCTACTGTTTTATACGGCATTAATATTGTTGAAGCAAGTTTATTAACAGGAATAACTACTTCTTCCCCGTGTAATGTAACCTTATATCCAGAATCTGGTCCAGATGCAATACCACCAGTGTTCAACTGAGGCATAGACTTTTGAATTGTCTTGCCAAGAGGTGCAATTACTCCATCATATAACCAACCAGCTAACCAATCTCCCAACAAACCTCCGGCAAGACCACCGAGAACAGTTCCAGCACCAGGAATAATACTACCTAAAGCACCAACAACAAATGTGCCAAGAGTAGCACCAATCGCCTTTACTACTGCCTTATCAATAGGATCTCCCAAGAACATATTGATTGGAATTGCTAATAGAGTACCAACTACAGGAACTCTTTTAACAAAACCAGCTAAAGGCCTAACAACTGTTTTAATTATAGTTTTTGCAATCGGTTTAATAAATTTGGTTATACCTTTACCAAATACTTTTAAGAATATTCTTTGAACAGCTCCCTGTATTCCTTTCTTGAACAAACTTGCAGCAGTTGGGAATATTTTTTTTACTGCATCTCCAGCTTTACTAAGATTTTTTCCACTAAGAGCTTTAAATAAATCTTTAAAATTTCCTATATTTTTGTAAGCCCACTTCAAATCACCAAGTAGTTTCAGTGGGTTTAGAATTCTTCTGAATAGAAAAATTCCAAATAACATCTCAAAGAATCCAAAGATTCTTTCAAGAATACTTCCACCGCCAAATAGTTTTGTGAAACCACCAAGTGTTGCATTCACTGCAGTTCCAACGAAGAATGAGAATACTTTGAATACTCCCATCAAACCCTTAACCATTAACAAAACAGCTTCTTTATTTTCTGGTTTTGAAATCCAATCTAAAATTCCATATGTAAGTATGGCTTTGAGAATACTAAACAAACCAAATCCAACCTTCTCTGCTGCTTTCTTTCCTACTTTATTAAGAAATTTAGATCCAAATCGACCACCAGAAGATTCCATAGATTGTTCTTCTGATTTTTTGCTTTCTCTTTCTTTTACTTTTTTTTGAGTTTCTGCATACTTTGACTCAAGTCTAACTCTTTCAGAACGCATCTGAAATAAATTATTAACCAACTTGGTTAATAATTCTAATTTCAAACCAAGTTTATCGTTCTGTTGTTTAACTAGTGCCGATTCTTTTTTAATTCTATCTCGTTCTAATTTATCTCTTTTAACTAATGCAGATTGAGGTTTGATTGGGGGTTTTTTAGTTCCTTTTTTGGTCGCCGAAGCATATCCCATACCCATGGATTTTTTAAATGCTTTCTTTCTCTCCTCTGAGGTTAAATACTTTCCAGTGGTTGGATCAATACCAGTGTTAAGAATTGAATTTAAATCCATGGATATTAGAAGTTAAAGGGATATGTTGCCCATTTTCCATCTTTGGGAAGAGTTCTGCCCAGATTTCCCGATTCTATCATTGACGTTGCACTAGAAATATCTTTATTTTCTGATGCAATAACTTGGACACCACCTGGTTTTCCAGCACCAGCAAAAGACTGCGCTACAATATTTTTAGTTTGAACATCACTAAGTTGTTGCCCACTACTACTCATGCCAAGATTTGCCATCAAGTATTTTAATTGAGCCTCACTTGCTCCAGAACCCATGAATCCAGAAGATGCAGCGCCCCCCGATGAAGAAGTATCTCCCCCAGCTGCGGCACCAGTAGAGCCCGCAGCCTCACTACCAGCACCAGTATCTCCAACATCGCCGCCGCCAGGACCACTAGCAAATCCTAGGTGTAAATGAGTTGGGTGTCCGCCGATGGCACCACCTTTACTTCCCTCACCAGCAAACCAAGATCCCCATGGATCATGAATAATTTGAGTTAGTTTTAATTCATTTCTCTTTTGATATAAAGCTTCTGCCAGCTGTTTAGTTCTTCCCAACCAATCACCAGATCTCCAGTCAGTAACATCTAATGCAAGTTTTTTGTAATGCAAACTTCCATTACTATGTCCCCCTACTCTTTGATTTCCAGAAGGATCAAAGGATCTACCAGCAAAGTTTGGGTGTTCTTTTACAGTGAACCCCTTTGATATAAGTTGTTTGCCAACATTAATTACAGCCGGGAGACCTCCAGTACTTGGGTTTTGACCACTTCCTTTAGTCACTGTTGGTTCGGCGGCAGTATTATGAACTGGTCCACCTGATGCATATGGTAATGCATATCCACCAGATTTAGCCTCACGTATTCTTCTACCAATCAATCCACCATTACTTCTGGTAGCAGGAGTGTCATATGGGATTATGAATGCACTGTTCAGTGATCCACCATTAGCTTTTCTAAATCCAACCCACTCAGTTCCATGTCCAATAAAGGCAGTTGACATTCCACCATCTAGAGAAACTGGATATCCAGACTGTGGTCCAGAAATCCAACCACCTTTAGCTTTAGTTGGTGGTGAAGATTCAAAAGGTATAGTTGGTCCAAATCTATTGTCTGTAGGTTTTTCCCAAGCATCTGAAGTTGCTCCTGTTTTACTTCTACCTTGCCCATCGGTGCCTTTAGACTTTAAGGTAGCCCCCATCTCATAGCTAAAATATCCAACTGGAGTTTGATCCATTCCAGGTAAAATTTTTACTTGTCCAGTCTTTAAATCTCTTACTAAAGGTCCGCCAAGACCAGTTAACATTTGTTTATCACCAGAAGATGTAATATCTGTTAATGGATCTCCTGGTTTTTGCCACATGAATACATCCCCAGATGAATTATACCAATACTTTCGGTTTCCGCCATCTACTGGCATCAATCCTGTTCCTGGTGAATATTCTTTTGTATTTCCTCCACCTCTAGTATTACCAACTATTCTTTCTGTTCCTTTTACTCCCTTAAGAGTTCCATCTTCTCTCATCCCATCAACAGATTTTATACTCTCGATTGCAGTGTTTGTAGACCCGCCGGTTGCACCTCCACCTTGAGCTCCAGATTTAGCAGGTGGATCTGCTGGCGGAGAGTCCCCGGCGGGGCCCCCTGCAGCAGGTTTCTTTTCCTCTTTCTTTTTCTTTTTTTCTTTCTCTTTTTCTTTCCTTTTCTCTGGACTTTTGCCTAATACCATACTTGCAAGAGAAGGTGGTAAGTCAAATTTAGAAATTATATTTTGAAGAATTGGTTTAATAAATGGTCCAATTCCAGGAATTTTTCCAACAGTATTCATTATCAAAGCAATCATTGCGGCACCCACTAACTTAAATGGCATGGTTAGTAAGTTCATAAACATTTTTATGGTTTTTCCAATGTAATTACCTACACCAGAAATTTTAGATAGACCGTCTAAAGGTTCTACCTTAACTCCATCTTTACTAACAACTCCACCTTCTTTTAGTTGTGGAGTTTCATCACCACTCTTATCCCCGCCGCCGAACATATTTTTAATAGCACCTATCGGATTTAATACAGCGCCAGCAACACCTTTAATAAAGTTTGTAGTTTTTTGCAGTGGATTTTCTTGTTTTTGTGGTTGAGGAGCATCTGTACTAGAATTTTCTGTAACCGTTTCTTTTTTTTCTTCTCCTATACCAAAGAAACCTTTGATGGCATTGCCAATTAAATCAGCTGCACCACTCACCAATCCAAACGTTAGAAAATCTATAACAGATTTAATGACATTGGTTGCCATATCTGCAATTGATTTTGGTATATCAAACAAATCTTTTATAAACCCAAGAGGATTTGTCAACCACTTGAGTGAAAATATATTAACTATTGCTTCTATTAATTCGCCAAATACTTTAAAACCTCCCGTCACAAGTTCTTTAACAATATTAAATATTGGACCAAGAAGAAATTTGCCAAGGAATCCTAACAGTTTTCCAACATTCATAAAAAACTGTATTGTATTCTGTATGGCTTTACTATTTTCTGGTTTTGAAATCCATTCTAAAATTTTATACTTAATAAAAGCAGAAACTAAATTTGTAATAAAATCAAAGATACCCGTAAATGCTTTTTTACCGCCTTCTATAATTGGATTTTTATCAGACTTTTCTTTGGAGGTTTCTTGCCCAGATTGTTCTGAGGATCTTGCATCTTTCTCAGAACTTCTAGCAAAATTTAAAATTTGATCTTCAAGTTTTTTTCTATTTTCTTCTTCTATTTCTATTAATTTTTTAAATGCACCAATCAATACATCAAACTTACTAAGTATATCGGAACCGCCAGACTTTACTATTGCAGATGACTTTCTAGATACAAGTGCTCCGCCGCCAGTTGGCACTATAGCTCCTCCCCCTCCGCCGGCAGTTGACCCCTTTACAGCAGATGCAAACCCTTCTACGACACTGACATTAACTGGTTGTACTGTCTGATCTTCTTTATTTCTACCACCAAAGGCTGTTCCAGCGACCCCTCGGATTCCTCTTCCAATAGTAGAACCAATTCCATCACGTACTGCAGCGCCAGTGACACCACGAACTGCAGCGCCAGCGAGACCACGAGCTCCGGCGCCCAGCGCAGCTCTACCAAATAAAGCACCAATTCCTAGCATTTTAACCGCTCATCCTTTGTTTTTGTCTGTCGTTTTCTTCTTTAATGTAGTCAATTAACATTTGAATATAAACTTCTCTTTCCCAAGGAATCATATTATCAAGTTCGGTTAGACTATATTTATGATGTTGCATGAGAGTAAAGTTAACTGCATAAAAATTTTCTATATTCTCATGAGATAGTGCTATGCGAAAAAAGATGCGAGTCCCTCAATTACAATCTCACTCTCAACTCCAGTATTGGGATTTTTAATAGTAACTTTATGAGTAAGTTTTGGCATAGTTTCAAAGAATTTTTGCACACTAATAAATTGTTGCGAGCTCATGCCCTCAAGAAATTCCTTAACTTCTTTTTTAGAAAAATTACTTGTCTCATATACATCTTCACCTTCTACAATTTGAGAGATACATGATCCAGCAATATCAAACACATCATCAACATCTGGGTTAGATGAAATATTGTTCTTAACAAATAGATCCATACTTGGATATTTCATCACAATAGAAATACCAGATCCCATATCAATAATGTTCTCATGACCTTCTTGTTTATTTACTTTGATATCATCAATATCTATTTTTATTGGAACTGTAGTTTCGCCATCATCTGGACACGTTGCTGTAAGTTCAATTTGTTCTCCAACAGACTTGCCACGAATATTAAGAAATATATATTCAATGTCAAATAATGCTAATTCATCAACTTTAATTTTTGTAGTTTGAATACAATTTTTTAGAATTGTTTTAACTGCTTCGGTCATTTGTTTTTCATCCTCAGATTCCATAGCAAGAAGAAGAATTTTTTCTTCTTTAACTAGAAACGGACGATACTTAATTTTTTGTCCAGTAGATGGAAGTTCCAACTCATATGTTGGCGTAACAAGTTTTGGTAAAGGCATAACAACTCCTTATAATATAGAATAATTATCTGTGATTATTTATTAATGATTTACAGCATCTCGAACACCGTTAAAGACACTATTGAATCCAGTCAAAGCACTTGTGGTAAAAGATTCATATTCGAATGAAACTGATAATTTATTCAGAGAAGATGCACCAGAATTCAGCGGGACTGAAGCTATATTTGAAGGAAAAGCTTTAAATAATCTAGTTGAATGGACTGGCACTGCTTTATAAAAGTTAGAAAATTCATCTTGTGGATTATCGACTCCATCTATAGCAGGATCCTTTAAAATATCTGGTATAATATCTTTTTTTCTAAATGCATTTACTTTTTTTGTATAATTTTTACGGCTGCTTGGTGGTTTTTCATATTTAATAATTATAATATCAATTGCATAATCATCTCTATATCGTGTTCTCATTCTATGAGAAAGTGAATTTCCATTTCCCACAGGAGGCCCACTGTTAATTGCATATCCATGCATGTAAGCAGTCCAAATATCAAATAGCTTTTTGATTGTGGAATCTGCATCCATTATAAATGAAAAATTAGTTTCACTTAAAACAGAACCATACACATATTTTAACTGAGGTGTATTATTAATTCTATACTCACCAGTTGACATTTGAATACCAGGAATTGTACATTCATCTGTGTACAATCTCATCATCCGTAAAACATTAACATCAGTAGTTGAGTAAGATGTTATTAAAGCTCGATATAAAGATGAGAGAGGATTTATTTCAAATATAACATCATAAAAGTTATTTAGACTAAACCCATGTTTTTGTACTGCAGATTTAAAATCTGCAAAATTTGTCATTTCCAGATTTTCAGGATTAAATGTTATCTTTAATAGTTCTTCTATTGTCATTGATTAGTTTCTCCCCAAACTGCTGATTTACTATATTGTTGGTACATACCCTTTCTCCTAGAAACAAAATTCTCAGTCGGAAGAAATATAGCTGCTTTATAATCTGATCTATTTATTTTAAACAATGGTGTTTCTAATCCTGCAAGAACATAATAATGGTAACATTGTTTTGGAAATTTTGCTCGTCCATTTTCCAGTCCAAGAACTACATTCATTCTTGATCTGTGATTTAGATAGTGTAAATTAGCACCATAAAATTTTTTACCACCGTCTAAAACATAAACTAGCGGAAATTCATCATAATATTTTAATTTAGATGCATAGGTTGCCTTATATTCAAACATATACAATTCGCCGCCAGATGGAACCATCGTATCCTCTAGTGATCCCATAGTTTTATATACATCATGAGTAGTTGCAAGAGCCCGCACGGTATCTCTATACCAAGAATATGATCTTGGTTCTGTGCCTGCTAATTGACTGATCTCTTGAAAGATAGTTAGGTTACTATTCTTGGTAATTGAATCTCCACCGCGCAGTTGATTCATACCTTTAGTTCGTCCTCTGTAATTATTCTAAATTGCATTCTATTATCGTCACAAAACTCTCTAGCTGCTTCCCACTTAGCTTGATTTTTTACATACTCAGTCACTTCATAAATGTATGATTTAGTCATCCTTTGTTGTTTCTTTGGTTCTCTTGTTTGTTTTTTTGGTTTTACTTCAACTAAATATTTTTGTATATTGTCATTTATATCTTTAACTTTAATATAAAAGTCAACAAAATATCTATGAACTTTACCATCCAACGGAGATCTATATGGAATAGCAATTTCCTCAGATCCCCACTCCAAAATATTTTGATTTAAATCACAATATTTCATAAATTTTAATTCCCAAGAAGATCTATAAATAATATTACGGTAATCTCCACGATACTTGGATGCATTTAGAGGAATAAATTTTCCTTGCAAAGTATTCATTTATATTTTTTAAACACTCTAGGAAATATTTATGCCTACGGCTTCAAAAAGTTATTCAACATCAAGTGGCGCAACAAATATATCCGAAAGATCCCCTAGTGGATTACACTGGCCAAATAACCTAGTAGATGCCTTTGATTATTTACATATAGAAATCAAAGAATTTGTTAAATCAAGTGATGTTTTATATACTCCTGGCGGCGGCTTAGGAACGGCCGCACCATATAACTTTACTGATATTCAATCAAGAGGAAAATCAAACACAATTGCACATGTACTACTACCAGTGCCAGATAACTTACAATATACAGATCAACCAACATGGAACGAAGACGACGTTGGAGTTATTGGCAAAATGCTTCCAGCAATGGCAAAGGGATTGTTAGACGGAGATGCTGGAGGGGCCAGCAGTGCAGTACAGCAGGCTGCTGGTGCCGGTCAGATTAGCGCAATCGTTGCTGCATTGGGTGATAAAGCAAATGTTGTTACTCAAAATCTAGCAGGAAAAATTGCTAATCCATATAAAGAACAAGTATTTAAGGGAATTGGCATGAGACAATTTGACCTCTCATGGAAACTTGTACCAAGAAGTAAATCAGAACAAGATACAATTAAAAAGATAATTAAAACAATTAGACAATATGCTCTCCCTAATTTATCGGGCGGCGAGGGCGGTTCTGGTATAGATGCCATAGACACTGCAAGTGATAGGTGGTTAACTGTACCAAAAACATTTACACTTAGGTTTAAATTTAAAGGAACTGATATTACTTCTCTGCCAAAAATAAAACCATGTGTATGTAAAAACGTTCAGGTCTCATATACACCAGATAATGTATGGGCTACTCATCTAGATAAAGAAAATAGACCGGCACCAGTTGCTTATAACTTAACATTAAGTTTTGGAGAAACTGAAATTATTACTGGTACAGATGTAGAGAAGGGGTTCTAAAATGTACTTTGATTCCATTCCAAATTTTCTTTACCCAGACTTTAAAGTTGCCGGAAAGTATAAACTGTCTAAAAATATTTTTAGAAGAGTAAGAGCTAGAGACAGTTTTAATGCAATATATGCATCATCTATCCCATACACAATTCAACCTGGAGAGACTGCAGATAGTATTGCGTATGATCAATATGGAGATTCGGAATGGTTCTGGACGATATTAATTCTTAATAACATCACTGATTTAAATCAAATGTGGCCGATGGCACAAGATGAATTAGACAGATATATTCAATTAAAATATGGAGATTACGAAAATAAACCAAGACATTGGGAGACCACAGAAATTAAAAATTCATCTGGAGATACTGTCATTGAACCAGGCGTGATTGTAGAAATGTTTCAAGATACCCCCGAACAAAATCTTACTAACTATAAACCAAAAATTCTTAAAGATAATCTTAGATATGTTTCTAAATTTTCTGCAAGAGGATCAAACACAATTGAATTAGGAAGTGCAGAAAATCTTTTGGTGGGGGATTTATTAAATATACAATTTGATACAAAAATTGTAAACATTGAGGTTATTAATAACAAACCCATAATAACTATTTCTAGAAATCTAGAATATAATATATTTCCAAATTATGCTATTAAATTTACACGATATGAAAATTGGTCCATGAAATACATTTATAATATAGAAAAAAATAATAACAATCAAATAATTTCAATGGTAGAAAAATTAGCAACTGCTGACAAACTTCGAGAAGTAACTAATAGAGACTATGAATATGAATTAAATGAATTAAAAAGAGAAATTAAACTACCAAAGTCAAAATATCTTAGTACATTAGAAAAAGAATTGATCACTCTTCTTGCATATGATACGCCATATAAAATTACTCAAGAAGGATATAGGATTTCCGAAACATCGTCATAAAAAAGGGGGTCTTAAGACCCCCTTTAACGTATCAATCTTCGTCAAACTCAGCAAGTTTAGCAAAGAAACTTAAAGTATCTGATTCATCCTCAGAAGATATCCGAGGTGTTACCTCTTCGCGTACTTTAGATGCTGATGAAGTTGTACGAGGAATTTCAACCTCAAAATCTTCATCTTCTTCAGTCTCCATATCCACTCTCTGTTGAGGACGACCTTTGAGAACAAGACTCATACGTTTTTCAAGTTCTTCATAGGTTTTAAAATTAGAAGCATCAGTGAATGCACTCAATGAATGTTCTTTTTTATAGATCACTTCCAGATCATCATCATCAAAATTACCAAGAGTTCCAGAACTTGCAAACTCAGACTTATCATAGTTCCAGTAACCATCTTTCTTCATGATCTTCAGTTTAAAGTCTGCACCTTGCCAGAGATCAAAAGGATTTACTGGAGATTCATCTTCAAATTCAGGTTGCATTGCACCCATGATTTTATCAAAAATCTTTTTACCAAATTTGAACAGGAATACCTTACCTTCATTCTGAGGATTTACTGGATCCTTTACAACATAGATGTTAGAGTAATAAGAGAGTTTGCGTTTTTGTTTACGAGCAATCTCTTTGTCTTTATCGGAACCCGAATTCCACAATTCGCGGTTCATATCTCCAACGGGATCAGACTTACCAAGTGTAGTAAGACTGTTTTCAATATACCATCCACCTGGTCCTTGGAAAGCGTGACTAAACACTTTTACCCAAGGAATATCCTCTCCTTCTGGAGCAGGAAGAAAACGAATCACTGCATATCCATTACCAGATTTATCCAACTCAGGTTTCCAGAAACGGTCATCACCAGTGTTAGACTCAGTAGAACTAATCTTTTCAAGTTCCCTGGTCAGTTTCTCAAACGCAGAGTTAGAATTTTTTTTGAGAGTAGAAAACGACATGTATTTCTCCGTATTGTGTACGTATTTGGCCTTTGTGGTTTTGACCACCTAGTTATCATACCACACCGAGGGGAGCCTGTCAAGGCTCTTCCGTGACAAATTCCTTGAGATGCTTCAGGTCACGTTTCATACGTTCGTATACCTGAAACACATCATGTTCGCCATCTCTGGCAACTAGGTGAAGGTGATCCTGTAACATTTTAATGTATTCTTTTGCATCATCATGATCAGAATATCTTGCTCTGAAATAGATGACATGCTGAATATCTAAAAGTCTTTCCATTAAAAAGAAGTAAACTTCTCTACCCTCTTTAGTTCTAAATTTACCAGAACTGAAAAGATCATTTAGATCTTCTTGAATACGCATTAATTCTGCAGCTTCGGAACGAACTATGTCGTGATCAAAGAACTGCATACCTTGTCATAAAGAATCTTTTTATATTTAGGTACATCTATTGAAAGAAATGGTTCGTACTTTACTACCTTTCTTTTTAAATCTGGCCAGACCACTGGTTCTTTAATTTGTTTGTCGAACACTGGAACAAAATTAAGAACTTTATTTAGAATGACCAAGGATTCTAAACTTAATTGACCAGAAAAATGTTGTTTAAGTAACAATGGATGCCCACCATCTGAATAAAATATCTTATCAAAGTTTGGTTCTATGTTAACAAGTTCCTCGATCTCATTTGAGAATTTGAAACTCAAACTATGAAGTTTATTTTTCCATTCAGAATAAATTTTAGAATTATGTAATGAAATATTTCCTATCCAGAATTTATCATCATGTATAAAGTGAGAAACAAAAAATTCTATAATAGTATTCTTGTCATACTTCAATGCAAGTTTTTTAAAGAAATACTTATCATTTCGTTTTTCAAAAGACGCAAGACTAGCCCTTGACTTCCCGTTGAATAAAAAGAAGTTATATGTATCTTTTGAAAAATGAAGTTTTAATGAAAGATAAATTTTATAAACTTCAAAACCATTCATATCAAAGTGGTAATCTAGCGCGAGATGTTTTCTTCATGAAAGATAATCTTTGTGCTTCATACTTAATTTTTTCTTTTAATGTTTTTGATAAAAGTTTTGGTACAGTTTCAATTTCAATTTCATGTTCATCACAGTAAGTTAATACAGCTTCAATATAATTGAGTTGTCCATTACTGTCCTTTACAATTTTTTCAATTTCCAACGAGAATTTAGTTGGAGTCATAAACTTGTCATTTAAAACCTCATTCAATGCCTCCTGACTTTTACTCATTAGATTGTTTCCATTCTTGTATATACTGACTAAGTTTTCTAATGTATTTTGATTTGTCATATTCTTCATAGACTTTACATTCTCCGTTTTCACATGACATAATGATAACTAATTTTTTTGTTATAAGACCAGTAAGTTCATATAACATACAAGCATAACCAACTGCTTGAACAAAATAATCTTCAATCCATTCTTTAGGTTTTGGTTCTTTGGAAGTTTTAAAGTCAATGATTGACAATTCAGGTATTCCAGATTCTCCAGTGTATTCAGCAATGCAATCTACTGTGCCTGCAATACCTAACTTAAGACTATAGAGTGGTGTCTCTAAGGCATGAATGTTGTTGATTCTATCTAAATCTGCTCTTGCAAATTTAAAAAGGAATTGAGATAATGGTTGCACTTCTGGAAGAGATTTATTTTTTAAATAATATTCTACCAAAGTGTGCATATCAGTTCCACGACTTGAAGCTTTTTGTGAGATTTTATTTGCTTTATCATGTCCAACACGATTACGCCATTCTACTATACTTTGACGTTTTTGAAAACTAGTAACGGTTGTTATTGAAACTAGTTTTATATCCTCTTTTCCAGGAACTTCATAGTATCGTTTACCATCTACTTCAACTCGTTTGAGTTTAGAAGGCAACTCTATATTAACATGATTAAACATTAGAACCCCAGACTAATCTTACTAATTAAGTAACTACGAATAAGACCAGATCGTACAATATCTTCAATGCCAAATTCTACCATACCAAATTCTTCCATAGTTTGAAGAATACTCATGAAATTTAGAACGCCATTTTTTTCATTTGTTCTTTGAAGATCTGTTTGATTAACATCACCACAGAACATAATTTTACAATCTTCACCAACCCGAGTAATAATAGAATCTAATTCATGAAAATTTAGATTCTGACATTCATCTACAATAACAATTGATTTGTCTAATGTAGTGCCACGAATAAATGATGTTGACCAAAAACTAATAGTTCCTTGTGATTTTAGATTACCATAAAGTGACTCAAAGGAGGCATCATCGGGCATCTCAAACATATACTTCACCATATTTTTATATGGGATTTGATACAGAGAGGACTTGTCTTCATGATCTCCTGGAAGAAAACCAATTTCTCTAGTTGCAACTAGGGAACGGACAAGATATACTTTTTCGTAAATAGAGTTTTCTTTAAGAATTTCTTGAAGAGCAAGATATAAGGCAACAAAAGTTTTTCCCGTACCAGCTGCTCCATAAAGGAATAAATTTTTATTATTATTCCAGTGTTCAAAAATTTTTTCTTGAGATGGAGTTAGTGGTTCTATTTTTACAAGATGATCACCATTGATTGGTTTTTTTCTTTTAAGTTGTCTAGATTTTAGATTCGCAAATGCTCCATCTTTGGTCACATTTTTTGCAGCTCTTGCCATAGTTGTTAAGGGTCAATAGTAGAACCGTGATGGTTTTGTTTAATGGTATTGAGTTTTTCACGAACAGGAGATGGAACTTTATTTCTCCAATCTCCAACTTCACTTACTGCACTCGCAACACCAGCGGACCAGTCTTTATCCCAATCGGGATTATCTTTTCTCCACTGGTCATACTCTGCCATTGACATGTAGAGCTCTTGTTTGTCGCCAGTAGTTTTATTAATTACAGGATATGTGGGCATTATTCCTCCTTTTTATTTAGACCCAATCAGGTTTGCGTTGCGGCATACGAAGATAATTAGATGCAACCCAAGGTTTGGATGCGATATACATTTTGTAAGCAGTAAAAGTGTCAATGCTTGTGTTAAGTTTAAATTCATTTGGCATTGCACGAACGAACGAAGTTACTTTTGTAATTTTACCTTTGGGGAAAAGATAATATGCTGCAAGAAGAGTATTATAACACGAATGTGTTTTATTGTAACGTACCGCATATTCATCACACAGATTCATTCCGTGTTTGATTAACCAGTATGCATTATGTATAGATTCTGCAGCCCACCGAGTACATGGATGATTTCGAAATGCACCTTTCTTAGTTGCATAAGGAGTACCATCTAATTTTGGCAAAGGTCCATAGTTGTGATACCACGTAGATGATACGATGGATAACATCTGGCAACATTCAAGTGGCATTTTTACAATGTGTTTGTCTGGCAAAACAACTGCAGATTCTGCGGGGAACTCATTAGTAACAAATATATTCATAGACAGGAGTGTTCTAACACTAGTGCCAGTTTACTTCAAACTCCTTTACCAGTCAAGGGCTTCTGCAACAGTAGGAAACTGTGTCTTAAATACTGATCTACATTCCTCTGCGATTAACATATGTTCCTTTTGTGTTCCATGTGCAGATCGCAAATTGATATAATGTATCCATGAACGACAGGAACCCGTCATATAGATGCGTGTAGGGGTCGCCAGAGGGAGTACAAATCTCGCACACTCCTTTGCCACCCCTTGCGATAGAAGGTAACTGTAGACATCCTGGGCGTCTCTGAAGAGGTCTTGAATCATCTTACTCATAACGAATACCTGTTCCTCTTCAAGATCATCAATAGAGTTCTGACGATTCTTTGTATCCTGACGACGAAGTTCTGGAATCGGAATATCACCTAACAAAGATGAGTCTGCATATCGTTGAGAAAACTCTTGGAATGTAAATGACCTATGGCGCAGGATTTGAGCTGCGATACCACGAGTCGTTTCAATTTCAAGAGTCATAGTAGACTGCTCAAAAACAGACCAATGATTGTGCTTAATACAATAACGTAACAGACCTGCATAGTTTTCAGAATCCTGATTCGCTGGATTAGAAACTCTCGCAATATAAGCCATTGTTTGTTCTGCATCTGGAGTCACCGATATCAATTTGACACAATTCATAAAATACCCTCAATTTTTCTTTTTATCTTTTGTCTTATTTGACCAAATTTTTGGATTAACCCGCCCTTCAGTTTGCTTGAATTTGATAAGTCCTTCTCTATATCTATCCCAATAGTAATCAAAAATTTCCACTTGTTTATTTGAGATTACTATATCATAGCAATATACTTCGTCATCCATATACTTTACAATATATGCGTTATAAGGAAGAGTCCTATCTTCTGCTAGTACTGGATCACAGTTATGATGAAGAATCATCATTAGCTGCGGCCGCCCCAATTAATTTCAGGGTATGCTTCCTCTACACAAGCACGTGTAACTTTATATCGTTTTCCAAGAGTTTTATCCTTTGTCATACACACAACTTGTGATTCATCTTCATGAAGTCCTTCAAGAAGTTGAATAAACATATTCTCTCTTTGAGTCTGTTTAAGTCCATCATTGCCACCTTTCACAAAGTTGAAAAGTTTTTTATACTCTAGAAACAAAAGAGTATGTGAAGTTCCTTCTGGAACATTGTTAGGAGTGTATGGAACTTCTCCATCTGGAATCATACTAATCACACTCTCGTCAAAATTCCAAATTAAAATTGCCTGAAGGGCAGGACTTTTGAATTTATGAAGTAGTGCAATTTTTTCTTTTTTAGTTTTTGCATTAGATACCTTCTGGAGCACTTCAGAGATAAGCATCTTTTCAACTGGTAAATTTGTAGTCATTTAAAAATCCTCTATTTCATTCAGTAGTGATGTAAGTTTATTTGTAAGAAAATAATTAATTGGTATTTTCTTTTTTACAGTACTATTTAACAGCTCAAATTCTTCCAGAATTTTTTGTTCTAGATCTTGAGGAATACAACTCAAATCAATAAGACTTTTATTGCGTAGGTAGTTCTTTAGTTGAGTATCATTGCAAAAAGATTCTGGTTCTTGTGAAATCCATTTCACAAGATTTTTTTTGCTAATTGGTTTTTGACGCTTTTCAGAAATAAATGTATCATCATCAGATAAAAAGTTTGGAATACCATCACTTCTATCTCCTTTAATAATATGTTCAATCAAGTATTCCTTTGGACTTTGAAACTTAACAAATTTTTTAAGAATTGGATTGTACTGTTTTACACAAGGATATTTACTCAATTGAATAAAATCCTTGTCTCCAGAAAGTATTAATACTTTCTCTAATAGTTGTCCATTTTTTTGAAGTTTGATATTATTAATAGATATATGCTTAGATAAAATACTGATGATGTCATCAGCCTCTGCGCCATAAATTTCCATTACAATATATGGAAAATTATTTCTAAGTTCATCTCTAATTTTGTTTAAAACTTCAAAAATTTTACTCCAATTATGATTAGATTTTTCACGATCTTTTTTACGATTCTGTTTATAGAAAGGGAACTTTTCTTTTCTCCAATAAAACTTAGAATCATAACAAAGAACTAGTTGACCATATTCTTCAGAAAACATTTTTTTGTAATGTTTAATAGAGTTAAGAACCATGTGTCTAACTAGATTTTCATCAAGACCTTCACTCACTTTGATTTGCATCATCAAATTGCTGATCATGCATTGATTCATATCAACAAGTATCATAAATTAATCCTCTTCGTTGTCGTCCTCTTCCTCGATAATTCTTAATGATAGTAATTCTTCGTCAATAATATGCCCAGCATCATCAAACATTTCTGGATGATATGTTAATTTTGATGAAAAATAATTATCAGCATATTCATGAGCAAACCAACCAATAACAATTCCAATTACGAAACTTCCAAGACAGAATAAAAAACTAAAAAATAAAATGGAAACTACTGATGATAATTCTGTCATGCTCTTTCTCCAAGTATACTAGTTTTCCTTAGATACTAATATCTCCACTGTAAATCGTGATTTTAAAAATGAAAAGATACGAAAAAACTGGAAGATATATGTTTTGTTTTCTGGTGGTAAACTTTCAGAACTACCTCCATTTAGCATTGCTTTTACATTAGTATTTAGATACTTGGATGGTATTTCAGTCATTTAATTACTTTTAATAAAATAAAATTTGATGAAATAATTTTTGGAAAAGTTTTGAGTTTGTTTGGAAGTAATACAAAATTATTTTCTAAATTGTATTGGTTAGATTGTATCAACAGATCTAAAGATTCTATAGGTTTTTTCAGTTTTTTTGTGCCTCCAATTGTTTCATTGTAATTAATGATTCTAGATCCTTTGCATGACAAATTTTTTCCAATAAAAACTGTTACCTCATTAACTTTTGTATTGTAGAATACAAGATACTTGGATCCTACGATATCAACTTTTGGATGAGAGACGTATTTCTTCCCCTCTATCATAACAGAAGATTCTAAAATATTCAAGCCATGTACCAGTTTCTCTGGTGAGTGTGGTTTGATTTTACGAACAACTTTTTTAGTTTCCTTGTATATAACTGCATCATCAATAATATCTGATAACATCTGTTTAAATTCTCTTAGTTCTGGTTTTCTAAAACTAGAATATGCTTCTTTTAAAACTGGATCTTCTCCAGACAATGCTCCTTCAACTTCTAGAAGTTGAAGTTGCAAATTAGAAATACCTTCTAATAAAAAATTATTAATGGTTTTTCTATCGACATTTTCGGATTGAAGATACTTTAAAAAACTTGCTCTAGGTTTTTTTCTTGTTAAAGTATATTCGTCAACGAGAGTTTCTACGAAGTAGCAAATCTCATTTATTTTTTTCATATCAAATTGTTCTCCTTTAGATATTTAATAGTATCAGTGCATCCGCCGATACACTGATCATTTACTACGACCTGTGGAAAAGTAGAATTTTTTCCAAACTCAGAATAAAATTCTTCTCTTGTAAATTCGTTATCTAATGAATATACAACAAAATCTAGTTTAATTAATTCAAAAATTTTTTTTATCTTTAAGCAATATGGACAATTATCCTTAGAATAAATTGTAAATTTCATCTCTCAATTCAAGTGATCTATCTATTGTGTTTGCAATAAAATCTTGTGCATGTAATTTTCTACCCAAATAAATTGCACCTTTTCTTGGACTTGGTTTTCCACAAGTAAAAACATCACACACTGCAGTTTGTTTTTCTGGCCATGTATGAATACTTATGTGAGATTCTGCGAGCAGTGTAACTGCAGTTACCCCCTGTGGATCAAATTTATGACTAACTGTTTTTAAAAATGTTGCTCCCATATAGTTAGTGGCTTCCCAAAGAATTTTTCTGATATAATCTTCATCATCTAACAAAGAAGATTGACACCCGTACAGGGTACAAACAATATGTTTCATTTACTACGCAGTAAAATTTTTATTATTTAGTTTGTTTCAAGTTTGCGGACTTGAAATAAATTACTTTTATAATACTTGCGTTTTTGTTTTATCAATTTTTTTAATGCATTGAATTTTTTTGTTTCAAAATCACGTTCCTGTTTGGTTTTCAATGGAGCTACTGATTCTGACGAAGTAAAATCTGAAACTGGTTCATCTAAGACTTCTACTGATTCCACGTCAATAATTTCATCTTCCATTATTTTTATCATGCAGTTGAGTATATATTCTACCAAATTTATTTGCAGGACGCAAGTGCCTGTAAAGTTGGGGCCAAGTGTCTCTAATGATTTCCGCCAACTTGTAAGGTGTATCTGAACTGATCATAAAAAAAGGAGTTCCGAGAACTCCATTATTTATTTTTAGGTCGGAAGGGGCAGTCAGGACATCCTGCCCCACAGCATCCCTTAGAGTGCGTTGCCACG
>Ga0194134_10001360_pt1 | contig 32857 bp, 22 predicted proteins | sample TA2KigOff0mmetaG_FD_148602 | JGI IMG/M metagenome (GOLD analysis project Ga0194134, IMG submission 148602) | Freshwater microbial communities from Lake Tanganyika, Tanzania - TA2015056 Kigoma Offshore 0m | ecosystem: Environmental > Aquatic > Freshwater > Lake | place: Tanzania: Lake Tanganyika... | reverse complement strand
ATCGACACGCTGCACATCCTGCCGCAGCTGCCGTTCTCGGTCGATGGGACCGGACACATCGACATGTGGATGTACCTGGTCGATCAGGACACGGCGATCATCAGCGAGTTCATCGCCGGATCGAATGCGACGGCGATCAGCGTGACCAACAATGCGGTGCCCTACATGCAAGCACTCGGATTCGAAGTCATCCGTCCGCTGGCGTGGAACGACGGTGCGGGCACGCACTTCACCTACGCCAACGCCTACCGCGTGAACAACCGCATCTTCATCCCCTGCTACGGCACGCAGCTCGCGACTGGCGGAAACTCGGCGTACAACGCGCGTGACACGGATGCCTTGGCGAAGTGGCAGCAGGCAGCAGGTCCCGGCGTGCAGATCGTGCCGATCCAGTGCTCGAGCATCATCACGGCGTCGGGCGCGATCCACTGCATCATCAAGCAAGTGCCGCGATACACCGATCTGCTGCCGTCGGCCCATGTGGTCGAGCCGGCCGGCAACGAGGTCTGGCTCCAGGGGGCCACGCAGCAGATCCGCTGGAACGCGAGCGACACGAACAACGCCGCACTCGCGAACGTGGACCTTGCGTACTCGGTCAACGGCGGCACGAGCTGGACCCCGATCGCAAACGCGATCCCCGACTCGGGCAGCTACACCTGGACGGTGCCCGCAGTCGAGGCCTCGTCGGCACTCGTCCGCATCGTGGCACGGGCCACCGACGGTGACACGACGATCGGCGTGAGCAATCCGTTCCGCATCGCGACCGGCACGGCCGCGACGTACGACTTCGCCAGCGGCGCAGGCGTGACCCGCTTCGGTGCGGGTTCGGCGACCGCGAGCTGGACCAACGTGAACGCCAACGCCAATCCGGTCACGACCGCACTGACCGCGGCCAACTACACCGCGCTCTCGACGTCGAATGCGACCGGCGGCTCGACCGATGCCAACCGGTACATCACCCCCACGCTCGCGCCGACCAGCGAAGCCACCCACGTCTTCCGGTTCGTGATCAGCGAGCCCGTGGCCGACATCGACGAACTCCGTGTGCGCTGGGAGGGCTACGCGGCCAACTGCACGCAGAGCGAGCTCTACATCTGGAACAACGCACTGGGCAACTGGGGCGACGCGAACGGCCTGGGTGGCCAGAACCGCTACCTGGATTGCTTCGCCGGCAACCGCGACGAGAACCTCACGGCTTCGCTGCGCACGAACCTTCAGAACTTCGTCGCGGCCGACGGTACCGTGCGGTTCCTGGTCTACGGTGAGCGCCCCGCGGATGAGACCTATCACGACTACATGTCGCTCACGGTCATCCGTGCCAACGATCCCGCACCTGCGTGCCCCACCGATCTCGATGGCAACGGCCTGACGGACGGCGGCGATCTGGCCGTGGTCCTGGGCTCATGGGGCGCGTGCAGCGGATGCGCTGCCGACCTCGATGCGAGCGGTGCGGTTGATGGCGGCGACCTGGCCGTGCTGCTGGGCTCGTGGGGCGCGTGCCCGTGAACGACGCCACCTGAAACAGCCCGCGAGAGGTCGCTTGCGAGCGGACCTTCGGCGTGATCAGCGCGTCACGGCGGCTGTCGCTTGGGCGCCTGACGTCACCGTGGCTTCGGCATCCTTGCGATTCAGCATGAGGGTGCGCACGTCAGGATCGACGATGGCCTTGGCCGGGCGGAACGGGCTCTCGATCGTGAACTCGATTGTCTCACCCGGGCCGATCGTGCGGCGCGCGCGCGCATCCTGGTACTCCGGCCGCTGCGTCGCTGCGACAGCTCGCTCCTCGGCAGTGCGCACGATGGCGGCCGCTGGCCAGCGGTCCTCCCCGTTGGTGACGGCCACCTCGAGCGGCACGGTGCCGGTGCCGGCGTTGCGCACCGAGAGCACGGTGCGCCACGTGCCGCCCTCGGCCGTGGGCTCCGTGGCGATGGCCGAGTCGATCTTGAACTCCGGCACGACGACATCGAGGAACCACTGCTTCACGAACGCGTCGTACGCAGCGGGGTCGGCGGCGTGCGGACGCATCGCCTCGATGAAGTCCTGCAGGAGCGGGAAGTCGGGTCCGGTGAGGAACGCGCCGATGAAGGCCTTCACGCCGGCATCCATGCGCTCTTCGCCAAGGTGCTCCATGAGCATCCAGAAGACCCAGCCACCCTTGTCGTACGTGACCGTCCCGTCGCCGTTGCGCGAGCCATCCAGCTCGACCATGGGCAATTCGTCGTCGGCGCTGCGCGAGTTGCCGTAGATGAACTCGATCTGCCGCATGAATCCCATGCGTGCACGCTCGCCGCGCAGCTGGCGGATCAATCGCGCGGTCGACCAGTGCGCCATGCCCTCGCTCAGGATGTTGCCGCCGGGACCGTCGCCCGGTCGGAGGATGTTCCCCCACCACTGGTGCGCTGCCTCGTGCGCGGTGACCATGAACGGCGTGTCCTGCTCGGGCGTGGGCTTCGACATGAAGCCGATCCCTTCACTGAACACGATGTTGGTCGGGAAGCCCTGCGCATACCCCGCGAGCGCCGGGAACTCGCTGATGCGCAGCTCCTTCCACGGATAGGGCCAGAACCACTTGGAATACCACTCATGCGCGCCATCGAGGGCCTCGAGCATGGCAGGCACGTTGAAGCCGTGCTGCGGGAGGTGCCAGATCACCGTCGACCTGCCGCGCGATTCTTCCCAGCGACCGGCCGCCAGGTTGATCGCCATGATCGGGTGATCCGACTGCCAGTGCATGGTCCGCACGCCATCGGCGACGGTGTCGACCGTGCAGATGCCCGGCATGTTCGCGCGGAACTCCTCGGGGATGCGCACGACCGCCACCATGGTGGTCTCGCCGCCGGTGCCGAACGCGGTCTTCGTGATCTTCTTCCAGTCATCGGGGCCCGGGCGCTTGGGCTCGGGCACGCGATCAGGATCCTGACCCACGCCGTCGACGAAGCCGACCATGGGCAGGAAGCTCGGACCGAAGCTGTTGAGAAGCACCGCGGACCGGATGATGAACTCGTCGGCGCCGCCGGGGTTGGCAGGCGTGGTGCGGCCGGGAGCCACGTGACGGAACGCCAGTTCGATGCTCGCCCCGGGCGCCAGCGGTTCACGCGGCGTGAAGACCCACAGGCCTGATCGGTTCGCCACGCGCTGCGCCCACGGGCTCAGCCGACGCGCGGCCGCGACGGTCTCGTCGGTCCACTCTTCGCCCTCGAACTCGAAGGACAGCCCGGTGAAGGTCGTGTTGGGCGTGATGGCGAACTGGCGCATGGGGGCATCCGTGCGGTTGGTCAGGACATAGGTCCCGTCCACCGCGATCGTGCCCGCCTCGGGATCCACATCGAGGTCGAGTGCCGCACCCGTGATGAGCGGCTGCGGCGCATCGCGCCAGGTGCGCTCGTTGGCGACGAAGTAGTCGCGCTGACGGCGTCGCTCGGGTCCGCCGCCATCGCCGCTGCGGACCATGAGCGCCAGCGCCGTCGCGCAGACGATTGCCGGCGCACCGAAGACCATCAGGCGTGCGGCTCGGCGCCACGCCACGTTCCACTGCAGTCGCGACGTGATGCCCTGTGCATCGGGTGCGCGGCGACGCCACCACTCGACCGACGCGTGCAGCATGACCAGTCCGATCAGGATCCACAGCACGCGGTTGAGCGCGAGCGCCGTGCGGTCGAGCGGCAACAGCTCGAAGTCGGTCCAGATCATGCCATTCCAAAGGTGCCAGTTGAACACCCAGTTCATCCACCCACGCGTGACGCACCAGCCGGTCACGACCAGCGCACCGATGCCTGCGAGGTAGTTGGCGTAGCGGTTGCGGAAGAGGCTCCATGCCAGAGCCAGGAAGCACATCCACGCGAAGAGCGTGGCCGAGAGCAGCGCGCCCCACGCCAGCACGAAGGGCAGCACGGACGGCGGCAGGAAGATGCCCGTCTCCCCTGCCTGGACCAGCGTCGCGACGGCCATCGACGACCAGACGGCCCCAAGCACGGTCAGCACCACGGTCAGGGCGCACGCGGCCATCTTGCCCACGACCAGGGAAAGCGTGGGCGCGGGGCTTGCACTCACGATCGCCCCGAGTCGCACGCGATCATCGCGCGCCAGGCTCTCGGTGAAGTAGTAGAGCACCATGAAGAGCGAGAGCAGCGTGACGGTGTTGTAGGACTCGGCGGCGAACGTCCCGGCCGAGACGAGCGACGGCGTGTCGAAGGGTCCGGGGCGGAAGATGAACCCCACGCACTGCAGCACGATGAGCGGCACGAAGATGGCCAGGCCCGGGGATCGCCGCAGCTCGCGCGCTTCGGCGCGGAAGGCGTTGAACGCCGCCGAAAGGGATGCACCGAACCCACCCGGCGCCGTGCGCATGCCGAGCGCCGCAATGGAACGATGCTCATGCGGAGGTGCAGACGGGATCCGCGCGCTCTCGGCGGCAGCGATGACCGAGGCCACGCGCTCGGCGGGAACGACGTACGGCGACCGCCACCGACGCTGCTCGCGCCGGGCGGCAATGACCAAGGCGACGGCGCCGAGCGCGACCAGCCCCAGCCGCTGGCCGATCATCAGCGCGTCGAGCTTCAGCGGCTGCGTGTTGTAGAACGTGACGCCCCGGTCCACGTTGAGGTAGGTCTCGTTGATCCAGCGGTAGGCGGCGAGGTCGGCGACCTGCAGCGCCGCGTCGGCCCAGCCCGGCAGCCAGCTCGGCGAGAAGTTCCAGAAGAAGAAGACGCTGCTCAGGAGCACCGCCACAGGCAGCGCAAAGACGACCACGGCCTGGCGCGTGAGCGCTCCGAGCGCGAACGAGATCGCACCGAGCGAGAGCATCGGCAGCACCGTGAAGAGCAGCATGGGCCACAGGTAGTTCGCCAGGGCGAACGCACCGCGCATCCGCTCGGGCTCCTCCACGGGATAGAACTCGAAGAAGACCATCTGCAGGATGGCGTTCACCGCGGCAATGGCGAGGTATGTCGCTGCCACGCCGAGCCAGCGCCCGACCACGTACTCGCGCGGCGTCAGGCCCGTGCTGCCGATGATCGGGATCACGCGGAGCGCGTCGTCTTCGGTGGGCGCGTTGCCGAACGCGGTGCAGACGAAGAAGACCCAGAACAGCGCGAACACGACCATGTCCATGAACGCGAGGTTGAACTCGCTGTTCAGGAAGGCGCGCTCGCCGCCGGCGACCCTGCTGCCTGCGCCGATGGTGACGCTGCCCGCAGAGAAGCCCCAGTTCAGGAAGAGCAGGATGACGATGAGCATCCAGACCGACGGGCGGCGCCAGGCGGAGCGGAGTTCGAGCGCGGCCAGGGAGAGGGCTCGTTGCATGGTTCGGTGCTCCGTGGATCAGGCGACGGCGATCGGCGGCGTGCTGCGCTGGGCCCGGCTCTCGTCCATCACGCCGAAGTAGACATCCTCGAGGGTGGGCGGCACGGTGGTGAAGCCATCGGGCCGATCGCTGGCATCGCCCTGCACGCGGGTCCGGAACATGGAGCCCTCGACGAGCACCGCCTGCGTGACGCGGTGCGACGCGCGCAGCCGGTCGAGCGCGTCGAGCGACACGATGCCCTCGTGGACGCGACCGTCGAGCCTCTGGCGCGCCTCAGCAGTGCCCCCGCTCGTCACGCAGCGACCGCCGCGGATCACCGCGAAGCGCGGGCAGAGCGTGGCGATGTCCTCGACGATGTGCGTGGACAGCAGCACGATGCGATCGCGGCCGAGTTCGGCCAGGATCCGGTAGAAGCGCTGTCGCTCCTCGGGGTCGAGGCCCGCGGTGGGTTCGTCGACGATCACCAGGCGCGGGTTGCCCGCGATCGCCTGCGCGATCCCCAGACGCTGCCGCATGCCGCCGGAGTAGGTCCGCACCTTGCGCTTGGCCGCGTCGGCCAGATTGACCCGCTCGAGGAGTTCATCGACGAGGCGCTTGCGACCCTGCGGTGCATCGACGCCCTTCAGCCGAAGCAGGAAGTCGAGCATCTGCGCACCACTGAGCGACGGATAGAAGCCAAAGTCCTGCGGCAGGTAGCCCAGGCGGCTCCAGACGGCACGCGGGTCCTTCACGATGTCGGCGCCGTCGAGCGTGACCGAGCCGCCGGTCGGCTCAAGCAAGCCCGCGAGGATGTTCATGAGCGTGCTCTTGCCCGCACCGTTGGGACCGAGCAGGCCGAAGAGACCCTCGGGAATCTCAAGGGAAACACCCTTCAGGGCAGCCACGGGACCTGGGTAGATCTTGACGAGGTCGTTGATGCGGAGCATGGGCGGAGTCCTTCTGCTGTTGTCGTATAATAGTTAATTGTCAACGGTGCACGGACGGCACCGCGTGGGGCCGGGCCACCTGAATCGCCTGCACGACGTGCCCGTAGATCCAGCCCAGGCCGCGCATCGTCCACAACGTGATGGTGGCGAGCACCAACCCAAGGCCGACGCTGGACAGCGCAAGCGACATCGGGAGCCGGATCGTGCCGTCCGCGGCAGGCTTGAGTTCGGTCCAGAGGTACTGCACGCGGTCGACATCGGACGACAGCGTCACGAACGGCACGTTGGCCGCCTGCAGCAGCGGACCCGTGACCATCGCCAGGCTGAGCGCCGACATCGTGATGGTGACGACGAACAGCGCCACGCTCACGGGGAAGTTGGCATACAGGTAGCCCAGCGACAGCCAGCTGCGCACGTCCTTGAGCCAGCACCAGATCCGTTGCCAGAAGCCGACACCGGCCACGCCATGCACCGGCTGCACGCGCCGAGGCATGCGCACGCCGAGCAACGCCTGCACCACGGCACCCTCGACCAGGCAGAGCGCGCGCGCCGAGCCCAAGAGCAGGACGAGCAGCGGCAGACCAAGCACGATCGGCAGCAATCCGATGGCGAGACTGCCCAGCACCACCGCCCAGACGAAGCAGCCCGTGGCCACGACGAAGCCCACGCCGCCGAAGTAGAGCAGCGCACCCCATGCCCGGGAATCGAACCAGATGCCCACGATGGGCACGTCGCGGAGCCGCGGTGCGGGGACCTGCGCGGGTGTCGCCACGGCCGCCGTCGGCGCGCCACGTGGCGATCCATCGGTGCTTGGCGGATCGACCGAGCGACCGCTGGTTTCGTCGGTTTTCCCAGCAGGATCAGCAGGAAGGCCCCGGTACGCGGCGGCGATCTCATCGACCGGTCCATACGCCTCGATCGCCTGCTCCACGGGCACCCCCCGCCGCACCGCCGCCTGCAGATGCTCCTCGGCATCGATCAAGGCATCATGGGCCAAGGCAGGGTCGGCGCCATGCAGAGCCACCTCGAGGCGGGCGAGATAGCCCTCGATCGACGAGGGGGACGGAGCGTGGTCAGCGTCGTGCATCGGTTTCTCCCAGCACCCTGTTCACCCATCGGCTGCTCGCGCGCCACGACTCGGCCCACGAGGCAAGCACGCGTCGACCCTCGGCGGTGAGCGTGAAGCACTTGCGTGCCGGCCCCTCGGTCGATGGAACGAGCGTGCTGCGGACCAAGCCGTCGGTCTCCATCGAGCGGAGCATGGGATAGAGCGTGCCTTGCTTGAAGCTCAGGCCATCGGGCGCCTCGTCCGCGAGCTGCCGGGCGATCTCGTAGCCGTGGATCGGCTCATCGCTGCGGGCGATCACGGCCAGGACGACCAGCCAGGACGTGCCGGTGCTGAGGTCCCTGTTCAGGCGGTCATGGAGCGGCGAGGCCATCGGCCAGTAGTGTACATCACACAGTACTGGGTGTCAAGCACCACCAGCCCCTCACTTGCGGATGCCGAGGTCGCGGTTGACCTTGGCCTTGCGGCCACGGATCGTCGCGCCGCGCAGCACCCGGACCACATGGTCCACGTCGCGCGCCGGAAGCTCGACGATCGTGTAGAGCTCGGCGATCTCGATGTCGCCGATGCCGCGCGGGTTCACGTTGGCTTCGTTGGCGATGGCGCCAACGACATCGGCCGGCCGCACGCCTGCCTTGCGGCCGAGCCCAATGAAGATGCGCTCCATGTCCTGGGGATCGCGGTCGTTCCACTGGCCACGCGGGGCACCGCGCTGCGGCGGGCGATCCTGCCACTGGCCGCGCGGCGCGGCTCCTCCTCGCGGCGCGCCGCGATCCTGCACCCGTTCGCCGCCTTGCGGAGCGCCATCCGGCCGCGGCCCGCTCCATTGCCACCCGCGCGAGGCGCGCTGGCCTGCATCTGCCGGCACGGAGGGCTCTCGTCGCGGCCGATCGTTGCGCCCGAAGCCTTCGATGACCGGGATGTCGGCCTCGTCGCGCGCGGCGTCGCCCTCGAGCGCTTCATGCGCCAAACGTACGGCCGCGGCCGCCACATCCATGGGATCGAACTCCGAGGCGAGCGCCTCGGCCACCGAGCGGTACGCCTCGAGGTCGCCGGACTCGAGCACCTCGCGCACGGCGCCCTTGGTCATGTCGAGCCGTCGCGCCTTCACATCCATGGGCGATGGCACGGTGGCGATCGAGATCTTCTGCTTCGTGGCCTGCTCGATGTTGCGCAGCAATCGATGGCCACGCGGTTCGACGAGCGAGATCGCCACGCCTTCGCGGCCTGCGCGGCCCGTGCGGCCGATGCGATGGACATACGCCTCGGGCGATGACGGCACGTCGAAGTTCACGACGTGCGTGAGGTGATCGATGTCGATGCCGCGCGCCGCGACGTCGGTCGCGACGAGCAGGTCGACGGTCCCCGCCCGTGCGCGGGCCATCACGCGGTCACGCTCGGCCTGGCCCATGCCGCCGTGCAGCGAAGCGACTCGGTAGCCGCGGCCCACGAGGCGCTCCGCGAGTTCATCGACCTCCAGCCGGGTCCGGCAGAAGACCAGGGCCAGCGTCGGCGACTCCAGATCGAGCACGCGGCCGAGCGCAGCGATCTTGTGCGGGCGCGGCACGATGTAGGCCGTCTGGCGCACCTTGGGGACAGAGCCCTTGGTCGCGGCATCGCGAGCGATCAGGATTCGCTCGGGGTCGCGCAGGTGCTTTTCGGCGATGGATGCGATGCGCGGCGGAAGCGTGGCGGAGAAGAGCGCAGTCTGCCGCGCCTCGGGCGTGCCTTCGAGGATCAGCTCGAGGTCCTCGGCGAAGCCCATGTCGAGCATCTCGTCGGCTTCGTCGAGGGCCACGATGCGCAGGCCCGAAAGATCCAGGGTTCCCCGGCGCATGTGGTCGAGCGCGCGACCCGGCGTGGCGACGACCACATGCACCCCGCGACGCAGCGCCACGACCTGGCGGTGGAACTCCTGGCCACCGTAGATGGGTGCCACGGCAATGCCCAGCCCCTTGCCGTAGCGGTGGCATGCTTCGCAGACCTGCACGGCGAGTTCGCGCGTGGGGACGAGCACCAAGGCCAGCGGCTTCAGGGATTCGGGCTTGGTGCTTCCCACGAGCTGCAGGATCGGCAGGGCGAACGCCGCGGTCTTGCCGGTGCCCGTCGCTGCTTGGCCAAGCAGATCGCGACCAGCAAGAAGTGGCGGGATGGCGGCCTTCTGGATGGGCGTGGGCTCTTCGTAGCCCAGGGACGCGAGTTCAGTGACCAGTTCCGTGCCGAGTCCCAATGCTTCGAAAGTATCGCTCACCGGAAGAGGCTACCGTCCCTTCATGAACCCCACCACCACGATCCTCGACGCCCACGCTTGGCTCCGATGGATGACCGGTCGCAGCCTCGCTGCATGCCGATCGCTGACGCACGAGGAACTCCATCGCGACTTCCCGATTGGCTTGGGAAGCGTGCACGCCACGCTGCTCCACCTCTACGGTGCGGAGCGGATCTGGATCGGCGTCGTCACGGGCAGTGCCGCCGCGCTCACGATGCCGACCGCGGCCGAGTGCCCCACGCTCGATGCACTCGAGGCAGCATGGCCGGCGACGCGTCGCGAGTGGGATGCGTTCCTCGATGCGCTCACACCTGAGGAGTGCGCGCGCGTGGTCGAGCGCGTCCGCGATGGACGCGCGTACCGACAGACGGTCGCCGATGCTTGCATGCAGGTGCCCACGCACGCGCTCTACCACAACGCGCAGCTGAGCTTCATGTTCCGATCGATGGGCCACGCGCTGCCAGACTCGAGCTGGATCCTGTGGGCGCGCGAGCGGCTGTCGTAGTTGCGGAGGGATGCCGTGCAGCGTGTACCCTCTCCGGTCCCGCCATGAGCCAGCCCGACCACCCACGCCGCACCTTTGCGATCATCTCGCATCCCGATGCCGGCAAGACCACGCTGACCGAGAAGTTCCTGCTCTACGGCGGTGCGATCGACCTTGCCGGCTCCGTGACGAGCCGCAAGGACCGACGGGCCACGGCCAGCGACTGGATGGACCTTGAGAAGCAACGCGGCATCTCGGTGAGTTCCACGCTGCTCCAATTCGATTACTCGGGCTACCGCGTGAACCTGCTCGACACGCCGGGCCACCAGGACTTCAGCGAGGACACTTACCGCGTGCTCACGGCCGTCGATGCCGCGGTCATGGTCATTGACGCAGGCAAGGGCGTCGAGGCCCAGACGCGAAAGCTCTTCGAGGTCTGCCGCCGCCGTGGCGTGCCCATCTTCACCTTCATGAACAAGTGCGACCGGCCGACGCGTCCCCCGCTCGACTTGGTCGACGAACTCGAGAAGATCCTGGGCATCGGCGCCTACCCGGTGAACTGGCCAATCGGCACGGGCGCCAACTTCCGCGGCGTCTACGACCGCGCTGCACGGCAGATGCACCTCTTCGAGCGCACGAGCGGCGGCGCGTTCGTGGCACCCTCGACCGTCGGCGGGATCGATGATCCACGCCTGCTCGAGCGTCTGGACAGCGATGCCCACACCGAGAGCCTCCAGGAAGTGCAGATGCTCGACGAGACCGGCGGTGCCGGCGCGGCGTTCGACCGCGAGGCCGTGCTGGCCGGGCGCGTGACGCCCGTCTACTTCGGCAGCGCGATCAACAACTTTGGCGTGCAGCTCCTGCTCGATGGCTTCCTTCGCGACAGCAGCCCCCCGACCGCGCGCCAGTCGCGGGCGGGTCGCATTGAGCCCGCCGACGAGCGCTTCAGCGGCTTCATCTTCAAGATCCAGGCGAACATGGACCCCAAGCACCGAGACCGCATCGCGTTCCTGCGCGTGGTCTCGGGCACGTTCGAGCGCGAGATGCAGGTCGTTCATGCGCAGAGCGGCCGGCGTGTGCGTCTGGGCAACGCCGCCAAGCTCTTCGGCAACCAGCGCGAGACCGTCGACCACGCAGTCGCTGGCGATGTGGTGGGCCTGGTCGGCAACGACCTTTTCGGCATCGGCGACACGCTCACCGACGACCGCACGATCGTCTTCGACGAGATTCCCGAGTTCACGCCCGAGTGCTTTGCCTACCTGCACAACCCGCAGCCGGGCAACTACAAGAAGTTCAACCTCGGGCTCGAGCAGCTGCTGCGCGAAGGCGTGGCCCGGAAGTTCGAGACCGTCGGCAGCGGCACCAAGATCGCGCTGCTCGCGGCCGTCGGTCCGCTGCAGTTCGAGGTGATGGCGCACCGCCTGAAGGGCGAGTACGGCGCGGAGAGCCGGCTCGAGAGCGCACCGTGGCAGATCACGCGGTGGTGGCGCCGCAAGGGCCTTGATGCACCGATGATGGCCGAGGAGCGCGAGATGGAACTCCCCGATTCACCACAAGGTTCGCGCCTGGCGTGGGATGACCGCGGTCGCGGCGTCGTGCTCTTCAGCGACCACTGGCCCGTGCGGTTCTTCCAGGAGCGCAACCCCGAGATCGAGCTCTCGGCCGTGCCGTGGGACCATGCTGCGGCGATCGCCATGGATTCCGCGCAGCAGATCCGCCGCTGATCGCGCGCGGGCCGCGAGCCATCCACGCGCAGCACCCGCTCACGGCACCCACCGCTCAGTTCGGTGCCACCCTCGACGCAACGGCATCAAGCAACCGATCCGCCGCAGACGGCGCACGATCGAGGAAGAGCGACGGCTCGACGAGCTCCAACTCCATGAGGAGCGGCTGGCCGCATCGGCCGATCGCCAGATCCACGCGCGCGTAGGCGGGCACGCCGTGGCCGAGTTCCTTGGTCGCGTCGAGCACGCGGTGCGCGACATCGAGCTCCTCGGCGGTGGGCTCGACCAGGCCCCGTGACTGCTCCGGCTCGCCTGACCACCGCGCACCCTTGCGGACCGAGTGCGAGAACGCGCCGTCGATCATGACCAGGTTCGTCTCGCCGCGATCGATCACGCTCGGCAGGAAGGGCTGCACCAAGAGATCGCGGCCTGCATGCTCCAACCGGTGCGACTGCGCGCGATCGTGATCGTCCGCGCCAACGCGGATCGTGCCGAACGAGCCAGCGCTCTCGGCGGGCTTGAGCACGAGTTCACCGTGACGGGCAAAGGCCTCGTGCCAGTCGTGGGACTCGCCGGGGCCCAGCAGCGTGGTGGGCACGATCGGAACGCCGTTAGCCTCGAGGTCGAGCAGGTACCGCTTGTGCAGGTTCCAGTGCAGCATCTGGGGCGGGTTCACCAGCACGGTCCGCGCCCCCGTCGAGCCGATCCAGTGCCGAAACGCATCGATCTTCCCGAGGTAATCCCACGTCGACCGCACGAGCACCGCATCGAACTCGCCCCACGCGACGGCTGCATCATCCCAGGCACACACCCGGCACGACCAACCACGCCTCGTAGCGGCCGCAGCAAGCACCGGCAGGTCGCCGTCGGGCCGTGGAAGTTCTCGCGCGGTGACGAGAGCGATGCGCATCGGCCGATCGTACGGCCCGGGCGACGCATGCAGCGGGCCGGGGAGCGCCGCCACGAGCCACCACTCACGCACCGCGCCGAAGCAGGCGCAGGCTGTTGAGCACCACGCTCACGCTGCTCAGCGCCATCGCCGCGCTCGCCAGCATCGGCGGCAGCATCCAACCGGTCCATGGCCAGAGCGCGCCGGCGGCCAGCGGAATCATGACCGCGTTGTAGCCGAAGGCCCACCAGAGGTTCTGCGTGATGGTGCGCAGCGTGCGCCGTGCCGAGCGCACCGCGATCGGCAGCGCGACAAGGTCTCCGCGCATGAGCGTGAGGTCCGCCGCCTCGAGCGCGATTGCAGCACCGCAGCCCATGGCGATCCCAACTTCGGCCTGAGCGAGGGCAGGCGCATCGTTGATGCCGTCGCCCACCATGGCCACGCGCTCACCACCACGCTGCAGTCCGATGATCGAGTGCGCCTTGTCGTGCGGCAGCACGCCCGCGATGACGCGGTCGATGCCCACCTCTGCAGCGATGGCCCGTGCCGGTGCGACACGGTCGCCCGTCAGCATCACAGGTTCGATGCCAAGCGCGCGCAGCGAAGCAACAGCCGCTCGGCTGCTTGGACGCGATGCATCGCGGAGCTGGATCGAACCGAGCACGCGATCGTCCACGGCAACGACCGCGATCGTCGAAGCCTCGTCATCAAGGGCCGCTGCGGCGAGCCCAGCCGACGCGGCAATCCACGCTGGCGTGCCAACACGCACGCGCTGGCCACCGACCACGCCCTCCACGCCTTGCCCGGGATGCGCCACGACCTCGGAGGCGGGCTTGGGCAGGATCCCCCGCTCCTCGGCGGCGGCAACAATGGCTCGCGCCAGCGGGTGCTCGCTCGCGCGCTCGATCGATGCCGCCATCGACAGCACTTCGCGCTCGGTCGCGGCGCCGAGCGTCGTCACACCGTGCACGCGCGGGCGTCCCTCCGTGATCGTGCCGGTCTTGTCGAGCACGACTGTGGTCACCCGCGCAAGTGCCTCGAGTGCGGCGCCGCCCTTGACGAGGATGCCTCGGCGAGCAGCCGCTGCCGTGCCGGCCATGATCGCAGCGGGCGTGGCGAGCCCCATCGCGCAGGGGCACGCGATGATCAGCGTCGAGACGACAGCCACGAGCGCACGTCCGAACCTGTTCTCCTGCGGTCCCAGCACCATCCACGCCACACCGGTGACGACCGCGATGGCCAGCACGACGGGGACAAAGCGTGAACTCACGCGATCGGCCAGCCGCGCGATCGGCGCCTTGCTGCCTTGTGCCTCTTCCACCGCACGCACGACCTGCGCCAGGACCGTTGCGCTGCCGACCTTGGTGGCGACCATGCGCAGCGCGCCAGCGCCGTTGACCGTGCCGCCGAACAGGCGATCACCCGTGGCCTTGTCGACGGGCATGGGCTCGCCCGTCAGCATTGATTCATCGACGCTCGATCGTCCTGATTCGATGGTGCCGTCGACCGGCACCCGGCTGCCCGGGCGAATCAGGACGAGCTCCCCGACCTCGACCTCCGCCGCGCTGATCTCGCATTCGATCCCGTCGCGGAGCACGACCGCCCGTGGCGGTGCAAGGTCCACCAGCGACTCGATCGCGTGACTGGCTGATCGAGTCGCTCGCCACTCAAGCCACTTCCCCAGCGTGACCAGCACGACGATCGATGCCGCTGCCTCGAACTGCAGCGGCTTGCCGTGTGCATCGGCTGCGCCTGCATCGCGCGCCAGCTCAGTGAGCGCGGGGACGAGGAGCACCAGCACCGACCAGAGCCATGCCACGCCGCTGCCGAGGGCGACCAGCGTGTCCATCGATGTCATGCCAGCCTTGGCCTGCCGCCATGCACGGACGATGAACGGCCAACCGCAGATCGCCATCACCGCCGTGCCCAAGATCGCTTGTGTCCAGTCAGTCCATGCACCGTGCAGCAAGGGCACGCTGCCATGCGTCATGGCCATCACCACCACGGGCACAGCCAGGATCGCCCCGACGATCGTGCGCCTGAGGAGGTCGCGCCCTTCGGCCTCGCGCGCGGCGACCATGGCAGCGCGAGCATCACCGGCGTCCTGGTCACCGCCGGGCGGCACGATGGCGTGGTAGCCAAGGCGCTCCACCTCGCCCGTGATTCGTTCGGCCGACACATCAACGGCGCACTCGAGCGTCGCCACCCTGGTGGCGAAGTTCACGCTGGCCGAGTGCACGCCTGGCACGGCACCCAGGCCTCGTTCAAGCTTGAGCGCGCACGCTGCACAGGACATGCCACCGATCGGCAGGCTGCGTCGTTCCGAACTCGCGCTTCCAGGGTCCACGCGCGCAGTCTAGGACCCACGCCGCGGCGCCACGATCATCAGCACGGCTTCGTAGCTCAGCACAAGGAGCACGGACACGATCACGGACGAGATCATGAACCGCCCAAGCGCTCCGGTGGGCACCTCGCTCACGATCCATGGCACGACCACGCACAGCGGCAGGTGCACGAGGTAGATCCAGAACGAGGCATCGACGAGCCACCGGACAGCAGGCCTCGGTCGCGCCAGCACGCGCTCAGCCACACCGATCAGGCCAAGCACGAGCAGCCAGCACGCCACGGCGCTCGTGGCCTGCGCGGCAGCCAAGAGCATCGGTGCAGGTCGCTGCCCGTGCCCCGTGACGGCAAACCACGCGATCGCCGCAATGAGTGCGACCACCAGCGCACCGACTCCAAGCCAGAGGTGCCACCAGCCCGTCCTCACGAGCCGAGCGACCATGCCTGCCTCTCGACGGATGCACCAGCCACCGACGAAGTACAGCGCGTAGCAGGCGAGGATGGCCGGCGAGACCACGAACGATTGCGGCGTGTCGATGCCCGGTCGGTGCATCGGCAGCATCGTGACTGTGGTCAGCACGGCAAGCACGGGAACGAGCAGCCATCGCGCACGCCCCATGAAGAGTGCATGCCGCACCCGCACCGAAAGCGACCGAAGCGAGCCGGGCACCATCGCAGCTGCAGCCACGACCGGCAGCGAGATGATCTGCAAGATGATCAGCACCTCAAGGAACCAGAGGTGGATCGGCCCGGGATTGACCCACGGATGCTTGAGCGCGGCTGCGAAGAGCGCGGCCCGTGTGGCCTCATCGACCTGATCCGTCTGCAACCGCACGAAGACGAACGCCAGCATCGTCAGGGGAAACAGCACGAACCATGACACGACCGAGGGCAGCAGGATCCGCTGCGCGCGGTTGTGGGCATACCCCCACGCACCACGCCGCTCGATGAGCATCGCCGAGAAGTAGCCACTCATCACGAAGAAGACCGGCATGCGAAAAGTATGGATCGCGAGCACGACCAGGCCCGCCAGCGGGCTTCGTGCCGGATCGCGGAAGGGCCAGTTGCCGTCCTCCGGTCCCTCGACGTAGTTGATCGCCAGATGCAGCACCACGCCCAGCAGCATCATGCTGCCGCGCAGCGCATCGATGCCGTGGTGGCGTTCCGTTAGAAGAGCCGGAGGCGGCGGGATCACGGCCCAAGACTAACGATCGCCGCATGCCGACATCCCCGCGTCGCGATACCTTGCGCCCCGATGCCACGGAAGGTGAATGCGTTCGCCCATCAGGTTCCCAGCTCGGTGCGCGTGGAGCGCGTGCGCAACGGACTCGGCATCGTCGCACGAAGGACCTTCGCGCGGGATGAAGTGGTCTGCTGCTTCGAGGGTCGAATCCTCGGTGCGCGGACCGTCTGGTCATTGTGGGACCGCGACCCCCGCCGGGCAGCCAACTGCATGCGCTTCGGCCCGGAGTCCTATCTTGACCCCGGCGAGGGCCTCGGCGCATTCGCCAACCATTCCTGCAAGCCCAACGGTGGTCTGATCCCTCAGGGCCGCAGGCTCCTGGTGGTTGCACTGCGCACCATCCGCACCGGACATGAAGTGACGCACGACTACTCGACCTTCTTGGGTGCCGATGATGTCTGGACCATGCGCTGCAACTGCGGGGAGCGAGCATGCCGGGCTCGTATCGGCCGCTTCGATCGCTTGCCACCACGGACGCTCGCGGCGTACCGAGCGCTCGATCTGATCCCTGGCTTCATCGAGGCGACCGCTCGGGATTGATGCAGGGACGGAGGATCCGCAGGGTACTCTCTCGGCGTGCGACTTCGACGACTATTGCGATGGGTGTGCCAGCATGTTGCCGCGATCACGGTGGTCGTCGAGCCAGCAACGCTCGACCTGGGTTCGATTCCGCTCGGTTCGGAGCGGTCGATGCCGGTCCTCCTTCGCAACACCGGGAGCGAGCCCATCAAGGTGGTGACTGCGGCGGGCAACTGCGCCTGCACGACCTCGACCTGGCCCACCTCACCCATCGCGCCCGGCGGGACCGCCGAGGCGATCATCACGCTCAAGCCCAGCGAGTCGCAACGCGGCGAGCGGCTCTCGAAGAAGGTGAGCTTCGTGATCGAAGGCCAGGGCGTGGTGGATGTGGCGATCACCGCAAGCGTGCCTGCGGATGGAGAGGCCCCGGCCGCCGCACCGAGCCAGCCTGCACAGCCCGCGCGCCCCGCCACGCCGCTGCCACCCAAGCCATCCACGGCCTTCGCTCGCGTCGATCCGCCGATGAAGCCGGGCGTTCGCACCGCCTTCCCTGCCTTCGATCACTGGATCGTGGGCGCACCGGAAACCGCATGGGCGCCCGGCGTCATCTACGTGATCGACTTCTTCGGAACCGACTGCAGCCACTGCAGGGAGTACGCAACGCTGATCGAACAAGTGATGCGGGACTTCGGGGCCAAGGGGGTGCGCTTCATCGCCACCACCGATGAGCAACCCGATGTCGTCCGCGCGTGGTACGGCAAGGCCGGCGTTGCGGACCACTTCCCCTGCGCGATCACGGCCGACCCGGATCGCAGCCTGCTTGCGCTCTTCCAGCACGGCACCTTCCGCACCGCGACGCCACGGTTCTTCATCATCAAGGATGGCATCGTGCAGTGGTATGGCCATCCCAAGGTGAGCCGGCCGGTCCTCGATGCGCTGCTTGCCGGTACATGGGACCCCCGCTCGGAACTGGCCGATGCCGTCACCGAGAGCAATGTCGCTCGAGCGAAGAACGCCACCGACACCGTCATCCGCTGGTGCGATCGATCAGGCGACTGGCAGCCCCTGCTCGAGACGCTCGACCATGTCCGCGCGGCGATACCCGAGCGCGCCGGACAATACGAGTCGCAGCGCTTCCTGATCATGATCGGCCTCGCCAAGCAGGCCGAGCAGGGCTACGCCTTCGGCCGCGCCGTGGCCAAGGCCCGCGCCACCGAGATGGAGACGCTGCGCGCGATGGCACGCGCGATCCTCGAGACCCCCTTCGTCAAGGTGCGTGATCTTGACTTCGCGATGGAGCTGGCCATCGCGGCCGACACGCTGGCCAAGGGCGAAGATGCCCGCGCCGCCGATACCGTCGCGCTTGCGAACTACGCGAAAGGCAACCGCGAGGCCGCGATCACCAACGGCGAGCGCGCGGTGCGGCTCGAGACCGATCCATCGATGAAGCGCAAGTACGAGCAGGCGCTGCAGAAGTACCGCACGGGACCGATGGGGCCCGAGCCGAGCAAGGACCACGAGCCTTCTCCAGCCGATGCCCCCGCGCAACCGCCTCGTCGCGGACAGCGCCCTGCCGGCCAGTGACGGATTGGGTGCGGGCTTGGCTGCCCTCGATCAGCGCAGCTTGGCTTCGAGCTCTTCCCAGCGAGCGTAGAGCCGAGCCACCTCGGTGTGCGCCGCAGCCGACGCATCGCAGGCCTTGCGGAATGCGACATGGTTCGATTGCAGCGACGGCTCGTTCATGTGCTCATCGGCCTTGGCCGCAGCGAGTTCCGCAGCAGCGATCGCGGCTTCGATGCCGTCGTATTCGCGCTGATCGTTGTACGAGAGCTTCTTGCGCTGCGGCTGGGTCGGCGCGCTTCCGGCGCGCTGATCGTTGTACGAGAGCTTCTTGCGCTGCGGCTGGATCGGCGCGCTTCCGGCAGCCGGACGCGGCGCTGCAGCCCGCGGATCAAGCGCCTCGGCTGCCGCTTCGAACGACTTGAGCGCGCGAAGCGCCTGGTCAAGATCCGCGACCTGCGCCGACTGGCCACCGGGGCCGCCGAGCACGATCACCTGGGTCGCGAGCCGCTCGAGCATCGCGCGATCGTGCGTGACCAGGAGCACCGGGCCGTCGAACTCCTCGATCGACTGCTCGAGCACGCCAAGCGTGGGCAGGTCGAGGTCATTGGTGGGCTCGTCGAGCACGAGCACATCGGCCGGCTCGAGCATCATGCGCGCGATGTGGGCTCGCGCAAGCTCCCCGCCGGAGAGCCGCGAGACCTGTTGCAGCAGCTGGTCATCATCGAAGAGGAAACGACGCGACCAGGCCGTGATGTGCATCTCGCCATCGCGAAAGCGCACCTTGTCGCCGACCGGGCAGATCGCGTCCTTGAGCGTCATCGTGCCGTCGAGCTCCGCGCGCTGCTGCGAGAGCGTGACCACGCGCGGGGCTGGATCGGCTCGGCCGACCGTCCCGGAATCAGGCATGCGCTCACCCGTCAGCGTGCGCAGGAGCGTGGTCTTGCCGGAGCCGTTGGGGCCCATGACCGCGATGCAGTCGCCTGGCACGAGTTCGACATCGAGCCCCGTGAAGAGGGTGCGGCCACCGAGCGCGACCGAGATGCCCTCGGCCCACATCAAACGACGCGTGCGGCGCCCGCTGCCGGTGAAGTCCACGCGCGCTCCGCCCGATGCGGCGGCGGCATTCCGCTTCGCAAGCTCGGCCAGCTGATCGCGACGATCTGCGCTGTCGTCGATGCGCCCCTTGGCCTTCGTGCGTCGTGCTTGCGCACCGCGACCAAGCCAGGCGTTGTCGATCCGGACTTCGTTGGCGAGCGAGGCCTGCGCCCGCGCCTGAGCCTCGAGGAACTCGGTCTTGCGACGCGCGAACTCATCGACACCGCCGTCCGCGATGAAGACGCCGCCGGGATACGCGCGCGACAGCTCGCCCACGCGGGTGGCCACGCGCTCGAGGAAGACACGATCATGCGTGACGAAGACGCTTGTTCCGGCGCGGATGTCCTGCGCACCTTTCACGAGGAACCGTTCGAGCCATTCGAGGCCCTCGACATCGAGGTGGTTGGTCGGTTCATCGAGCAGGAGCAGATCCGGCGTGCCGCCAGCTCGCGCGAGGCCCGCCGCGATCGAGCAGCGCTTGCGCCAGCCGCCGGAGAGCGTGGAGAGCGGAGCATCCATCCGCTCTTCCTCGAAGCCGATCTTGCCCAGGACGACCCCGGCCAGGACCAGCGCCTCGTGTTCATCGCCGTGGCAGCGTGCGCACTCGATCGCCGCCGCAGCCACGGCCTGGCGCGCAGTCTGCCCATCGGGGAAGTCATCGCGCTGCGGCACATACACGCTCACGATGCCGCGCGGCGTGCGCACCGAGCCCGAGTCGGGGTCCTCGCGCGCGGCGAGCATGCGCAGCAGCGTGCTCTTGCCGGCACCATTTGGGCCGATGAGCGCCAGCCGGTCACCCTCGGCGATCGACAGTGATACGCCCCTGAAGAGCGTGCGCATGCCGTGCGATTTCGCGAGGTCAGTTGCGGTCAGGAGCATCGGGGCCGCGCACGGTACCGCGGCCATCGATGCCCAGCACCAGCTTCAGGAACTGCGTGTCGTTGAAGTTGACGCCCTTCTGGTTCATCTCGGCGAGCCGCACGATGACGAGCCCGTGCTCTGGAAGGATGAAGAGCCGCTGCTTGCCCGCGCCGGCAGCCATCACGGCCTTCACCGGCGTGCCGTTGGCATCGAGGATCGTGGCGGTCTGGCCTGCCGCGAAATCAGCAAGACCAGGCTGCTCGCCGCGACCGAGTCGCTTGCGCATGCGGCCGCCCTCGCTGCCACCAACATTGGCCACGGAGCCATCGGGGCCGGTCAGCAGCCACCATGTCAGCCCATACTGGGGATTGACGCGACTGCCGATGAAGCACTGCTCCAGTGCATCACGGTCGATGACGGGCGTCCATGCTGCTCCAGCCTCTGATCGCACGGCGCACCCGCGTCGCACGAACTCGCCCCACTGCGCCCACTCGCGTGCGGTGAGGTGGGCACCACCCGGCAGGTTGGGGTTGCCCTGCTGGTCCAGCGCGAAGCGCGTCTTGGCAAACTCGAGGCCCGCAGGCTTGAGGATGCGCGCGTGCATGTAGTCCCAGTAGTTGCGCTCTGGCCGTGAGCTCGCGGCGAGCTTGCGGGTGAGGAACTCGCCCCATGCGTAGAAGTGCGATGGCCCGTACCGGAAGGTGCGCCCCGGCTCGGCCGTGACCGGCACCTTCACGACGGCGGCGTACCAATTCTCGGGAGCGCGCTCGCCGGACCTCAGACGAGATGCCAGGTCGCTCGCGCCGCCAAGGTCCTTGATGCCGTAGCCCTGCCGACCGAGCAGCTCGCTGTTGGGCTCGAGCCCGCTCGTCAGGCTGAGCAGTTCACGCACCGTGATGCGGCTCGCGCGCGGATCCTTCTTCCACTCCGTGATCGTGTCGCTCACGAGCTCATCGAGCGTGACCAGCCCATCCGTCACCGCAGCTGCCGCCGTGACGCCGGAGAAACTCTTGGTACCGCTGGCCAACGCATGCGGCCGCTCGGCCGACCAGCCGTTCGCGTACTGCTCGGCGATCACCACACCATCCTTCATCACGAGCACCGCACGGCCGGAACTCGACTCGCTGTAGGCGATGGCCTTGGCGATCGCTTCGGCACTCGGTGCTGGCGTGGGAACAGGCTCGGGATTGAGGAAGCGTGGCCGTTCGTTCGGCGCACTCGGAGCCGGAACCGATGGCGGCGTGCTTGGCGTTGCGGTGGCCGGCGCGGGGCTTCCCGTTGCGGTGGGTGGCAACGACTGCGCCAGCGCTGCACACCCCAACTGGAACAGCAGCGCCGCGGAACCGGCAGCACACACAAAGGATCGATGCACGCTCATGGTCATGGTGATTGCCTCATGCCGTGGCCGTCGGACAGCGGGATTCACGCATGCGGCCGCACTGCGCGGCCACGCAAGGCATTTGCACGCACGCTATGCGGGCCCGTGAACTCTTCACGATCAGGATCCCAGGTCAGCGGCTGTCCGATGGTGTAGCCGATGACCGCAAGGTGGCAGACCGTGGCGCTTCGATGTCCTGTCTCGGCGGTGCAGATCGGCTCGTGGCCATCCACGATCGCCGTGAGGAAGTCATGCACGTGCGATCGGTTGCGAGGCAAGCGAACCTCGCCCGGCCCGGGCGGCCGCAGGAGCTCCATCGCCGGATCCGCGCGGCGGTCCTCGCCCTTGTAGGCCTTGAGATACCCGCGAGCGACTTCAATCGTCCCCTCGGTGCCGATGAAGGTGCAGTCGGTCGGGCCGCCATGCACGAGTTCCACGCCATTGGCGTAGGTCAGCACCAGACCCGTCAGCGCACCGTCCGCGGGAGGCGTGATCTTCACCGGGCCCGACAGATCCATGCCGAGTGCCCACTGGGCGATGTCGAAGTGGTGGGCGCCGAAGTCAGCCAGACCGCCGTTGGCGTACTCGGCGTAGTTGCGCCACGCGGGGTAATGAGCATGCATGCCGATCGGGCAGAGCGCGTGGTTGAACCCTCGCCACGCCGCCTGCCCGAGCCACGCGTCCCAGTCGATGCCCGGCGGCAGCGGCTCCTCGGGGAGTTCACAGGGCTTTGCCATCGAACCCACGCCGGCGAGCACGCGCTTGACGGTGCCGATGCGGCCATTGCGAACCGCCTCGGCCGCGGTCGCGAACATGTGATTGAACTCTGAGCGCTGTTGCGACCCCACCTGGAAGGTCACGCCCGTCGCACGCGCCGCTGCCGCGATCGCACGGCCCTCGGCAAGCGTGAGCGAGAGCGGCTTCTCGCAATACACATGCTTGCCGGCCAGGCATGCAGCGATCGATGGCTCGGCGTGCCAATGATCAGGCGTTGCCACCAGGACCGCATCGATGGCAGGATCGGCGACGAGCTCCCGCCACGAGCGTGCTGCCGTGCACACCGTGCGGCGGCGCTTCTTGTTCACCCGAGCGATGCACTCGTTGCGGCGGACTTCGACGACTTCAGCCACGCTCACGACTTCGACGCCCGGGTGATCCATGAATGCATTCAGCAGTTCGCTCGCGCGCTTGCCGTACCCGATGATGCCCACATTGATGCGACCCATCGGTCGGCCGGGCGGCGGAAGAGGAACCGGAGCGGGTGCGGGTGCAGGCGCTGACTGGGAACCTGTCACCGACGGTGCTGAGCAAGCGGCCAGCGCCGGCCCGACAGCGGCGAGCAGGCTTGCGGTGCGGACGAAGTCACGACGGTCGGTCGGCAGGTTCGTCATGGGAGCAGGCTACCTCTACTGCGCTAGGCTGCGCGGCATGACGATCCATCGCACCGTCGCCATCCTCGCCACTGCCCTCTCGCTGTGCACGGCCATGGCCATCGCCCCCGCTGCCGATCTGGTTGCAGCGCAGAAGGAACGCATCGCCGGCTACGCCAAGCAGCCGATGAAGTCCCCCCACCTGTCGTTCGTGAGCAATGGCGTTGCCGACTTCTGGACGATCGCCAAGGCCGGCTCGCTCGCCGCAGGCAAGGACCTTGGCTGCGAGGTCACGGTCGTCTTCCCGGGCGCGGGCCTCAGCGACCAGAAGCGCATGCTTGAGGACCTCGTGATCCGCGGCATCGACGGCGTGTCGGTGAGCCCGATCGATCCCAAGAACCAGATGGAGGTGCTCAACCAGGTCGCCGAGCAGTCGCTGCTCATCACCAACGACAGCGATGCGCCGGGCTCGGCGCGCCTTTGCTACATCGGCATGGACAACTACCTCGCCGGGCGCCAGTGCGGCGAACTCGCCCGCAAGGGCCTGCCGGGCGGCGGCGAGGTGGCCATCTTCATCGGCCGGCTCGAGCAGGACAACGCCAAGCGACGCTGGCAGGGCTTCGTCGATGGCCTGCTTGGCCGCAGCACCGATGCCGAACGCCGTGACGACCACACCAAGCCCTTCACCGAAGCGGGCTACACGATCGTTGGCACATGGACCGACTCCTTCGATCGCGCGAAGGCCAAGGCCAACATCGAAGATGTGATGACGCGCCACCCCAAGCTCGCGCTGGTCACGGGGCTCTTCGAATACAACTCGGTCCTCGCGGTCGAGGTGTTCCGTCAGGCTGGCCGTGCCGGCCAGATCAAGATCGCCGCATTCGACGAGGGCGCCGATGTGCTCGTGGGCATCCGCGAAGGAATCGTGCTCGGCACCGTGGTGCAGGACCCCTACGGCTACGGCTACGAGAGCATCAAGCTGCTTCACGCGCTGACGCAGGGCAAGCTCGATGCGATTCCCAAGGACGGCGTGATGAACATCCCGGCGCGCACGATCACGAAGGACAATGTCGATGCCTTCTGGTCCGACCTCAAGGCGAAGCTCGCCGCGGGCAAGGCCGCAAAGTGATTCAGCGGCGGGCTGCAGGCCTGCCGTGCTAGCGTCGTGCCGGCGAGGCCGATCGCCACGACCCGCGGGTACAGTCCGGCCATGCCGAGCGAGCTCATGGTCCGGACGATCCTGCGCACGCGCGGCATCGGCCGGCGCTTTGCGGGCGTGACCGCCCTTGATGGCATCGAGGCCGACGTCCGCGCAGGCGAAGTGCTCGCCATCGTGGGCGAGAACGGTGCCGGCAAGAGCACCCTGCTGAAGATCCTGTCGGGCGTGCTCGCACCGAGTTCAGGCTCGATTGAGGAGGTCGATGAGCACGGCCATGCGCACGAGCTGCGCCTGCGCAGCGTGGCCGAGGCGACGCAGGTTGGCATCGCGCTTGTGCACCAGGAACTGAACTTGGCGGAGCATCTTGACCTTGCAGGTGCGATTCTCCTTGGCCGCGAGCACCACCGCTTCGGCTGGCTCGACCTGCGGTCGATGCATGCCGAAGCCGCCCGGTGGCTCGCGCGCGTGGGCCTCGATCTGGATCCATCGACGCTCTGCGGCAGCCTGCCGATCGCCCAGCGGCAACTGGTCGAGATCGCGAAGGCCCTCAGCGCGAACGCGCGCATCCTGATCCTCGACGAACCGACCTCGAGCCTGAGTGCGCGGGAGACTGACCGCCTCCTCGCGATGCTTGACGAGCTGCGCCGGAGCGGCGTGGCCATCGTCTATGTTTCCCACCACCTCGACGAAGTGCTGGCGATCGCCGATCGCGCGATCGTGCTGCGCGATGGCCGCATGGCGGGAACGCTCGAACGCGCTTCGATGGATCGCGCGACGATCGAGCGGCTCATGGTCGGTCGTGACCTTCCGCCGACCACGGCGCGGCCCTCGCTCGGCGCTGCGCCCGACCGGCTCGTCGTCGATGGCGTGGTCACGTCCCACCGCCGCCGGCGCCCTGCCTCGCTGGCGGTCAAGCGCGGCGAGATCGTCGGACTCGCAGGTCTCGTCGGGGCGGGCCGCACCGAACTGCTCGAAGCGATCGCGGGGCTCGGTCACGCCAGCGGCACGATCATGCTCGACGGGCGTGCGCTGTCAGGCACCATGGCCCAGCGCGTTGCCCGTGGCCTGGCGATCGTTCCCGAGGACCGCGCCCGGCACGGACTGTTCACGCTCGACCCCGTGCGGACGAATGTCTCCATGGCGTGGCTCCCGCGCGGCGCCCATGTGGGGATGGTCGACCACGCCGGCGAACGCGACCTCGTCGATGGCATGATCACGCGACTGCGCCTGAGGCCATCCGATCCTGCGCGACGCGTGCAGACGCTCTCGGGCGGCAACCAGCAGAAGACGGTCCTGGGCCGGTGGCTCGCGGTCGAGCCGAGCGTGCTCCTGCTCGACGAGCCCACGCGCGGCGTCGATGTGGGTGCGCGGCACGACATCCACGAGGCCATACGCGCCGCAGCCACGACCGGCTGCGCGGTGCTGTTCGCATCGAGCGATCTCGAAGAAGTGCTGCTGCTGGCCGATCGCATCCTTGTCATGCATGACGGCGCGATCGCAGGCGAACTCGCCCGCGAGTCCGCCACGGAAGTCGCCATCATGGGGCTCGCCACGGGCGGCGCCCTGGAGGCAGCACGATGAGGAAGCACTGGGGACTGCTCGGGATTTTCCTCGTGGTGTGCATCGTGACGGCGCTTTACGGGAAGAACTTCCTGACGGCGTACAACCTGATGAACCTCGTGCAGCGCACGGCGCTCTTCTCCATCCTGGCGCTCGGCGTGGGGTTCGTGATCGGCACCGGCGGCATTGATCTTTCGCTCGGTTCGGTGGTCTGCCTCGTGGGGATCGCCGTGCCGTGGCTGCTCATCGAGCACGGTTGGTCACCGTGGGCCGTCGTGCCCATCGTGCTGGCCGGGTCGGCGCTCATCGGTCTCGGGCACGGCCTGCTCATCACGCGACTGCGGCTGCAGCCATTCCTCGTCACGCTCTGCGGGCTGCTCCTTTACCGCGGCATCGCGCGCTGGATGACCGGCGACCAATCGCAGGGATTCCAGGGCGAATTCGCCGAGCTGCGCTCGATCGCCGTCGGCCGCATTCCGCTGCCGGGGCTCGAGGCCTTCCGGCTGCCGGCGACCACGATCCCGCTCATCGTGCTGGCCACGGTCGCGGCGATCTTCCTCACGCGCACCGTCTGGGGGCGATGGCTGCTCGCCACCGGCAGCAATGAATCGGCCGCGCGCTACAGCGGCATCCCCACCGCTCGGCTCGTCACCGGGGCGTACGTCGCATGCAGCCTGCTCGCGGGGCTCGGCGGCATGCTGTTCATCTTCGATGTCGGCAGCGCGCAACCGAGTGACTTCGGGAACTTCTACGAGCTCTATGCGATCGCGGCGGCCGTGCTCGGGGGCTGCAGCCTGCGGGGCGGCAGCGTCAGCGTGGTCGGCATCGTGCTCGGCACCGCGACCCTGCAAGTCCTGCGCAATTCGATCAACCTTCTCGGGCTCGGTTCACAGCTTGAGTTTGCGGTCATCGGTGCGGTGCTCCTGGCCGGCGTGGCCGCCGATGAACTCGTGCGACGATGGCACGCCGCGCGGCTCGAACGCCGAGGTGCAGGATGAACGCATCGACCGCCTCGGACCTGTGCTCGCTCCCACAGGCGTGGCCGCTGCCGACGGCGCCCCGACCGATCACGATCCTCGGCGCGGGATCGATCGTTGCCGATGCCCACCTGCCGGCGTACCGAGCACTCGGCTTCGCCGTCGAGGCGATCGTGGATCCCGACCTCGAGCGCGCCAAGGCGCTCGCCGATCGCTGGGGCATCGCCCGGGCCTCTTCCACGCTGGATCCGGAACTGTGGCACGACGGCACGATCTTCGATGTCGCGGTGCCGCCGCAAGCACTTGACTCGGTGCTCGCCGCGCTGCCCCGTGGCGCCGCCGCACTCGTCCAGAAGCCGCTCGGTCTCGATCTTGCCCACGCCACACGCTTGCGGAGCCTGGTCCGCGAGCGCAGGCTGCGTGCGGCGATGAACTTCCAACTTCGCTTCGCACCCTCGATGATCGCACTGGCCCACCTTGTGCGCTCCGGTGCGCTCGGCGCGCTGACGGATCTTGAGGCCCGAGTCACCTGCGCCATGCCCTGGCACCAGTGGCCATTCCTCCGGTCGCTCGAGCGCATCGAGTTCACGCTGCATTCGATCCACTACCTCGACCTGCTGCGATCACTCGCCGGCGAACCACGCCGGGTCTGGGCGCGAGCGGTGCCCCACCCCGAGGCGGGTGGGCTGCCGGCCACGCGATCGAGCGCGATCCTCGATGTCGGCGACCAGGTGCGATGCACGCTCTCGATGAATCATCACCATGTGCATGGCCCCCGCCATGAAGCCAGTGAACTCCGCGTCGAGGGCACACGCGGCGCGGCAGTCGTGAAGATGGGCGTGAACCTCGACTACCCGGCGGGGCAGCCCGATGCGCTCGAGGTGGCCGTCGATGGACAGCCGTGGCGAACCGTTCCGCTCGTCGGCTCGTGGTTCCCCACGGCCTTCCGTGGACCGATGTGCAACCTTCAGCGATTCATCGCCGGCGAGGATGCTGCGCTGGTCAGTCCCATCGAGGATGCATGGCGCTCCATGCAGCTCGTCGAGGCCCTCTACGCATCGAGCGACCACGGCGGTATACCGTTGCCCGCAGACCCGGACCCCCTGCCATGACCCACAGAAGGATCGACAGCCATCAGCACTTCTGGCGTCGCGCGCGCGGCGACTACCACTGGCTCACGCCCTCGATGACCGCGCTGTGGAATGACTTTGAGCCTGACCAGCTTCGCCCGCAGCTGCTCGCCCGCGGCATCAGCGGCTGCATCGCCGTGCAGGCTGCCGAGAGCGTGGAGGAATCGCTCTTCCTGCTTGAGTTGGCGCGGCAGCATCCTTGGATCGAGGGTGTCGTCGGCTGGGTCGATCTGCGATCGACAGGTGCAGTCGCAGACATCATGCGGCTCCGCGAGCGCGGTCCACTCGTGGGCGTGCGGCCGATGCTGCAGGATCTTGCGGATGACCGCTGGATCCTCGATGCGCGCTGCCAGCCTGCTCTCGCCTGGATGGCGGCGCACGGCATTCGTTTCGATGCGCTGATCCGTCCGCACCAGCTCGGCGCGATCGCGCGGCTGATGGACCGGCACCCGACGCTGCGTGTGGTGGTCGATCACATGGCCAAGCCCTCGATCGCCCTCGGCGGAGAGTGGACCGAGGCGGGCCCTTGGCTCCGCGGCTTGAAGTCGCTCGCACAGCGCGGTGCCTATGTCAAGCTCAGCGGCGCGCTCACCGAGGCGAGGCCCGGCGCGGGTGCCCGGGAACTGCGGCCGTTCGTCGATTCGGTGCTCGATGCCTTCGGTCCATCGCGAACCATGTGGGGCAGCGACTGGCCGGTGGTCCTTGGTGCCGCGAACTACGCGCACTGGGACTTGATCACGCAGGAGCTGCTCCTAGGGCTTCGCGCAAGCGACCGCGAGCAGGTGCTCGGGACATCCTGTGCACGCTTCTACGGACTTGGCGATTGACGCACCTTCCTCCACGACCCTCAGCATCCTGACCATGCCCACCATCGCTTCACTCGAGGTCCTCGATGTCCGCTTCCCCACCAGCGATCACTTGGACGGCTCCGATGCGGTGCATACCGATCCTGATTACTCGGCGGCCTATGTCATCCTGAGGACCGATGCTGCCGGTCTCGAGGGCCACGGCCTGGCGTTCACGATCGGTCGCGGCACCGAGGTCTGCGTCGCCGCCGTTCGCGCACTCGAACCCTTCGTCGTCGGCAGATCGCTCGCGTCGATCACCTCGGACTTCGCGGGCTTCTGGCGTTCGCTCACCAACGAATCGCAGTTGCGCTGGATCGGGCCGGAGAAGGGCGTGCTGCATCTGGCGACCGCGGCGGTCGTCAACGCCGTGTGGGACCTGTGGGCCAAGGAGCGCGGCCTGCCGCTCTGGCGCCTGCTCTGCGAGCTCACGCCCGAGGAGTTCGTGTCCTGCATCGACTTCCGCTACCTGTCCGATGCCCTCACGCCGGAGCAGGCACTCGCGATCCTGCGCGAGGGCGAAACCGGCAAGCGCGAGCGTATCGCCGACCTCGAACAGCACGGCTACCCCGCCTACACGACCAGTGCAGGCTGGCTCGGCTACGACGACGACAAGATCCGGCGTCTCTGCCGCGAAGGACTGGCTGCGGGCTGGAACCACTTCAAGCTCAAGGTCGGTGCCGACCTCGCTGATGACATCCGTCGCTGCGCCATCGTGCGACAGGAGATTGGCCCCGACCGCAAGCTCATGGTCGATGCCAACCAGCGCTGGGATGTGCCGGTCGCTATCGAATGGATGCGCCATCTGGCACGGTTCGATCCATGGTGGATCGAGGAACCGACCTCGCCCGACGATGTGCTCGGCCACGCGGCGATCGCCCGCGCGGTCGCGCCGATCGGCGTGGCCACCGGCGAGCAGTGCCAGAATCGCGTGATCTTCAAGCAATTGCTGCAGGCCAATGCGATCCGCTTCTGCCAGATCGATGCGTGCCGGCTCGGCGGCGTGAACGAGGTGCTCGCGGTCATGCTGCTGGCCCGTCGCTTCGGCATCCCCTGCTGTCCGCACGCTGGTGGCGTGGGGCTGTGCGAATATGTGAACCACCTCATCATGGTCGATCACGCACGCATCGCCTGCTCGCATGAAGGTCGCGTGGCCGAGTGGGTCGACCACCTGCATGAGCACTTCGAAGCCCCCTGCGTCGTGCGCCACGGCCACTACATGCCGCCGGCCGCACCCGGCTACGGCATCACGATGAAGCCCGCCTCGCTGGCGGCGCATGCGTATCCCGACGGCCCGGTCTGGTCGGCACGGCGTGCGGCGGCGCAATGAGCCGGGCCGCGAGTCTCAGGTCCCAAGCGGAATGCCCAGTGCGTTCCACGCGACAAGGAACGCCGTCCACAGCACGAGCGCCCACAGGCAGTACGGCAGGAGCAGCGCGATCAGCGTGCCGAGCCCTGCCTGCGGATCCCAGCGCCGGATCGCGACCAGGATGATCACGAGGTAGGCATTCATCGGTGCGATCGGATTCGTGCAGGAATCGCCGACGCGGTACGCCACCTGCACCAGATCCGGCGACATGCCGGCGGTGCCGAGCATCGGCACCAAGATCGGCGCAAGGAAGGCCCACTTCGCGCTCGCGCTGGACACGAGCAGGTTCAGGATCGCCACCACCACCACGATCGAGGCGAGCATCGGCCCCTGCCCGAAGCCCATCGCCTTGATCAGCTCACCGCCTTCCACGCCCAGCAGCACCGAAAGGTTCGACTGCTTGAACCATGCGATCGTCTGGCCAGCGAAGAACGCCAGCACCAAGTAGGTTCCCATGCCCGCCATCGACTCGCCCATGCGCTTGGCCACGCATCGATCGCTCCGGATCTCGCCGCTCACGACCCCGAACGCCACGCCCGGCACGAGGAAGAGCAGCATGATCATCGGGACCAGTGCCTCGCTCCACGCCGGCACGGGGCGACCGGTCGAGTGATGCGGCACCTCGCCCGTGAGCGGCCCACCGGGCACCAGCGCCATCGCCAGGAGCGCGCCGCCCACGATCAGGAACGAGAGCAGCGCCATGATGAGGCCGCGCACTTCGCCCGGCTGCATCACGAGTCCACCGGCATCGAGCCCGCCTTGCTGCACCTGTCGGTCGATCGCCGCGCGATCAAAGCGCGGCGCGACGATCCGCTCCGTCACCCACCAACCGATCCCGGTCAACAGGAAGGTCGACGCGATCATGAAGAGGTAGTTGCAGGTCGGCAGGACGCGGGCCGTGGGGTCGATCGCGCGCGCTGCCGATTCCGTCAGCCCCGACAGCAAGGGATCCAGGCTCGTCACCATGAGGTTGGCGCTGAAGCCGCCTGCCACGCCGAAGGTCGCGGCCGCGATCCCCACCAGCGGAGATCGGCCCGTGAGCGCGAACACCCCAGCTGCGAGCGGCGGCAGCACCACGTAGCCCGCATCGCTCGCGGCACTCGACATGACCCCGATGAAGACGACGACCGGCGAGAGTGCACGGTCGGGCGTCACGCGCACGAGCAGCTTGAGCAGCGCCGGGAAGAGGCCCGTTCGCTCGGCGACGCCGATCCCAAGCATGGCGACCAGCACGATCGCCAGCGGCGGGAAGTCGAGGAAGTTCTTGAGCGCGCTCGTCAGGATCCACTTGATGCCGTCGGCATCGAGCAGGTTGCGCACGGTGGCGGTGGCGCCCGGCGTGCGCGGGTCGGCGACCGACCACTCCATGCGGGCGCCGATGAAGCTGAGCGCGAGCACGACCACGCCCAGCATGACGAAGAGCGTGGCCGGGTCGGGCAGCCGGTTGCCCAGCCGCTCGACCATCGCCAACGCGCGCGCGGTCGCGCCGCGCTGCGCACCAAGACTCGATCCGCCTGCTTGCTCCATCGCTGGACCTCCTGAAGGTCCGGCGAGTGTAGCCCTGCGCCAGAAGCAGCCCTGCCTCTGGTCGGCTTCAGTTGCCTGCGCTCACCGCCGGCCGCGGAGCGGACGATTCCATCCACGGCCCGGGGCCGGACGAGCGGTTTCGTTGGCGCCGCCGCTCGTCGCACCGCCAGCCTGCGCACCGGGTCGATGCGCCGACTCGAACGCCGCGGCATCGCGTTGGTGGCCCTTGGGTGACGCATGAGGCGCGCCGTGGCTGCGAGCATGCTGGCGATCGCCACGATGCTCGGGGCGACGCTCACGCGCGGGCTCGCCCTGCTTCTGCCCCCGCTGTTCGCCCCGCTTCTCGCCGCGCTTGCCAGCCTGGCCCGAGCGCTCGCCACCACGCGACGATGACTCGCCACGCGATCGACCGCGCCCACCACGCTTGCCAGGTCCGCCACGGCCTTCGCCGCTGCCGGTCGCTGGCTGCTGCGCGGATTCGCCTTGGACCGCCGCGCTCGCCGGCGGTTCGGCCAGCGACAGATCGTTCGGGAGCGGCTGCATCGGAATCTGCTGGCGCGTGAGCTTCTCGATGTCGCGCAGGAGCCCGCGCTCCTCGCCGTCGCAGAAGCTGATCGCCGCGCCGCTCGCACCGGCGCGCGCCGTGCGGCCGATGCGGTGCACATACGCCTCGGCTTCCATGGGCAGGTCCACGTTCACGACATGCGTGATGCCATCGATGTCGAGCCCGCGCGCCGCGATGTCCGTCGCCACGAGCACGCGCACGCGGCCCTCGCGGAACGCCTCGAGCGCACGGATGCGCTGGTTCTGGCCCTTGTTGCCGTGGATCGCCTCGCTCTTGATGCCGTGCGCGCGCAGGCGCTTCATGACGCGATCGGCACCGTGCTTCATCTTCGTGAAGGCGACCACGCGCTCCATGCCCGGATCCTTGAGCAGGTGCACGAGCAGCGCGACCTTGTGCGCCTTGGGCACGTGGATGAGCGACTGGGTGATCTTCTCGACGGTGGTGGCCACCGGGGTGACGGCGACCTTGGCGGGATCGCGCAGCAACTGGTTGGCCAGGTGCTGGATCTCGCTGGGCATCGTCGCGCTGAAGAGCATCGTCTGGCGATCCTTCGGCACCTTCGCGGCGATCCGCTGGATCGGCTTGATAAAACCCATGTCGAGCATGCGGTCGGCCTCGTCGAGCACGAAGATGCTCACGCGATCCAGGTGCACGAAGCCCTGGTCCATCAGGTCGATGAGGCGGCCCGGCGTG
>Ga0194134_10001353_pt1 | contig 32999 bp, 41 predicted proteins | sample TA2KigOff0mmetaG_FD_148602 | JGI IMG/M metagenome (GOLD analysis project Ga0194134, IMG submission 148602) | Freshwater microbial communities from Lake Tanganyika, Tanzania - TA2015056 Kigoma Offshore 0m | ecosystem: Environmental > Aquatic > Freshwater > Lake | place: Tanzania: Lake Tanganyika... | reverse complement strand
TGCATTTCATGACTATGTTGCGCTAAAGGGTGAGCAGGGTGCCAAGGAGGCAGGCAAGATGCGGCTTGAGGGCAAGGACTATATTGTCAAAGACGGAGATGTCATGCATTTTCGATTCAACGTCTAAACGATTCGAAATCCATAGCCTGAAGGTATTTTTCCACGACTCGATTTTCATCAAAGACTGCTTCGGCAAGCTGACGAGAGGCCAGGCCCATGGCCTGGCGTTGAGCATCAGAAAGCTTCATCATGGTGAGCATTACCCGCGCCAAATCCTGCGGGTCTTTTACGCGACACAGCAAGCCGTTTTGGCCATCGCGCACGACCTCGCGACATCCGGGTACATCGGTCGCAATCAAGGGTCTGCCCATGGCTGCTGCCTCAAGCAAAGACCGAGGAGTCCCCTCTCGGTAAGAGGGCAGCACCACACAGTCGGCCTGAACAATGCACGGCCGCGGGTCCTCAACGTGGCCCAACAACTCAAGCCGCGGGTCTTGCCGCCACTGGCTCAGAAGTTGTGATGTGATGGCGGTGGGATTGGTGCCACCATCCGGCCCAAGAATCTTCAAGCATGCTGCCGGAAGGCCGGAGCGGGCCTCTCGGACAAGCTGTTGCTGAAGCAGTTCGAATGCTTGCACCAGCTCCATCAGGCCCTTATCGCCCAACAGCCTGCCAATAAACAAAAAAACAAAAGGCTGTTGGCCCACGATCGAATCCTGGCCGTCCGTGCTGGGATTGGCCATGGGTGCAAAGTGCCGCAGATCGACGCCCGAGCCAGGCAGCAGGCCCGCCTGGCGATGTCGGACCAGACGACGCTGTAAAAAAAAATCGCGATCATCTGGATTCTGAAAAAAAACGGTCCGGGCCCCACCAAGGCCTAGTCCATAGAGTATCCCCACCAGCCGACCGAGCCATCCACCTTCGATAAAGGCGGTGCCGAGCCCAGAGATATTGCCGATCTGGGCAATGCCTAGGCATCGGGCAGCAAGCCCGCCATAGATGTTTGGCTTGACCGTAAAGCTCAGCAGCACAGCCGGCCGATAGCGACGCAAAAGCCGCAGGTAGCTCCAGAACAACACAACGTCCGACCAGGGGTTGCGTCCGTGGGCGGGTATCGGCAGTGGCGCTACCGTGCAGCCCATGTCTTGAAGCTTTTTTACAGCGGCATCCGCTGGCGCCAGGGCGACCAATACGGCACCTCTTGCTGCAAAGGCCCGCAGAAGTGGCGCTCGAAAATGCGCCAGGTTCCAGGCGGTGTTGGCGGTGAGTGCAACGACAGGCCGAGCCGACCAGGCATCTTTATTGTGCACGATCGACTCAGGCGTTTGCATTGCTCATGAGTGCTTTGTCAGCCCGTGCAGTAGCCGCTGGGCCGCTGCAATTTTTCCTTCAAGAATTCCCGGCAGCGCTTCAATGATTGACGTTAATGCCTGATCGATCGCGATTTTTTCTTCGGCGCGGGGCTCATGCAGCACAAAATCTGCTACATCTTGATTGAGATTAAGTGTGCGCGGGTGGCCGATGCCAATGCGCAGCCGCCAGAAATCTGCGGAGCCAAGGTGCAGTTCGATATCCCGAACACCGTTATGGCCGCCATGGCCACCCCCTTGCTTTAAGCGCACAGCACCTGGCGGCAGATCCAGTTCGTCGTGAACGACCAGGACCTCATCGGCCTGGAGTCGATGAAATCGAGCAAATGGACCCACCGCCTCACCCGACGCATTCATATACGTCTGCGGCTTGAATAACCACCGATCGGCACCGGCAAGACGGGCCTTCGCAATCTCGGCTTTGAATTTTGATTCACGTGACCAGCCCGCGCCGACTAGCCGGTCGACCACCCAGAAGCCCACGTTATGCCGATGGCCGGCATACTGGGATCCTGGGTTTCCAAGGCCAACGATGAGTTTCATTCAGACCCTCTGGCCTGAATCATCAGTCTTTCTTTTCAGACTTCTCGGCAGGTTTTGCTTCAGCAGCAGGAGCGGCCTCAGCAGCCGGGGCCTCTTCTTCCGCGCTACCGCCCGGCACGGATGCGGTCACCACAGTGGGGTTCTCGCCGGTGTGCAACACCAGCGTGACGCCGGCTGGCATGATCAGATCACGCACATGCAGAGAGTGGCCGACCGATAGGGTTGCCAGATCGACCTCGATGAACTCGGGCAGATCTTTCGGCAAGCACGAGATCAGCACATCGGTCAGCACGTGGCTCACGATACCGCCCGAGAGTTTGACGGCCGGGGAGATGTCCTGATTCCTAAAGTGCAGAGGCACCTTAGTCTGCAATTTCTGGTTGACATCAATGCGCTGGAAGTCAACATGCAGGACCACTGGCTTATAGGGGTGCATCTGGTAATCACGCAGCAGCACCTGCTCTGATTTTCCGTCAAGCTCGAGATCCAGAATCGAGGAATGGAACGACTCGACCTTCAATGCCAGCAGCAGGGGGTTGTGATCGATCTCGATATTGATCGGAGACTTTTTTGCACCATAAATAATGCCGGGCACCTTACCGTCACGGCGAAGACGGCGGCTCGCACCCGATCCTTGCACCGCACGGGAATTGGCAACAACTTTCATGAACTACTCCTTCACAGGTGGCGGCCCGCAGGCCGCCGGTCAAAAATCCTTTCCAATTCAGCGGCTGCCGCGACCAGCAATCCGAAAAAAAGAAAAGGCACGAAAACTATTCAACAAATAAAGAGCTGACTGAGTCAGATTTCACAATTCTTAAAATGGTTTCGGCCAACAATCCGGCACAGGACAAGACCCGAATTCTGCCAGTGGCCTGAGACTCCTTCGACAAGGGAATGGAGTCCGTCACCACGAGCTCATCCAGTGCTGAGTGGGCAATTCGATCAGCTGCCCCGCCAGAGAGCACGGCATGCGTGCAGTAGGCAACCACACGTTCAGCGCCATGGTCTTTGAGCGCCTGAGCGGCCTTGGTCAGAGTGCCGGCGGTATCGACCATATCATCCATGATCATGCAGGTCCTGCCGGAGACGTCTCCGATGATATTCATGACCTCTGACACATTGGCCTTTGGCCGGCGCTTATCGATAATTGCCAGATCACAATCCATTTGCTTGGCAAAGGCCCGTGCCCGGACCACGCCCCCGACATCGGGCGAGACCACCAGTAAATTCTGATAGGTCTGCTGCCAGACATCGGCCAGAATGATCGGTGCGGCGTAAACGTTATCGACCGGAATATCAAAAAATCCCTGAATCTGATCAGAGTGCAGGTCCATGGTCAGCACGCGGCTAACCCCCACGCTTTGAAACATATTGGCCACGACCTTGGCGCTAATCGGCACCCGCGAGGAGCGCACACGGCGATCCTGCCGTGCATAACCAAAATACGGAATGGCCACAGTGATCCGCTCGGCTGAGGCCCGACGCAGCGCATCGCACATCAGCATGACTTCCATCAAATGATCATTGGCAGGCGCGCAGGTGGATTGCAAGACAACGGCATGCTTGCCACGCACATGCTCAAGAATTTCGACTGTCGATTCGCCGTCACTGAACTGGGCGACTGTCGCGCGCCCAAGTCGCGTGCCGAGATGGCGTGCAACATCAGATGCCAGTTTTGGGTTGGCATTGCCGGCGAAGATCATGAGCCCCTCAGGGGCACCGCCTTCTTTATTTAATATGCGGTCGACCATCTTTCAGTATTCGGGGCAAAGAAATTTTGGCTGGGGAGGAAGGATTCGAACCCTCGAATGCCGGAATCAAAATCCGGTGCCTTAACCAACTTGGCGACTCCCCAACGGTTTACAACACGTTACCCGGATGTCGCATGAGGGTCTGGCAGACCTCCAGCCTCAGCGGTGACTGACCCACTGAAGTGTTCTGAAGGGCGCTAACGCGGTCGACGAGCCGTTGGGCCGTCTGAGCATCTGGGGCGGAACAAAACACCGCACCCCCAGAGCCTGACATTCGCACTGCAGCCGGGGCTATTCCTTCGCTGGCGGCAGCCGTTTCAAGCCACTGCAGGGCCTGCCGAACCTGCGGAAACCGGGCTGCGGTTACCGCCTGTAGGTCGTTGTGGCCGAATTCCCATACGGGCTGTTGGGCTGCTTGGGCGAAGCCCGCAATTTTGGAAGTTTTGGAATTTCGTGTCAATTCAGGGGCGGCGAAGATTTCGGCAGTCGCAACCTGGCAGGCGGGTACGGCGATGGCCAGCCACCGTGGGGCGCTGTCATAGGCCTGGAGCCGCTCGCCGACCCCCTGCACAAAGGCCGATTTTCCGAAAAGAAAAAATGGGACATCCGCCCCGAGTTCAAGGCCGATTTCGCTGAGCTGCTGGCTGCCGATCCTCAGGCCCCAGAGCTGGTTTAAGCCCAGCAGGGTGCTGGCCGCATCGGAGCTGCCCCCACCCAGGCCGGCTCCCGCCGGAATGGTTTTGGTGATCTGAATGCTCGCCCCGGGCCGGCCTGCCGCCTGCCACTGGGCCGTTTTTTGCAAGGCCGCCGCCGCCCGAACCGCGAGATCAAGAGCGGGGGGGCCCAGCAGATCGCCACAACGCTGGATCTCACTGTCGGACCGGACGGAGAGGACGATGCGGTCGGACCAGTCGATCAATTCAAAGGCGCTTTCCAGCAGGTGGTAGCCATCCTCCCGCCGGCCCACCACATGCAAAAACAAATTGATCTTTGCGGGCGCTTTAAGTGTCAAGGTGTTGGGCTGCATGACTTGTTCAGGTGCGCAACGCATGCCCTAGATGGGATCGAGCACGGCCCTCAGTCGGATATCCAGCTGACGGATGCTGAACTCAAACTCGCGGCCGCCAGAGGCCAAGGTCGAAAGGCTTTCAAATGAATCCATCAGTGATTGCATCAGGAGTCGCAGTTCGGCCTCGTCGAGCGCCACGAGCGTATCGCCGAGAAGGGCCCGTGTCATCCACGAGCGCTGCTGGACATCGAGCGGCCTGCCCTCGGCATCAAACGCATGAATCACCGCCTCGATTCTTTTTTCTCTGAGTAGCCCTGCAGGTGAGGCGATGAGTCGCCGCTCGAGACTGCCGAGGGTCTGACCAAGTGGACCCAGCCAAATGAGAATTTGCCGTTCAACCTGATTCGATGGCATCACCGTGGCGGGAATCAGCTGCAGCCATTCAAATCGGCCCTGGCCGCCGCGTCGCTGATCCCACTGCGGGTGCTGTACCGAGAGGATGAATCGCCCGGATCGAGCAAGCCGGAGCTGCTCATCTGCCCTCTCGAGACTGAAATGCTCCACAGCCGCCTGCTTCGGGATGGGGGCGGCACAGCCTGCCACCAGTGCCCCAGCAGCGGCACAACACAACACCACAAGGGCGCGGGCTGACCTCAGTAGTCGATTCAACGGGGATGCACACGTGCGGGGGAAATGCCAAGGCGCTTGAGCGTGTTGATCAGCACCTCATTGCTCGGATCGGCACCAAAGGCTGCCCTGAACATTGACTCCGCTTCCTCTCGGCGTCCGCGGCTCCACAACACTTCACCCAGGTGAGTGGAAATTTCGGCATCGGGCAGCTGACGTTGCGCCTGCCGAAGATATTGTTCTGCACGCTCAAGATCGCCGAGTCGAAAATAGACCCAGCCCATGCTGTCGATAATGTGGGCATCATTTGGGGCCAGTGCGAGGGCCCGCTCGATCAATGCTTTGGCTTCGCCAAGTCGCTCATTGCGGTCAGCGAAGTGATAGCCCAATGCATTGTGGGCATGAGCATGCTGCGGATCGCGTGCGATGAGTCCGCGCAAGATTTTTTCCATCATCTGAGGCTGGCCTGCTTTTTCATGCATCATGGCCAGCGTGTACGCGACATTGGGTTTTTCTTGATCAGGCCGACTGACCGAATCAAATATTCTCAGACCATCGGATTTGCTGGGCGCGCGGCTGGCAAGTCCGGCGAGGTATTCGTAAAAAGCATCCAGCCGCTGCTCTTTGATGGCCCGATCACGGCGTGCGTTTAAAGAACGAATTAACTTTTCATTCTCCCCCAACACCACGTGCAACAGATCCAGTGTGCTCTGGGCCTCCGCATCATCGGGCGCAACGTTCTGCCAAATGGCGGCAGCCTCTTGCGCCCGCTCAGGCGAACGGGCCTGAATGGCGAGCTCGGTTGCGCGGCGGGCCGCGCCCGGATCTTGGGTCTGCCGGGCCACGCTCAGATAGGTGGCGGCTGCAGTGCCAATATCACCCCGGGCAAGGGCCAGTTCGCTGGCCAGGATTTGAAAAATCAGGCCCGCCTGCTCGCGGCCGCGGTCAATGGTTCTGCCGGTTGCGGACCAGGCCGACTCAGTCGCACCGAGCACAAGGCCAATGCTCAGCAGCAAAATGATGGATCGGGACCGAAGCGTGCTCATGCCTCTACACTCATTGGGTTTTCCTGACCGATATCATGCCCGAATTACCTGAAGTTGAAGTGACTGCCCGCGCCGTGCGCCAGGCCATCTCTGGCTGCGTGTTTCGCGGTTTTCGCGATTCCGGCAAACGGCTTCGTCATGCCTTTCCTCGGACAGCGCTGGCCCGGCTTGTGGGCGAAGCAATTGTGTCGATCTCACGACGTGCGAAATATGTGTTGCTGGAGTTCGAGTCGGGGTGGATGGCGGTTCATCTCGGCATGTCGGGCTCGATATCGCATTCCACTGATCGCGATACAGGCCTCGGCCTGCATGACCATGTGATGCTGGAATTTGAATCCTCGCGCGGGCAGGCCCGAAGGCTTGTCTTTCATGATCCGCGACGGTTCGGCTCATGGCGGTGGCTGGATCGCGACCAGGTCGGCCATAAGGAGCTGGGCGCGCTGCTCGGTGCGACTTCAAGCGGCCGCGAGCCTTTTGATCAGCGGTTCGATGGCTGGTGGATGGCCGAGTGTGCCCGGGGCCGCCGCCTTGCTGTGAAGCAGTGGCTAATGGAAGGCAGTTGCGTGGTCGGTGTTGGGAACATCTACGCCTGCGAGGCCCTCTTTGAGTCAGGAATTCATCCTCTACGCAAGGCATCGGCGATCTCACGTTCGCGCTATGACCGTCTGGCCGCCGCAGTGAAGCGAATTTTGCAGGCGGCGATCGATCGTGGCGGCAGCACGATTCAGAGTTTCGTGGGGCCGGATGGCGAGCGGGGCCGTTATGGCCAGATGCACTGCGTCTACGGCCGCGAGGGCCAGCCTTGCCAGCGCTGTGGCCGGCCCATTCGTCGCCTGATGATTGGACAGCGCAGCACATTTTTTTGCCATGGCTGCCAGCGCTAAACCGTCGGCTTTCGCGCAGCGGCTCATTGGCTGGCAACGGCGACATGGCCGCCATGACTTGCCCTGGCAGGGCCAGCCTGCCGATCCATATCGCGTTTGGCTGTCTGAAATCATGCTGCAGCAGACGCAGGTGACCACAGTCATCGATTACTTCGATCGATTCATCCAACGCTTTCCGAACCTTCAGGCGCTGGCTGGGGCGACCGAACAGGAGGTGCTCGCACTCTGGTCGGGATTGGGCTACTACCATCGGGCCCGGAATTTATATGCCTGCGCACGCGAGATCGCTGCCCATCATGCGGGCCGGTTTCCGGGGTCGGCTCAGGCCCTTGCTGAGCTGCCCGGAATCGGGCCATCGACTGCCGCCGCCATTGCCTCAACTGTATTTGGCGAGCGGGCCGCGATTCTGGATGGCAATGTCAAGCGTGTGCTGGCCCGGCTGACCTGTGCCGAGCAGCCCTGGGGCAGCCCTGCCTTGGAGCGCGCGCTCTGGGTGGAGGCCTATGATCGGCTGCCCAAGCACAGCTGCGATATGCCCGCCTATACCCAGGCCATCATGGACCTTGGCGCCTTGATTTGTCGGCCGAAGGCGCCGCAGTGTGGCCGCTGCCCGATCGCGTCGGACTGCCAGGCCTATTGCCGAGGCGAGGTGGGCCGCTATCCTGCGCTAAAGACCAAGCGCATCGTGCCCCAACGTCAACTGTATTGGGCGGTTTTTTCGAATACGCAGTCCGTCTGGCTCATGCAGCAGCCAAGCGCTGGGGTTTGGCCCAGCCTCTGGCTGCCGTGGACCATTGATCCGGATGCGCTTCCTCGAGATTGGGATAAAACCATTGCAGCGCTCCAGCGCGTGATCGAAGTGCGTCACAGCCTGACGCACTATCGGATGTTGATCTCGGTGGCGATGCTTCGGCACGATGGCCCCAAGGCGCCCGCCGGCGCCCCGAAAGGCCTGACGCGATTTGGCTGGCCAGAGGCCCTGAGCCTTCCGCTGCCGTCCCCAGTGAAACGATTATTGGCTAGGCTTTGCCCCGTCGCGAGAGCGACCGATGTCGGACCGCGCAGGAGTAGGCCAGTTTGAATTTTTCGTGCAGCGTGTCGGCACAGTAGACCGACCGATGCTGGCCGCCAGTGCAGCCGATGGCCACCGTGAGGTAGCTGCGATGTTCCTCGGCATGCCGAGGCAGCCACTTCTGGAGATAACCCGCAATGTCATCAATCATTTCGCGGACTGAATCAAACGACTCCAGATACTGAATCACTGCCGCGTCGCGACCGCTGAGGGCCTTCAGCTGGGCATCATAGTGAGGATTGGGAAGACAGCGCGCATCAAACACGAGGTCGGCATCCAACGGAATACCGTCTTTGAAAGCGAAGGATTGAAACAACACCATCAGCGGCGTGTTTTCCAAATCGAGAATCTCTTTCACCCAGCGCCTGAGGACCTGTGGCTGCAGATCACTGGTGTCCAGGGGGATTCCCAATGGCTCGATATCGGCCAGAAGCTCGCGTTCTCGGGCGATGCAGTCCATGAGCGTCTGAACTGAGTCCTCGCCAAAAACAGTTGCGGTATTTAATTTTTGGCTTAAGGGATGGCGGCGCCGGGTCTCGGAGTAGCGTTGCACCAGAATTTCGTCGCGGGCATTGAGAAACACAACCCGCACATCGTGGCCTGCCTTGCGAATCTGTTCCAGGTTTTTGGACAGATGGGCCAGCGAGCCCGCGGTTCGCGCATCGACGGCAACCGCCAGCTGCGATAAGCCTTCGGCCATGAGGCTCGCCAGTGCCTGACCGAGAAATGCAACTGGAAGGTTATCGATGCAGAAGTATCCCGAATCCTCCAGCAGATTCAAGGCCACCGACTTGCCGGAGCCCGACATGCCGGTGACCAACACAATCTTCATGGCGTGGGGTCCGACGCAGGCTGCTGCATCGCCGCCTGCTGACGTTCAACGAATTCCTGCATGGTGTCGATACCGCGAAGACTGAGCACTGAGTTGCGCACAGCCGCCTCCACCAGGACCGCCAGGTTACGGCCTGCAGCAACCGGAATCACCACCTTGCGGATGGGCAGGCCCATCACATCTTGATTCATGGCCTCCAGGGGAAGCCTTTCAAATTCATTCATCACACTGCGGCGAATCAGCTGGACAATCAATTTCAGCCGCATTTTTCTTCGCACTGCAGTCTCGCCAAAAATCGCGCGAATATCCAATAGGCCCAGGCCGCGAACCTCCAGCAGGTTTTGCAGCAGCGGCGGGCATCGGCCTTCCACCGCGTCCGGGGCAATCCGAGTGAAGTCGACCACATCATCCGCAATCAGCCCATGGCCTCGGGTGATCAATTCGAGTCCGAGTTCACTTTTTCCAAGGCCTGACTCACCGGCAATCAGCACTCCCATGCCCAGCACATCCATAAATACGCCATGCATCTGGGTCTGTGGGGCCAGCGTGCGGGCCAGCTGCGTCCGAAGGATTTCAATCACCTGGCCTGCCGATACGGTGGTTCTCAGCAGTGGCAGGCCCTCGCGCTCGCAGGCGGTAAACAATTCAGCGGGGGGAATCTCATCGTCGGCGATGATGATCGCCGGCGGCCGGCCGGCAATCAGTTCCGCGGTCAGATAGTTTTTTCGCTGTGGATCCAGACGGTTGTAGTAGGCGACTTCAGGCGTGCCCATGATCTGAATTCGGTTGGGATGAATCAGATTCAAGTGCCCGATCAGGTCGGCACTTTCAGTCGACTGGCCGCCGATCTTTCGGCCTGCCCCGGCTTGTCCCGTCAAAAAACTAAGCTTGAGTGTCTCCGCGTGTTCGTCAAAGAGGGCCTTGACGTCAAGCACGGGCAGGCTGCCAGGCCTCGAGTGCCCGATGCAAAGACTGCGGGTCGGTCTCGGTGCTCAACAAATCGCGCATCTGACGATCGGAGAGCATCTCTGCGACCTCAGAGAGAATTTCCAAGTGCTGCTGAGTTGCCTGCTCTGGCACCAGAAGAAATAACAACAGGGTGACGGGTTTTCCATCGGGCGCATCGAAGGGCACAGGCTCGGAGAGCCGGATGAGTGCAGCGACGGCCTCTTTGAGGCCCTTGATCCGGCCATGTGGAATGGCGATGCCTTCTCCTAGGCCAGTGGACCCCAGCCGCTCGCGGGCAAATAAAGAATCGAAGACTTTGACCCGAGCGATGCCCTGGTTATTTTCAAAAAGAAGCCCCGCCTGTTCAAAGACGCGCTTTTTACTGCTGGCTTCCTGGCCAACTGCAATGTTGGCCAGAGGTAAAAGCTGGCTAATGCGGTTCATTGCTCCGCCTCGTCAAGTCGAGAGGCCGGATTATAAATCTTTCGTTGCGCTGCGCTAAACCGGTCAGGTGGCAAGCCGAGCGTCCGCGCCCTGGCCGCGGTGGACCCCCGGCCGATGCGTCTCCTTATACCGGACGACCTGCCGGTCCAGCTTATCGGCCAGCAGATCAATGGCCGCATAGAGGTCCGCGTGGCTGGCCTCGCAGTGGACATCCTTGCCCGGCAGGTGGACGGTGACCTCGGCGATCTGGATGAGTTTCTGAACGCCCAGCACCACGTGGACCTCGTTGACATGATCAAAGTGCCGCCAAGTCCTGCCGAATTTCTGGTCCACATAGTTGCGGATCGCCTCGGTGATGTCGATATGGTGCCCTTTGACGGTCAGATGCATGGTCCTACCTCCTCGGTTTAGAGTTTTTTACGTTGGCTGACGGGATCAATTCTGAGCGCTTCCCGATACTTTGCAATCGTGCGCCGCGCAACTTGAATGCCCTCTGCGGAGAAGCGGTCTGAAATCTGCTGATCGGACAGGGGCCGCCGCGGGTCCTCCTCGGCAATCCATTGCCGGATCTTGGCCTGCAGGGCGGTCGAGGAGGCAGCCCCCCCGCCCTCGGTACGGACATGGCTGGTAAAAAAGTATTTCAGCTCAAAAGTGCCGCGGGGCGTGAGTATGTATTTGTTGGTGGTCACGCGCGAGACCGTCGATTCGTGGAGCTCGCAGCGTTCAGCGATTTCTCGCAGCACCAGCGGACGCATCGCGATTTCACCTTGCTCGAAAAACGCCTGCTGCTCAATGGCGATCGCCTGCGAGACACGCAAAATGGTATCGAAGCGTTGTTGAATATTTTTGATGACCCAGCGGGCTTCTTGCAGCTGGGCCGTCATGCTGCTGGCCCGCTCCTGACGAATGAGTTCAGCATACAGTGGATTGATGGAGAGCCGTGGCACGGCGGATTCATTGAGCCGCACCTGCCATCGGCCACCGCCTCCCCTTGTGCCGAGCCGATAAGCGATGACATCGGGCACGACGGATTCGGCCGCATCGTCCATGAAGTCAGCGCCAGGCTTTGGGTTGAGCTGCTGAATCAACCGCATCGATGCCTTGAGTGCCTCTTTGTCACAGCGAAGTGCCTGACACAGCCCATTGAAATCTTTGGCGCCGAGGGCATTCAGGTGGGCCATATCGCTCACAATGTTCGTGGCAAGCGCCCGGCATAGGCCATCAGAGTCTTCTGCTTCGGGATCCGCCCCATGATCCCGGGGCACCAGCTGAAGCAAAAGGCACTCTTGCAGCGTTCGCGCTCCGACTCCGCGAGGATCGAGGCTTTGTAAAAGTTTTAGTCCGAGCGCGATTTCATCGGCATCCAGCCGTTCGCCGAACATTTCTGAAAACAAATCCGCCACGCTTTCTTCGAGCTCCTCCAGGCTGTCGCGCAGATAGCCGTCGTCATCCAGGGATTCAATCAGTGTGTCGAGCCAGGCGCGATCACGGTCTGACAATTTCAAGCTGTGGGCCTGCTCGCGCAGATGTTGCCGCAGGCCGATGGGCTGACTCTGTTGTGACTCCCACCAGTCGTCATCGTCGTTGTGGGCCCGCGATCCACCCGAGGACCAGCTCTCAGCCGAGCTGGCCAGGCCTTCATCTGCCCGATCGGCAGCATCGGGTGGGCCGTCGTCTGGGCCCGGCGTCTCAGGGCTGGATGCGGGCTCAGCCATTTCGAGCAGTGGATTTTCCTGAAGAAACCGATCCACTTCTTGCTCGAGATCGGCTGTCGACATCTGCAGCAGCCGAATCGATTGTTGCAGCTGTGGCGTCAGCGCCAGTTGTTGCGAGGTGCGAAGGCCGAGAGAGGGTTTAAGGGCGGCCATGCACGTTACATTCGGAAATGTTCCCCAAGGTATACCTTGCGGACATTTGCATCGGCAATGATGTCTTGTGGCACGCCGCTGGCGAGCACTGTGCCCTCGCTGATGATGTAGGCGCGATCACAAATGCCGAGGGTCTCACGGACATTGTGATCGGTGATGAGCACACCGATGCCGCGCTCTTTTAAAAAGCGCACGATGCGCTGAATCTCGATGACTGCAATTGGATCGACGCCTGCAAAAGGCTCGTCCAGCAAAATAAATCGTGGCGATGTTGCCAGCGCCCGCGCAATCTCAACTCGCCGTCGCTCTCCGCCAGACAGCAGAATCGCCATGTTGTTACGCAGATGGGCAATCTGCAGATCCTCCAGCAGCCCCACGAGACGCTCTTCGACATGGGCCGCATCCGATGGTTTGCCCTCTGGAGTGCGCTGCAGCTGCAGCACCGCCCGAATGTTGTCGGCCACCGATAGCTTGCGAAAGACAGAGGCCTCCTGGGGAAGATACGACAGCCCAAGCCGGGCCCGACGATGAATCGGAAGTCGTGCGAGATTCTCTCCGTCCATCAGAATCTCCCCGGCATCCGATTTCACTAGGCCCACAATCATGTAAAAACTTGTGGTCTTGCCCGCGCCGTTGGGGCCCAGCAGGCCCACCACCTCACCACTCTCAATGTGCAGCGTGACGTTCTTGACGACCTCACGGCCCTTGTAGGATTTCCTCAGGCCGCGCACGTCCAGCGTGTTGATCGCCGCCATCAACGCTTACCCGGCATCAGCACCATGCGCGAGCGGGGCTGGCCCTGCGAGGATTCCACCTGGTACTGCTCGGTGATATTGTTGTAAGTCAGCGCATCTCCAGCCACTTGATCTTTCAGCACATCGCCCTCTAAGCGCCGCAAGATGGCATTCTGACTGAGGGTCACGACCTCGTCTTTTCCGTTGTAGTCCAGCCGGGCGGATTCCCCTTCCATGAATTCGTTGACACCATCTCTTTTTTGCCGAAAGCGCGCTGGCTTTCCAACCATGGTGCCGAAAGTGTTGCCGGCCGCGTCCTGCCAGAACTCCATGCGATCACCACGCATGATCAGCGTGCCCTTAGTCAACACCACATTTCCCGTAAAGACGGTGATTTGTTTTTGATCGTCGTGATTCAGTCGGTCAGCATCGATGGTGGTGGGCTTGTCTCGGTCTGCTTTTTCCGCCCGAAGCGGCCCGAGGCCTGCCACGCAAAGCGACAGAGTCAGCAGCAGCGCCGGCCAGCGCAAGAGATGACGGACGCTCACGGCTGGCCTTTTTTCGGAACCACCATTCGTGAGTCCGAAATAATTTCCAGCTGACGGGTTTTCTGATCCAGCCGCATGCCCTTGCCCTGCAGGGTTGAAGCGCCGCGCTCAATGAGCACTGGCGCATCGGTCAGGGCCCGCTCTTCACGGACCAAAAATGTGGCCTGGCTGGTGAAGACTCTCGCAGCAGGCTGCCCATCAAAGGCGCTGCGTTCAATCCGAACGTTGCCCTCTAGATCAATGTGATTCTGCTGGCGAGTGGTGATGGCTCGGTCTGCCCGCATGACTGTGGCGGGCCGGTCACTGGCCAGCGAGACCATGACGGGCTGCTCCACGAGGCTACGATCCGCCTGCTCTTCAAACAGAATACGTCGCGCATCGAGCCGGTATTGGGCATGGCCCTGCACATCACTGCGGGTGACTCGCGGATTTTCGATGATTGCATTGGGCCCCGCGGGATTGATCACGGTGGCCTCAAGCTGGGCCCGACGCAGAAATTCATTCAGCCCCCAAGAGGCCGCCGCCAGCAGCGCAAAGAGACTGACCGAGATGGTGCTGCCGAGCCATTCGGGCTGCCTCATCGCCGGGCCTCGAGAATGAAATCGCAGCATTCACGGGCCGCACCAAAGCCACCCGCTTTGCCCGAGATCCAATGGGCGGCGGCCAACACCGCATCGACGGCATTCGGAGGTGCTGCAGCAAAATGAACCCGATCGAAGATTTCCAAGTCGGGCAGATCGTCCCCCATATGTCCGCACTCAGCTGCCAAGATTCCCCGTTCACGCAGCACCTGATCAAAAGCCGGGCCCTTGCGCTCTGCGCCTTGAATCACCACATCGAAGCCCAGCTCTCGGGCCCGGGCCTCGGTCGCGGGATGGGTTCTTCCGCTGAGAATCCCCAGCCGCAGGCCCGCCTGCTGAAGCGCTTTCAAGCCCTGACCATCGAGAACATGAAAACGTTTCAGTGTCTCTCCCTGGCCTGAGTAATACAGGCCCCCATCGGTGAGCACGCCATCGACATCAAAGAACATCCAGCGAAGGGCCTTCGCCCGACGGGCTGCGTCTTCAAGGGAGGGATTCGTTATCGGCATCTTGGCGTGGGCCTATGTGCTGAAGGCTAGAGAATCTTGGCCGCAAACAGATCGTGAATGCCCACAGCACCCTCCAGGCGGCCCGCATCATCGACCACCAAAAGATGGTTGATGCGGGTTGATTCCATCAGATGGGCCACTTCGCTGGCCAGCCGATGCCGATCAATGGTCTTGGGCTGTTTGCTCATCACTTGATCGATCTGCACACCGCGGATATCGGTGCCCTGGGACAAGACCCGCCGTAAATCGCCGTCTGTGAAGATACCCATTACCCGCTGCTGATCATCCGTCACTGCCGTCATGCCCATGCGCTTGGCACTCATCTCTGCAAATGCATCGGTGACAGGTGTGCCCAGTCGTACCGCGGGCAGCTGCTCACCGGTACGCATCACATCCTCGACACGAATCAACAGCCGTCGGCCCAGGCTACCCCCGGGGTGCGAGCGCGCGAAATCCTCTGCGCTAAATCCGCGCAGATCCAGCAGCACGAGCGCCAACGCATCGCCCAGCGCCAATGCGGCGGATGTGCTTGCCGTTGGTGCGAGATTCAGCGGACAAGCCTCGGCACTCACGGCCGCATTCAGGTGAACATCGGCCGCCTGAGCAAGACGCGATTCAGGGTTTCCGGTAACGGCAATCAGCGTGGCGCCCAAGCGTTTGATGTAGGGCGCGATGAAGGACAGCTCCTCAGTCTCTCCTGAATTGGAGAACGCCAACACGACATCATCGGCCTGAATCATGCCGAGATCGCCGTGCTGGGCCTCCGCAGGATGCACAAAATAAGCGGGTGTTCCGGTGGAGGCCAGCGTGGCCGCCACCTTGTTGGCCACATGGCCTGATTTGCCGATCCCCGAGACAACCACGCGGCCCGTGCAGCGGAGAATCCGCTCGGCGGCCTGCACCAACTGGTGGTCGAGTTGATCCAGAAGGCCAAGCACCGCATCGGCCTCAATACGGATCACCTCGCGGGCTCGCTCAAACACCCGCTCTGCGCTGAATTCGGACCGCTGGTGACGGTGTGGATTTTTGTTCTGATTTTCCATCGTGCTGGCAGTGCGCGTTGTTACACTTGACCCCATAGGAAAACAGTGTAGCAAAGGCCGCAAGCAAACTTCATACCAGCTATGGATTCACTCCTCGGGGTCATCGTTGTATTGCTGGCCGTCTCGGTGGGGGCGGTGACGGCGGCTCGGGCCCTCAACCTGCCGCCCCTGGTGGGCTATTTAACGGTCGGGGTAGTGCTCGGACCGAATGCCCTCGCGCTTGCGCCTGACACGGATGTCACGCGATGGCTTGCCGAGATCGGCGTGGTGTTTTTGATGTTCTCGATCGGCCTGGAATTTAGCCTGCCCAAACTGCGGGCCATGCGCAGTCTCGTCTTTGGACTGGGCGGTATGCAAGTTGGACTCACGCTGGCGATGGTGGCTGGCCTAATTGGCCTGACTGCGTCCTGGCATGGCATGACGTGGCAGGCGGGGGTCGCACTGGGAGGCGCGCTGGCGATGTCATCGACCGCGATGGTGATGCGGCTTGCCGGAGATCGTGGCGAGCTGGAATCCGCCCACGGCAGGCCGGTCGTGGGCGTGCTGCTGTTTCAGGATCTCGCGGTCGTGCCGCTTTTGGTGTTAATTCCGGCACTCTCTGGCCTCACGGGCCAGTCGGACCAGGGCCTGGGCTGGGCGCTCAGCATGGCAATAGCCAAATCCCTTCTTGTGCTGGGACTGGCCCTGCTGATTGGCCAGCGCCTGGTGCGGCCCTGGCTCGCGCTGGTGGCCCGGAGAAAGTCACAAGAGCTGTTCACGTTGAATGTGCTGCTGATGACGCTCGGGCTGGCGCTGATCACCGAACATGCCGGCCTCTCGCTGGCCTTGGGCGCGTTTCTTGCCGGCATGCTCATCTCCGAGACGGAGTATCGCTATCAGGTGGAGGCAGATGTGAAGCCCTATCGTGATGTGTTGATGGGCTTGTTTTTTATTTCTGTCGGCATGCTGCTGGATTTCTCTGTGCTCGTCTCGCAGTGGGCATTGGTGCTGCTGATGGTGATCTGTCCGATGCTGTTTAAGTTTGTCGTGATTGCAGCCCTGGCGCGTTTTTTTGGCATCAGCACAGGCCCCTCATTAAAGACTGGCCTGTGGCTCTGTCAGGCCGGCGAGTTTGGATTCGTGCTCTTGGATCCAGCGGGCCTGAATGGCCTCGTTCCCCAATCGGTTTTGCAGCCAGTGCAGGCCGCGATGGTGATTTCGATGTTGATTGCGCCTTTCATCATTGAGCAAAGCGACCGCTGGATTCTTCGGCTGGTGCGCAACGAGTGGTTTTTGCGTTCCCTTGAGATTCATCGGATTGCCTCTCAAACATTGGGCTCAGACCAGCATGTGATCGTGTGTGGCTTTGGCCGATGCGGCCAAAATCTTGCGCAAATGCTGGATGCAGAGCGTATTGCATACGTGGCACTGGATCTGGATCCGCAGCGGACCCGTGAGGCCGCCGCTGCCGGCAGCTCAGTGGTGTTTGGCGATGCGGCCCGTCGCGAGACCTTACTGGCAGCAGGCGTTCATCGGGCTTCGATCTTGGTGATCACTTATGCCGATCGGGCCTCAGCAGTGCATGTCATTCATGCTGCCCGCCAACTTGCGCCGGCCCTGCCGATTATCGTCAGGTCTCGCGATGATCATGACTTGTCCAGCCTTCGGGCTGCCGGCGCAACGGAGGTCGTGCCCGAGGTGGTCGAAGGCAGCCTGATGCTGGCCTCGCATGCATTGGCCCTGGCGGGCGTGCCGCTGCATCGTGTCTTGCGCCGGGTGCGTGAGGTCCGAGACAGTCGGTATGCGCTGCTGCGCGGATATTTTCATGGGTCAATGGATGACGTCAGCGAACGCAGTGCAGAAATCATGCTGCGGTCTTTTGGTGTTGCAGCCACATCACCTTCTGTGGGATCTACGGTGGACTCGCTGCGCTTTGTGGACATTGGGGTCGAGATGACCAGCCTGCGTCGCGGAAAGGAGCGGCTTGCCATCGATGCAGGCCTGGTGATTCAGGCCCACGATGTCATGGTGTTACGGGGCACATCGGAGGCGCTGGCGATTGCCGAGGAACTCTTAAGCGGCAATCGCGCCTAAAATGAGGCGCAACGCCTCCACTCGATCATCAGGGTTTTCTTTGCCGCAGGATCACACCGCATCTTCTCCGTCTGTTCTGAAAGCCTCGACTGCTCCGCGCGATGCCGCGCCGGTGGTGGCGTTTCGTCGTCTGAGTTTTGGCTATGGCCAGCGGCCCGTCATTGATTCAGTGAGCTTCGAGATTCCGCCAGGCCAGGTGGTGGCCTTGATGGGCGGATCGGGCGTGGGCAAGACCACACTGCTGCGACTCATCAGCGGCCTGGTTGTGCCTTCGCAAGGAATCGTCGAGGTTTTCGGCCAGCCTTTGGAGCCCCGCCATCAGGAACGTCTCTATGAAGTCCGTCGTCGGCTGGGTTTGTTGTTCCAGTTTGGCGCCTTGTTTACGGATCTGACGTGTTTTGAAAATGTTGCGTTTCCAATCCGTGAGCACACCAACCTCTCCGAGTCGATGCTGGGTGACCTGGTCTTGCTCAAGCTAGAGTGCGTCGGCCTTCGGGGTGCCGCCCAGCTCAAGCCCTCGGAGATCTCAGGCGGCATGGCCCGGAGAGTCGCGCTCGCCCGCGCCATTGCCCTGGATCCCGAGCTGATTCTTTACGATGAACCATTTGCCGGCCTTGACCCCATCTCTCTGGGCGTGACCGCCAACCTGATTCGTGGACTCAACAGCGCCCTGGGCGCCACCTCAATTGTCGTCACGCATGACGTTGCCGAAACCTTTGCGATTGCGGATCGAATTTTTGTGTTTGCGCCGTCACCAACAGGCGCAAAGCTTGCTGCACAGGGAACGCCGGATGAGTTGCGGGTCAGCGAGGATCCTTTTGTGCGCCAGTTTCTGGATGGCCGTATGGATGGCCCGGTTCGATTTCACTACCCGGCGGCACCGCTGCATGAGGCGTTCGGCCTTTCGGAGAATCGTTGATGGCAGTACTCACCGCGGTTGCCGCACTGGGCCAGGCGTGTGTCAAGCTGGTCCAAGATCTCGGCAGTTTTGCGCTGCTGCTGCTGGGAATTTTGCGGCGTTCGGCGGCCATCTGGAGGCGGCCTCGACTCATCGCAGCCCAGGTGCATTTTCTTGGCAATCATTCCTTGGCCATCATTGTGGTGGCAGGGCTATTTGTCGGGCTGGTGCTGGGCCTTCAGGGCTACTACACCCTGAGGCGTTATGGGTCTGAGGAGGCCCTCGGCCTGCTGGTCGCCCTCGCCCTGGTGCGAGAGTTGGGCCCGGTGATCTCGGCCTTATTGTTTGCGGGCCGGGCCGGCACTTCGCTGACTGCTGAGATCGGCCTGATGAAAGCGGGCGAGCAGCTCGCCGCATTGGAGACCATGGCAGTTGATCCGATTGCTCGGGTTCTGGGGCCACGTTTTTATGGCGGACTCATTGCGGTGCCCTTGCTGGCGACTTTGTTTTCCGCGGTCGGCGTCCTTGGGGGCTGGCTGGTGGGGGTCGTGCTCATTGGCGTGGATCCTGGCGCCTTCTGGTCGCAGATGTCGGGGGGCGTCGATTTCTGGGACGATGTCGTCAATGGTGTAATCAAGAGTCTGGTCTTCGGAGTCGCCGTCACCCAGATCGCGTTGATGCAGGGCTATGGCGCCCGGCCCACTCCAGAGGGCGTGGCCCGGGCGACGACGCTGACCGTGGTGGTGGGCTCGCTGGCTGTTTTGGGACTCGACTTTGTACTGACCGCACTCATGTTTGGAGAGCTTTAAAAAATGCAGTCGCGAAATTTAAATCTTGCTGTCGGAGCCTTTGTGCTTCTGGGCCTGCTGGCGCTGCTCTTTATGGCCCTGCAGGTCAGTAACCTCGGCACCCGCGGCCCCGGCAGCACCTATGAGCTGAAGGCTTACTTCGACAACATCGGTGGGCTCAAGCCTCGAGCGGCAGTGCGCAGCGCTGGCGTGGTGGTGGGACGCGTCCGACAGATTCAATTCGACGACCAACAGTATCAAGCGCTCGTGCTGATTGATATGGATGCGCGTTATCAATTTCCAAAAGACACCTCGGCCAAGATTCTGACCTCCGGATTGCTGGGCGATAACTATGTCGGCCTGGAGCCCGGCGGCGACACGGAGATGCTCAAGGCAGCAGACCGCATCCGCATGACCCAGTCAGCGGTGGTGCTTGAAAATCTGATTTCTCAGTTTCTGTACAACAAGGCCACCGAGCCGTCCTCCTCGGCCAGCTCTGGCCGCAAATAAATTGTCCATGAACAACATGCTGCGTCGATTCGTACTGCTCCTGGCCCTGATGGCAGCGGCCGGATGTGCCCACCTGCCGGCGGGCCACATCGGTGACCCCCGCGATCCTTGGGAGCGTTACAACCGTGCTGTTTTTGAATTCAATGACACCCTGGACCGCGCCGTGGTCAAGCCGGTCGCGGAAGCCTATCGGGACTATGTTCCTGAATTGGCTCAGCGGAGTCTGAGAAATGTTTTCAGCAATCTTCGTGACGTCATCATCACGGCCCATCAGCTGCTGCAGGGAAAGCCGCAGGCCGCGGTGACAGCGGGGAGCCGGGTGCTGATCAATTCCACCATCGGCGCGCTCGGCCTCGGTGACCCCGCCTCCGAGATGGGGCTGATTAAGACCAATGAAGATTTTGGCCAGACCTTCGGCCGATGGGGGATTGGCCCTGGGCCCTATTTTGTGCTGCCGCTGCTCGGGCCGAGCACCGTTCGCGATACGATCGGAACGTTGGCCGATTTTAATTTTGACCCCATCGGATCAGTCTTTGAGCAAGGCGCAGGCCGCAACATTGTGTATGGACTCATCGCCATTGACCGAAGAAAAGATTTGTTAGACGCCCAAGATACGATTGAGGCACTGTCCTTTGACCGCTATTCGGGCGTGCGTGATGCGTGGCTCGCCCGGCGCCGCAGCCTTGTTTACGATGGCGAGCCTCCTCCTCTCAAGATAAAAGAAGATTAATTGAAGAAGAGTTTGAAAATGTTTCCCTCAATAAAGCGACAGCTTGGCCGCATGGTGTTGGTTCTGATGTCGGCATGTTGGGCGCCGAGCCTGCTGGCCCAAGGCGCCCCAGATGAGTTCATTCGATCCATTTCACAAAGCGTGCTGGACGATCTCAAGGCGGACCGAAGTCTTCAGACCGGTGACATTGAACGCCTGAATTTGCTGGTGGAGCGAAAGGTCATGCCCTATGTGGATTTTCAGCGCATGACCGCCCTCGCGGTGGGCCGCAATTGGCGTGCTGCAAGCCCTGAGCAGCAGCGGCTATTGATGCAGGAATTCCGTCGGCTGCTGCTGCTGACTTACTCCGGCGCGGTCCGCCAGGTCAATGACCTCACGTTTCAGGTCCGGCCAGTAAGGACAAAACCGGACGATGATGAAATCGTAGTCCGCACCCAAGTGCTGCGGCTCGGCCGTGAGCCGATACAGATTGATTATCGGATGCAAAAATCTTCCAACAGCTGGAAGATTTTTGATCTCAATATCATGGGCCTCTGGCTTGTGGAACATTACCGAAATCAATTTGCCCAAATTGTCGGCGCCTCAGGCATTGATGGCCTGATTCAATCCTTGCGCGACAAGAATCAGACATTGGCAGCGAGCGCTAAGTAGCGGCGGACATTCAGCAGAGATGACCTCGATTCGCCTTGCTTTTTCGGAACGCCTGGTCTTGCAAAATGCCATGTCTGAACTCAATCGGCATCAGCGTCAGCTTCGCGAGAGGCCTGACACGCTATCCACAGAGACGGCGGCTGCGCAGGTGGTGGCTGACTTAAGTCAGCTCCAAGAAGTCGATACCGCTGCCCTTGCGGTGCTCTTGCAGCTGAATCGCGAATCTCGCCAACGTTTTGGCCAGTCACTTCGAATTGAATCGGCTCCACCACAGCTGCGTGCCCTCGCCCGCCTGTCGTCGGTGGATGGTCTCATGCAGTGGCAGGCATGAATTTCTCATCACTTCCTGCGGTTGATCTTCAGCAAGTCTCCAAACGTTACGAGAGCAACAGGGGCGCTGTGCAGGCCCTCTCCGACGTCAGCCTGACAATTCAGCAGGGTGAATTTGTTGGCCTGCTCGGCCCCAACGGCGCCGGCAAGACGACCCTGATTCAGATTTTGTCGGGACTGGTGCGTCCGAGCGCTGGCCGCGTTGCTGTCTTGGGCTTTGATGTGCAGCAGGCGCCTTTTATGGCGCGGCGCTCCTTGGGCGTGGTGCCGCAGGAATTGGTGTTCGATCCTTTCTTTACAGTGCGTGAAACATTGCGCATTCAGTCGGGCTACTTCGGCCTGGCGAAAAACGATGCCTGGATCGATGAGCTCCTCATCCATCTCGGACTTCAAGACAAAGCCGATGTCAATATGCGGGCCTTATCCGGAGGCATGAAGCGCCGGGTCTTGGTGGCCCAGGCCCTCGTGCATCGGCCCCCGGTCATTGTGTTGGATGAGCCGACCGCGGGAGTAGACGTTGAATTACGGCAAAGCCTCTGGGCGTTTATTCGTCGCCTGAACACGGAGGGCCACACGGTCATGCTGACCACCCATTACTTGGAAGAGGCGGAGTCTTTGTGCGGCCGAGTAATTCTGCTGAAGTCGGGCAGCGTTCTGGCCGATGAGCCGACCGAGGCCCTCTTGCAGCATCCGGACGATAGCCTCGAGACCGTGTTTTTGCGTATGCTCAAAGCGCATGCCGCAGCAGCATCTGTCTAGCGGCCGGCTACAATCATCGTCATGGTGACCCCAGAAAGTATTCAAACCGATATTGCCAAGGGCCTGAGTTGCGAGCATCTCTCAGTGCAAGGCGATGGCCATCACTTCGAGGCGGTGATTGTCAGCGCTGCCTTTGAAGGCAAACGGCCGATCGCTCGCCATCAAATGGTGTATGCGGCCCTGGGCGACCGAATGAAGGCGGAGATTCACGCACTTTCCATGCGCACACTCACGCCAGCGGAATGGGCCGCCTCTTCCCACGCATAAGGACCCCGCAGGCCAACGCACTGCGTTGAGCCTTTCTGTTTTAGCCTATGGACCGTTTTCAAATTCTCGGTGGCAGCCCCCTTCAGGGCGAGGTCTCGGTATCGGGCGCGAAAAATGCAGCCCTGCCCATTCTGTGTGCGTCGCTCCTCACGGCCGAGCCGCTCGTACTGTCCAACGTGCCGCGGCTGCGCGATGTGAGCACGATGAAAAAACTTCTTGCCCAGATGGGTACTCGAATCGAGACGGTGGCCCAGCAGCCCGATGGCCAGGAGCAGCTCGCACTCCACTCGGATGCCATGACGCATCTCCAAGCGCCTTACGAACTGGTCAAAACCATGCGGGCCTCGGTGTTGGTCCTCGGTCCGATGCTGGCCCGCTTTGGTGAGGCTTTGGTCAGTCTTCCAGGGGGATGCGCCATCGGCCAGCGTCCGGTGGATCAGCACATCAAGGGCTTAACAGCGATGGGTGCAGAGATTCGAATCGAGCACGGCTACATTAAGGCCCAGGCCAGACGCTTACGGGGTGCAAGAATCGTGACCGATATGGTCACGGTCACCGGCACAGAGAATCTGATGATGGCGGCGGTGCTGGCCGAGGGCACAACCGTCATCGACAATGCAGCGCGCGAGCCCGAAGTGGTGGATCTTGCCCAGTGCCTCCTGCGCATGGGCGCCCGAATTGAAGGGGCAGGCACCGATCGAATAGTGATTCATGGGGTAGATCGGCTCGGCGGTGCGCAGCATGCCATCATGGCCGATCGGATTGAGGCGGGCACATTTCTGTGCGCAGTTGCAGCCGCCGGTGGTGATGTCGTGGTGCGTCAGGCACAGCCGGACATGATGGGCGCCACCATTGAAAAACTGCGAGAGGCAGGCGTCTTGATTCAAGAGGTGGCCCAAGGCATTCGGGTGGTGGCCAGTGATCGGCCCAGGCCGATGAATTTCAGAACCGCCCCTTTTCCGGGCCTGGCCACCGACATGCAGGCCCAGCTGATGGCGGTCGCCGCTGTTGCCACCGGCACCAGCATCATCACTGAGACCATTTTTGAAAATCGTTTCATGCATGTTCAGGAGCTGCGCCGATTGGGCGCCGACATCGAGGTCGATGGCCATACTGCGGTGGTCAAAGGGGGTGCCGGCCTCTCGGGTGCGCGGGTCATGGCCACGGATCTCCGGGCATCGGCTGGCCTGGTCATCGCGGCACTGGTTGCCAGCGGGGAGACCGAGATCGACCGCATTTATCATCTCGATCGGGGTTATGACCGGATGGAGCAAAAGCTCTGCGCCATCGGTGCCCGTGTTTCGCGAACCACTGAGAAGGCCTAAGCCATGATGACCTTTGCCCTGTCCAAGGGCCGCATATTTGATGAGGCATTGCCGCTTTTGCAGTCGGCCGGCCTGCTGCCGAAGGAATCACCAGAATCATCACGGCGTTTGATCTTGGCAACGAGCCGTGCTGATCTGCGGCTCTTGATCGTGCGGGCCAGTGATGTGCCCACCTATGTTCAATATGGTGCCGCTGATCTTGGTATCGCCGGGTCCGATGTTTTGGCGGAGCATGGCAGCGAGGGCCTGGTGCAGCCGGTGGACCTGGGAATCGCGAAGTGCCGCATGTCGGTCGCAGTTCCAGAAGGCTTGGATTATCAGGCAATGGTCCGCCGCGGGGCCCGGATTCGTGTGGCCAGCAAATATGTGCAGATTGCCAAAACGCATTTCGCCGCCAAAGGCATGCATGTGGATCTGATTAAGCTTTACGGCTCGATGGAGCTTGCGCCATTGGTCGGGCTTGCCGATGGTATTGTGGATTTGGTTTCCACCGGAGGCACACTCAGAGCCAATGGCCTGAAAGAGGTGGAAAAAATTTCAGAGGTTTCCGCACGGCTGATTGTCAATCAAGCAGCTTTGAAGACCCGGCCCGAGCAGTTAAAGCCGCTCATGGATGCCCTCGCCCAAGCGGCATCAAAAGGCTGATGGCATGGCCTCGGTCAAGATTGCCCGACTCAGCACCTCGCAGCAGGACTTTCAGTCCCGGCTTGCGGCCTTATTGCGTTTTGATGCAGCCCAAGATCAGGCAATAGCGGATGCAGTAAAAGCGATTATTCATGACATCCGCGCCCGAGGTGATGTGGCATTGCTGCAAGCCACAGCACGATTCGATCAGCTGCAGGCCCAGTCAATATCGGAGCTGGAGATCACGCGTCATGAGCTCCGTCAGGCCTTTGAGGCCCTCGAAGCGTCGCAGCGCCTTGCGTTGACGGAGGCGGCTGAGCGCATCAAGGCCTTTCACGAATTGCAACGCCAATCGTCGTGGAGCCACACTGATAGTTTCGGAAATCGTCTGGGTCAACGGGTTTCGGCCTTGGATCGTGCTGGCCTGTATGTGCCCGGCGGCAAGGCGGCCTATCCCTCCTCGGTGCTGATGAATGCGATCCCCGCAAAAGTTGCTGGCGTGACAGAACTCATCATGGTGGTGCCGACACCACAGGGCGTGCGCAATCCATTGGTGCTCGCCGCTGCCTGGATTGCTGGTGTGGATCGAGTCTTCACGTTTGGTGGTGCCCAGGCGGTGGCCGCATTGGCCTACGGCACACCAACGATTCCTGCGGTTGACAAGATTGTTGGCCCAGGCAATGCCTATGTCGCCGAGGCCAAGCGGCAGGTCTTTGGCCAGGTCGGTATCGACATGATTGCAGGCCCCTCAGAGATTTTGGTGATCTGCGATGGCAAGACTGATCCCGATTGGATTGCGATGGATTTGTTCTCGCAGGCGGAGCACGATGAGCTCGCACAGTCGATTCTCTTGGCACCGGAAGAAAAATTTTTGGATGCAGTCCAGGCCTCGATTGATCGCTGGATATCTGAGATGCCGCGCCAAGCAGTGATTCGAAAATCCATGGAAGGCCGGGGCGCTCTCATCCAGGTGCGGGATCTCGAAGAGGCCTGCGCAATCGCCTCATCGATTGCGGCCGAGCACCTGGAGATCTCGACAGATCAGCCCGAGCACTGGGCGGAGAAGATTCGCCATGCGGGCGCAATGTTTCTTGGCCGGTATGCATCGGAATCTCTGGGAGACTATTGCGCGGGACCCAATCATGTCTTGCCCACGATGCGCACAGCACGGTTTTCGTCTCCTTTGGGCGTCTATGATTTTCAAAAACGCACCAGCATGATCGACATCAGCCCCGAAGGCGCCCAGCCGCTCGGAAAAATTGCTGCCACCCTCGCCTATGGAGAGCAGCTGCCGGCCCATGCGCGGGCGGCGGAGCTCAGGCTCAAGGCCCCGGCGAAGAAATAATTTCTGCAAGCGCTGCCAAGAGTTGGCGGACGTCGTCGTCGGTGCCCACAGTAATTCTGAGATAGCGGTCGATCCTCGGCACAGCAAAGTGTCGGACCAGAATATTGTGTTCACGCAGCGCACGGGCAAGCCCCGCCCCTTCGAATGCCGGATGCTGGGCGAAGACAAAATTGGCGCGGGAGGGAATCACCGAAAAGCCCAGGGCCGCCAGGCCTTCGGCCAGAGACTGCCGTGAGTGCACAATCCGAGCACGATTCTGCTCAAACCATGCTGCATCCAGAATGGCCGCCGCCGCACCAGCGGCGGCGAGTCGATCAATGGGATACGAATTAAAGCTGTTCTTGACGCGGTTCAGTGCATCGAGCAAGGCAGGCTGCCCGATGGCAAAACCCACCCGCAGTCCTGCAAGGGCTCGAGATTTTGAAAAAGATTGGGTCACCAAAAGATTTGGGTGATGCAGGGTCAGCGGCACGCAGGACTCGGCACCGAAATCGACATAGGCCTCATCCACGACCACCAGCCGATCGGGCCGTGCCGCCAGTAGTGATGCGATTGCTTCGCGGCCCACTGCCTTGCCGGTGGGGGCATTCGGGTTGGGAAAAATCACCGCGCGCGCATGCGCCGGAATCTGATCAAGCGGAATCGAAAAATCCTGCGCCAGCGGCAGCAGTGCGTACGCGATCCGATAAAGACGGCAGTAAGCTGGGTAAAAGCTGTAAGTGATGTCGGGAAAAACCACCGGCGGAGGGTCCCCCGGGCGATCGCCGCGGCCATCCAGTAACCCCTGGAATACAAACGCCAGTACCTCATCCGATCCATTGCCGACAAACACATGGTCTTGTGGAACACCGCAGGCGCGACCAATGGCTTGTCGCAAATGCACTGATTCAGGATCGGGGTAAAGCCTCAGACCCTCATTGGCAGCGGCCTGAATCGCTTCGATGGCTTTCGCAGAAGGGGGATAGGGGTTCTCGTTGGTATTGAGCTTGATCAGCCCTGGGATTTTGGGCTGCTCGCCGGGGGTGTAGGGTGACAGCTCCCGGACCAATGAACTCCAAAATTTACTCATGCGCAGAAATGTATCATTGCAACAAAGGAGCGGTTATGAGAGTTGCCCAAGTCCGTCGCGATACTGCTGAGACCCAGATTCAGGTCAGCCTGAATCTGGACGGCTCGGGCCAGCGCAGCCTCGACTCTGGCCTGCCGTTTCTGGATCACATGCTGGATCAGATTGCCCGGCATGGCCTCATTGATCTGGACATTACCGCCAAAGGCGATCTTCAAATTGATGCCCACCACACCGTGGAGGACATTGGCATCACCCTAGGCCAGGCGTTTGCGAAGGCCGTTGGCGATAAGCGCGGGATCTGCCGCTACGGCCATGCCTATGTGCCGCTGGATGAGGCACTTTCGCGGGTGGTGGTGGATCTATCGGGCCGGCCCGGCCTTGAGTTTGGCGTCAAATGGAAACGTAGCGTGGTTGGCCAGTTTGATTTGGATTTGATTCATGAATTTTTTCAGGGCTTCGTCAATCATGCCCAGGTCACGATTCACATTGACAATCTCAAAGGCGAGAACGCCCACCACCAGTGCGAAACGATTTTCAAGGCCTTTGCGCGTGCCTTGCGCATGGCGGCGGCGCTCGATCCGCGACTGTCACAAGATGTCATTCCATCGACCAAGGGAAGTCTCTGATTAATCCATTGGCGTTGCTGCCGATGCCACCAGCAGAAGACGTGATCAGTTGATTGCCATTGTTGATTACGGATCGGGAAATTTACGCAGTGTGTTGCGGGCATTCCGCGCCGTGGCACCGCAGGCCGATGTGCAGATTGTCGACTCCGCCCAAGCCATTGGGCGTGCGGATCGGGTCGTGTTTCCCGGCCAGGGTGCCATGCACGACTGCATGGCGAGCCTGGTGCGATCTGGCCTGCGAGATGCGGTGCTGACGGCCTGCCGAACCAAGCCCTTTTTCGGCATCTGTGTGGGCGAGCAGATGCTCTTTGATCGTAGCGAAGAGGGCAACACCGACGGCCTTGGGGTCTTGCCTGGCGAGGTCGTTTTGTTTTCGGCTGGTCGCGGCGCACGGGATCCGTCAGGCCGGCCCCTGAAGGTGCCCCACATGGGCTGGAATGAGGTCCACTGGCGCGTCCCGCATCCGGTCCTGCACGGGATCGAGTCCGGTGACTGGTTTTATTTTGTCCACAGCTTTCATGCCGAACCCAGCGATCAGGCGCACGTGCTGGGCGAAAGTGAGTATGGCGCACGCTTTACCTGCGCGGTGGCCAGGGATAACATCATTGCCACCCAGTTTCATCCTGAAAAAAGCGCGAACTCTGGCCTGAAGATGCTGTCGAATTTTGTGACCTGGAATCCTTAGATCTGAGACATGCTGTTAATCCCTGCAATTGATTTAAAAGATAGCCAGTGCGTTCGCCTGAAACAAGGAGATCTAAAAGCTGCGACCGTGTTTTCGGACAAGCCCGGCGAGATGGCTGCCCACTGGAAAGATCAGGGCGCCCGGCGACTGCACATTGTGGATCTCAATGGCGCGATTGCTGGCCGCCCGAAAAATGAGCCCGCTTTCAAGGCCATCATGAAGGCCCTTGGCGGAGAGATTCCGGTTCAGATTGGCGGCGGCATTCGTGATCTCGATACCATTGAGCGTTTTCTTGATGATGGCGCGGCCTATATGGTGATCGGCACGGCTGCCGTGAAAAATCCTGGCCTGCTGCAGGATGCCTGTGTTGCGTTTCCTGGCCATATCATCGTGTCGATTGATGCCAAGGATGGCAAAGTCGCCACCGATGGCTGGAGCAAGCTCTCAGGCCACGAGGTCATTGATCTGGCCAAGAAATTCGAGGACTACGGCGTTGAATCGATTCTGTACACCGATATCGGCCGCGATGGCATGCTCACCGGCGTCAATATCGAGGCAACGCTTAAGCTTGCCGAGAGCGTGAGCGTGCCGATTATTGCCAGCGGTGGAATCGCAAGCATGAAAGACATTGATGCACTATGTAAGCTTGAGCCAGAGGGCATCACTGCGGCGATCCTCGGCCGGTCACTCTACGAAGGCCATATCGATTTCAAAAAGGCGCAAAAGCGTGCCGATGATTTCGCTAAAAAATAAATTTAATGCTCGCTAAGCGCATCATTCCCTGCCTGGATGTCAATGCAGGCCGGGTTGTCAAAGGCGTAAACTTTGTGTCGCTGCGTGATGCCGGAGATCCCGTTGAAATTGCCCGTCGCTATGATCAGCAGGGTGCCGATGAAGTCACCTTTCTTGATATCACCGCTTCGAGCGATGATCGTGATCTCATTCTGCCCATGATCGAGGCGGTTGCGGATCAGGTGTTCATTCCGTTGACAGTGGGCGGCGGCGTTCGCACCGTCGAGGATGTCCGCAGGCTTTTAAATGCAGGCGCCGACAAAATCAGTATCAATACCGCTGCGATTCAGCAGCCGGGCCTGATTCGCGACTGCTCGGATAAGTTTGGTGCCCAGTGCATCGTCGTGGCCATTGATGCCAAGCGTGTCGGCGACCACTGGGAAGTCTTCACCCATGGCGGCCGCAATGCCACGGGCCTGGATGCGGTGCAGTGGGCCAGCCGCGTGATGGCCTTGGGCGCGGGCGAGATTCTGCTCACCAGCATGGATCGTGATGGCACCGGCCAGGGCTTTGATTTGGAGCTGACGCGCGCGGTCTCTGAGTCGGTGTCGATCCCAGTGATTGCCAGTGGTGGTGTGGGATGCCTTGAGCATCTCTATGAGGGCGTAACCCAAGGCGCAGCCGATGCAGTGCTGGCTGCCTCGATATTTCATTTCGGCGAGTACACGATTGGCGAGGCCAAGGCCTATCTGTCTCGCCGCGGTGTCTGCGTTCGCGGCTCTGCAAAACCCAGGGGGCCGATGCAATGAATCAGGATTGGCTTGACTCAGTGAAGTGGGATGCCAACGGCCTTGTCACAGCGGTGGCGCAGGATGCGCTCACCAAGCGTGTGCTGATGGTGGCATGGATGAATCGTGAGGCCTTGCTGGAGACCGCAACCAGCCGACGCGCAGTTTATTTTTCACGCTCTCGTCAGCGGCTATGGCGCAAGGGCGAGGAGTCAGGCCACATCCAGTGGGTTCAAGAAATTCGGCTGGACTGCGATGCGGATGTGATCCTGCTCTTGGTCGAGCAGGTCGGCGGCATTGCCTGCCATACAGGCCGCGAGTCTTGCATGTATTTTCAGCTTCAGTCAGATGACAACGCCAAGGCATCACCGGGTGCCGCCGCGGCGCTCTCGTTACGCTGGCAGGCGGTTGACCCGGTGCTGAAAGACCCAAAAACGCTTTACGCTTTGCCGGCCAAGGATCCACACGAGGGCGGTTCGGCGTAGACTTTGGTCAAAATTAATTTGTTATGACCACATTATTGCCCGATCCAAAAATGCTGTCCCCGGATACCGATATCCGTGATCCAGCGGCCGTGTTGTCGCGTTTGGCCGATGTCATCGCCAGCCGCCGAGGCCTCGATCCCCAGAGTTCCTATGTTGCACGCTTGCTGGCCGGCGCCCCGGATGCCGCGCTGAAAAAGGTGGGGGAAGAAGCCACTGAGGTCATCATGGCAGCAAAAGACGGGGCCGCAGGCCGCACGCTCAGTGAAATGGCGGATCTCTGGTTTCACTGCTTGGTGGTGCTGGAGCAGGCGGGACTCAGGCCGGAGCAGGTCTTGGCGGAGCTGGCCCGACGTGAGGGCATCTCAGGCCTGGATGAAAAGGCAGCCCGCCGCGCCGAGCAAAAAACCTAGAGCCATCACTCATGACGACTTCCGCCGACTGCATCTTTTGTAAAATTGTCCAAGGCCAGATTCCTTGTAAAAAAATCTACGAGGATGAGGATTTCATCGCCTTTCATGACATCCATCCAAGGGCGCCGATACACCTGCTGGTGATTCCAAAACTCCACATCGAATCGCTGCAGCAGGTGGATGCCTCGCACCGGGATCTCTTGGGGAAAATGCTAGTGCTTGCCCCTCAGTTGGCCGCGGAAAATGGGGCCTCCGAGGGCTTTAAAACACTGATCAATACGGGTCCCGCGGGTGGACAGGAGGTGTATCATCTGCACCTCCATATTCTAGGCGGCAGGCCCACTGCCTGAGGCCGCAACCATTTTTCGGAGACCGTGATGGGTTCCTTTAGTGTTTGGCATTGGCTGATTGTCCTGTTGATTATTCTCTTGGTGTTTGGCACCAGGAAACTGCGCAACCTGGGTTCGGATCTCGGTGGTGCAGTGAAAGGCTTCAAAGAAGGCATGAAAGACGGCGGCAATGCCGCCGATGCAGCCGCCGGCCAGCCGGCGCAAAAGACCGAGGCCCCGACCATCGACGTTCAGGCCAAGGACAAAACCCCCAGCTAATGGCATCGGGTCCGCAGCATGCTGTCGGACCCCTCACTTCTCGAGGCCGCAGTGCTTTTGCGCCTCTGATCCCTGCAGGCTATGTTTGATATCGGATTCTCCGAACTTGTCGTGATCGGTCTGGTCGCCTTGGTGGTGGTGGGACCCAAGCGCCTGCCCGTCGCCACGCGAACCATCGGTGCGTTAATTGGCCGGGCACAGCGGTATGTCAGTGACGTCAAAACGGATATCCAGCGGCAGATGGACCTTGATGAGTTAAGAAAAGTGCAGCAGCAGGTACAGAACGTGGGCCAGCAGATTCAGACTGGCGTGCAACGGGTTGAGTCTGAGGTGGGCGCAGTCACCTCAGACCTCTCGCAGACGGCAGACGCATGGGAAGGCTTTGATGCGCCCGCCACATCATCGTCCCCACTGACGCGGCAATTTGGCACCCACATCCATGCACCCGAACCTTCTTGGTCGGAGCAGCAGGAGCAGCGGCGCATTCGTGAACGTGTCCGTGGCCGCCTGCGCAAGCGATTCCATGTCAAGCGGCCCCGCGACTAACTCCTGACCCATGACTGATTCACAACAAAAAGACGAAGCCGGCCAGAAAGAGGAGGGCTTTGTCACCCACCTGATTGAACTGCGCGATCGCCTGATGCGGGCTGCCGCCTCGGTCATCATTTGTTTTCTCGCGTTGGTCTACTGGGCGCCAGACATTTATTCTTTGCTCGCGGATCCGCTCGTCAGCGCATTGCCGGCAGGCACGTCCATGATTGCTACCGATGTCACGGCGCCCTTTTTTGTGCCGATGAAAGTCACCATGATGGTAGCGTTTGTGTTGGCCTTGCCTTACGTGCTGTATCAGGTCTGGGCCTTCATTGCCCCAGGGCTGTATGAGCATGAGAAAAAACTCGCAGCGCCTATTATTCTGAGCAGCTTTTTGCTCTTTTTATTGGGCATGGCCTTCGCCTATTTCTTTGTGTTCCCGGCAGTGTTTAAGTTCGTGGCGGCCTACACCCCCAGCGGCGTTCAGATGGCCACCGATATTGATAAGTACCTCAGTTTTGTGCTGACTTTATTTCTGGTGTTTGGCCTTTCGTTCGAAACGCCGGTCGTTGAGATGGTGCTGGTGCGTCTCGGAATGGTCTCCATCGAAAAACTCAGAGAGTTTCGTCCGTACTTTATCGTGATTGCATTCGTAATTGCGGCAATTGTGACGCCGCCGGATGTCATCAGTCAGTTCATGCTGGCGGTGCCGATGATTCTGCTCTACGAGTTCGGCATCTTCATGTCGCGTTACATCACGCCGCGTGAACCACGGCAGGAGACGTCGGCGGAGTAATCGGCAGCCGTGTCGGCCTATCGCTTGGCGGCAACGGCAGGCCGCTCAGCGATGCTGACGGTGGCCTCCAGCACCTGATCCTGCCGCCTGAATTTAAATTTTGCTTTGCTGCCCGGCGCGATTGCGGCCACCATCGCCATGAGTTCGGTCATGTTGC
>Ga0194134_10001352_pt1 | contig 33003 bp, 15 predicted proteins | sample TA2KigOff0mmetaG_FD_148602 | JGI IMG/M metagenome (GOLD analysis project Ga0194134, IMG submission 148602) | Freshwater microbial communities from Lake Tanganyika, Tanzania - TA2015056 Kigoma Offshore 0m | ecosystem: Environmental > Aquatic > Freshwater > Lake | place: Tanzania: Lake Tanganyika... | reverse complement strand
CTAAGCCCACGTGGCTCACCAAACACAACGGCAAATATAGTTAGTGGAATGCTCCGACGGTGAGCAGCAAGGTCAACATGTAGCGCCACACATTACACACTGTGAAATTCTTAGACAAAGCACATCTGAGAATCTTGAGATAAGCCTCGCTAACTACTCATTTAAAAATTGGAACAAGGTTTGCTGGACGGAACAATAGTTCACCTTGTTAGGGACCTTAAATATGCAGAACTTGTATCAGGAAAGTTGGCGCCTCTACAAACACCACACAGAAAGCTTTCTTGATGACCTGAGCTACTACCGAGGCTTCTGCCTTGGACATAAATCACTAGAGATGTTTGCGGGGTTCGGACGACTGGCGAATAAACTTGCGGCAGATCGCATTGATCTCGAAACTATTGAGTTGTCCCCGGATTTTTCCTCACTGATCCAGATTCCCAGTTCAAAGAGACACGTTGGCGACGTGACACAAGTCGTTCTACCAAGAAAGTTTGATAGAATTTTTGCCGCATACAATTCATTTTGCCTTCTAACTGAAGATCAACAGTTACAATCACTTTTTAATAATATTGCATCAATGCTTTCTTCAGGTGGCCTCGTATCACTCAGTTATTACCATCCTGATTTCTGGGGAGAAGCGGTAGCACTTGATCTCGTAATCGAAGGAACGACAGTCAGATACGAACCCTCGTTCGATCTGTCCGAGCGAAAAAATAAGAAGGCCATATGGAGAGATAAATATACGTTCGGTAATGAGGTCGTGCTTCACGAATATCCGGTTAGGATTTTCGATAGCGATGATGACCTTATTCCATTTTTAAAATCAAATAATTTAAAAATTGTTGAAAAGGTCTTTGATTTTAACACAGCGAATGTATCGGAGCCGGGATGGGTAGATTACGTAATTTCATTCTAGCGTTTTCAATTGTTTTTAGCTTCACCTTTAAAAGTTACGCAAATGGCAAACCCAGCGTCAGAGTGCTGTCCTGGTGGGGTTACATCGACAGAAAAGATAAGCGCATCGCGGCAATCGAGCAGAAATGTAAAACCTCGTTGTCTCTTGATGAGTTTTATTCGAATGCTGAATTTTTGGAGCGTGTTAATCCAAAAAAAGGTTCCCTAAACCACGATATCCTCATTTTTTCGGATACTGTAAGTAAGTCTGCACAGACCGCATTTATTGGGCAACTCAGGACAAAGTTAAATTCGAATTCAAAAAGATATTTTGCTGGAGTGAGAGACTTCTATTATAGCAGGCACTACAACCCGTCTACCGCAGTATTTCAGATTTCTCTCACTGGTTTCCTAGTCAACCGCGCTATCATAAAGGCCGGAGCATCCGATAAATTGTCTGAATTCTTTAGAGGGTCTGCGGATAAGATTTTTGTACTACTTGATGATCATGTTGAAATTGCAACCCTTCTAAACAGGTGGGAATGCACTGAACTTGGCTCCGATTGCAGCAAGAATACTCAGCTAATTTTTCCGAGTGAAGACAAACTAAAAAAGCTCGTTGGTCAATCCAAGGTAGCGATTTCGAGCGACTTGGCAGACATCACGAAGCATCCTAAATTTGCCCTCGCCTACACATGGTCGGGTGACGCCATTCAAAAAGCGAGCACCCAGCCTAACCTTGAATTTATCCTTCATCCTTCGCTGTCACATTCGTCGATGGATCTTATCACCCTTGTTGGTGAATCAAAGGAGGCGAAGTGTGTTGCCGATGAATTGTCCTCCAAGGAATTTGTTGATTCAGTAGCCCAAAAGAGCAAATACTTTTCTCCCTATGGACCAGTTCAATCAGATGAACAAGTCTTCAATCAATTGCAAAAAGAATTCTTCAATCAGTTTTCAACTCTCGGTCGCATTCATCGTGTAACTCAGCAAGAGTCACTTGAAATTGATAAGAAATGGCAGCTGTTTAAAATCCTCTTCGGATCGAAAATATGACTGCTTCTCTCGAAGATTTTCGAAAAAAGCTGACTCGAACGATGGGGTGGGGAACGGGCCTGATTTGGCTATCTTTCGCCATCCTGTTCCAGTTTCTTGTTTTAATTTTAGCTCAGAATCAGACGGATCTGACATTGAGCAGACTCAGCAGCGCCTTGACCGGATTTGTGTCTGCACACGAGGGTAAAGTTGCTATTGTGGCCGCAAGTCCCGAGCTAAGAACCTTTATGCGTTCTGGTGCTGAGGGACAATCACAAACCATGACCTCTGTGCTCACGTTGCTCGCCTCTTTGCGCGATGAGTTTGTTACAGGTGTGCGACTCATCGATTCGGAAGACACTCGGACGTTGGCTGAAATTGGAGATTTCTCAGGCGAGAGACTTGCCTTTGATCTGTGTTATATTGGCGACCAGCTCAACGCTGAGTTCGGGCGCTGCGCAGCATCGATAGAGCTATTTCTTGAGGGTAATGCTGCCCTCAAGAAAGCTACACAGTCCATTGACGATCTTGTTCCCTGCGCGTCGTGTGGCGCATCGATTGCAAATTATCTCAGTACATCAAGCTTTCTCAGGATCTCTGCGAGTACAAATTTTCCGGTACGACTCGCACCTGCCAGACCCGAGCTGAGAACCATTCAGCTGTTTTTTGTGCTGATTTCTGCCCTCGTGGTCGGGCTTGGAATGTATTTTAGATCTATCGTCGGCACAGCAATAAAGCAGGATATCGTTGACCCATTGAGCTCGCTTCTAACCCACATGGAAAGAGGAACTCAGCTTGAATTGAGTGAAACAACGTCTGTCGCTGAGGTTGTTGCGCTCCACCGCCACAATTCCGCATTTTCCGCCATCGCCCGCACGACTCAGATGCTTGCACATGATGTGCGCAAGCCGTTTGCGCTGTTTCGGATGACACTCGATCGGGTCAAGAGTGCGGGAAGCTCGGATCAGGTGCAGCAGGCGCTTCAGGAAGCGCTCCCTGAAGTGGAGCGATCGCTTGCGAACGTCAATGGTCTGATTTCCGACGTGCTCAATGTGGGTGGTGAATTCAACCTCGTGCTCAAGCCCGTGTGGCTCGCGCCGGTTGTGGAGGATGTTGTTGATGAGCTGCGCAAGCTGCATCCAACACGCACTCTCAATGTTCAGATATCGATTCCACCAGATCTCTGGGTTGAGGCCGACGACACGCGCCTCCCGCGCGTCTTCCTAAACATCCTCTCGAATGCCATTGAGGCCGTTGAAACAAAGGAAGTTGAACTTTGGATCTCGGCATCTGGTGGAGAACAGAACTCGCACTCTAAGGGCGGGCATGTTGAAATTCGTGTCGGGAACCTGGGAAGTTTTATTGCACCGGAGGCGCGCAGCAAGCTCTTTGACCTCTTCTACACCAGCGGAAAGAAGGGCGGCACCGGGTTGGGGCTCGCCATTGTGCGCAAGATTATCGAAGCACATGGCAGCACTGTTGTGTGCTCAAGCGAGCGTTCTGAGGCCTGCGCCCAAGGGAAGGTTGAATTTGGGTGGAAGCTGGCTCGGGCTGCATCTAACACTCTCTCGAGTCCAGTGGTCTCAGCCGTATCTTCTGAGAACGCCGCCGTATCCTCTGAGAACTCAGGTCATATGCCCATATCCCCTGTGAATAGTGCCCCGAGTCCATTGGCGGAAGATCCCGCGCCCGCAGCACTCCCCAACGTCGTTTTTCTCGACGACTCTCCCCTTGCCCGCTGGGTTTGGGAAGCCAAGCTCAAAGCAAAGGCAAAGGTGATCTCCTTCGCTAGCCCGGGCGATTTTTGGAAGGCCTTGGAGAACTCTGCGCTTGAACTTGGAAGCCTTCACACAATTATCACCGACCACTATTTCGCTCCTGAAGAAAAAGTCACGGGTATTGAGTTTGCAGCTCAGTTGCGCCAGCAGGGCTTTGTGGGGCGAATTCTCCTTGCATCGAATGGAGAATTCGATGCTGAGAGGCTCTCTGGGATTGTGGATAAAATTGTGGATAAGCAGCCGGTGGATTGGGAATTGTTGAGCAGCTGATGAGTACGCCGTTGGATTGAGACTTTCTTAGCGGTCGATGAGAACGCCGCAGGTTGGCGCCTAGATTCGCTGGACTCTTGAAAGAGAAAGCCCACATTGGCAGACGCCGAATTTCTGGAAGAGCCGTGTGGTATCGAGCCGAACTGATACCCTTAAAAAAACGAGCGAGACTTCGAAACGCGAAATTTATCGAGGCGAGCCCGGCTAAAATGTGCCGTCGATCAATAAAAATATATAAAAAAAGCTTGTCTTCAGAATCTCTTGGTTTTTTTTCTGGTACACGCAACCTGAAGAAATCGATGTTGGGATAACACTCTGTCAGCTCTCACATCTGAGGAATGGCAAGTTTCCAAAAAGTGAAGTGAAGTTATGATTGCGCTCGAAATGAAACCATTAAATTCGCTTTTTGAATTCCCCCCGTCATAAGCGTCGCTGCAATTGGGCGCGATAGGTAGAGTCATACTTAAAATCGAAAACATTCCACCACTCCAAGAATGCTAAACACAATACTCAAGGAATTCAGAAAACAAGCAACACATATTTTAGATTAATATTCTCCCATATATTCATTATTTTACGATAATACTTTTATAAAATAAGAACATCTTCCGTTAACTCTACGAAAATTCTTAAGTCCAAAGCAGCGTATTGGTGCATGTTTACAGGTGGCTGTTCACTCCAGCCGCCTGAGGACTTTGCCGTTTTTTGTCCAAACGTAAGGACAAGGGGGATTGCATGATTTTGCGTTTTGCTTCGATTTCGCTTTTTATTGTCGGCTTGAGCGCATGCGGACAACCCAATGGCAACAATCTTGCCTCGCAAACCAATTCTCTTGATTCCAGCGACGAATATACCGGATCCGCATTTGGTCTCGCTGGCATAGGTAACCACGAATGTGTGCTGAGTTACCGGAATGTTGTTGCAGTTAAGAACGCCGCAACCGGCGGAGTGCAATACGAATACTCATCCGAGCTGCAGAAGAAGACCATTTCCGCAGAAAGCAAAGGATTTGGTCAAAGCTGCGCTTCTGCGTGTGCTTCACAGCTCTCCAGACTTCAGGGCCCACGCGACGGCAACGGCGTTTTGTTTCAAGGATGTCAGTACAATCTTCTGCCAAAAACTGCGTCGTTCCGCGGAGTGGTTGAATCCTACAGCGACGGCGTGATCAAAGGTTGGGCTTGCCAATTCGGGCAGGAAGCCTCAATCAAAGTTGAACTCTACCTGGGCGGCGCAAAAGGCTCCGGAAAATTGGTTGATAATGTGGTTGCCAGCGAGGTTGATGCGAACGCTCCGCTTGCGAAAGAATGCGGAACAGCTGAGGCCAAACACCGCTTCTCCATTCGTCTCCCTGATATAATTCGCCAGGTATTCAAAGGCGACAGCATATACGTACATGCTGTGAATTCCACAGGCAAGGGCGATCCTTCGCCACTTCTTGGCAACTCTGGGAAACTGGCTGTGGACAAGGTTGTTGCGGAAAAGAAGGCTGGAGAAAAAGAAGGGACTGTTGAGCCGAAAAAAGAGGCTGAAGCTAAAAAGGAAGCTTCTGCACTTCGGGAAAAACTAGGTGCAGGTCGAGTTCCATCCATTGTAAAACGCTAAGGCGCGTGAAAGCTGGATAATAACCGCGCCGAGTGCCGACCCGCTCTAACTGGCTCGCCCAGGAAGAGCCTCGTGCACTCGGCGCATCGTTTGCAGCAGAATCTTTACGCGCTCCAGATGCGACGCTTTTTCCCAACGCTGTGAACGCAGCTCGGTCATGAGAATTGCCTGAACTCTTTCACCATATTCTGAGTAACCAGAGCGCTCGCTGTTTTCGCTCTCTTGAATCAACTCTGAATCATATTTGGGATAATCAAAGCTGAAATTCATCCATCCCGATTCAACATCAAACGCCTTGCCGGGCATCCCGACATGGGCAATCCGCACGCGCAACTCGGTGTCGCGCCCGCGCCAAGAATCTTTTGCAGATGTCTCGCTCGGATTGAAATCGTAGCGGTCGCGCGCTCTAGCTTGGCCTTTGAAGTGGGGAACGATTTTCCCAAAATCATTTTTGCGCCACACCAAAACGCCCTTCAACTCGAGTTGAAAATTTCCCAGTGTATTTCCGAAGTGGGTGGACGCTATAACGCTCTCATTGATATCGGCTATTTTGTCGCCTACATCTCCGATCCGATTCCGAACTATCTCCGTCATATATTCACGTTTGAAAAACACAGATCCAAATTCCTGCTCCACGAGCTGCAGAGGCAGCGCACGGAACTCGGCCTCGCTCAATTGATAAGTTGCACCCGAACATCCCATGTAGTGGGTCATGAAGCGGCGACCCAAGAGGTTCTCTTTGGAATTGAGATCAAGCCACAGGTTCTTATACCACTGGGGACTTGGAACGATGCATTTTATGGAATCGAGAAGCTGAGCCATTTTATCGAGGTTTTCTTCGAAGCTTTGCGCGTCCGAAACGTTCTCGGAAGCATTCCGTTTGCAACCCACAAGACCAACGCTCAGTGCAGTGCACAGCAGCGCCACAAACTTAAAGCGGCCTGAGAGAACCTTTGCCCTTCTCCTGAAGCTCGGAGTCGGCGAACCACTCGTGACTGAAGACATAAAACACCCCGCACCTGCATCCGTGCGGAGTCCAGCAAAAACGAAGCCAAGGCCCCGATTTCCAATAAAATCATCTATATTATTGGGGAAATGAATGGATAAGGCAGCAATGAAGGTGTCTAGATCCTCAACACGATCATCACAACTGTGCTCACTGAACAGGGCTTAAGCTGACGCAAATCCCGTCCGCGGCCGCCGTCAGCTCGCGGGCGAAATCCGATAAATCTCGCCATCATCTGTGGTGAAAAGGAGATTCCCCTCGGGGCTCTCTTTGACCTGGCGAATGCGCTCGGACATCGATTCGAGGTAACGCGTTTCCTTTTTTCCATCCGCAGAAACCACATTTAGATGCTCGAGCACCAACGCACCCAGCACGAACGAATTTGCGAAGGCTTTGATTTTTCCGCTCTCGTATTTGATGAGCGAACTCGGCGCAATCGATGGCACATAAACCTTGAATGCCTGCTCCATTCCGGATTTGGCCGTGCCTTCACCGATCTTAGGGCCGTAGTATTCGCGTCCGAAGGTGACAACTGGCCAACCATAATTGAGCCCTTTGCGCACATCGTTGATTTCATCGCCGCCGCGCGGGCCATGTTCCGAATTGTAGAGTTTTCCATCTTTCAATGAGAAATAAAGACCCTGTGGATTGCGATGACCCAAAGAATAAATCTCGGGCAGAGCGTTCTTTGTACCTACAAAAGGATTGTCTTTGGGCACGCTGCCATCAAGCTTCAAGCGGATGATTTTACCGTTGTGCCAGTTGAGCTCTTGGCATCTGTCGCGCTCACCACGGTCGCCAATCCCAAAGAACACATGTCCTGAGTTGTCGAAGGTGATTCTTGATCCGAAGTGAACAGCACCACCGTTGTCGGTTGTGCCCACAAAGAGATCGCTCACAGCAGAAAGGCTCTTGTCACTAATCTTAAAACGCGCCCGTGCCAACGCGGTGGTGTCGCCTTTGGGAGTTTTTTTGGAGTAGGTGAAATATATAAACTGCGTTGTGGCATAGTCGGGTGACAAACGCACATCGAGCAGACCGGCCTGCCCTGTCGTACTGACTTTAGGAACGCCTTGCAGTTCAACGCGCGTCATTTGTTTGAAATTCACGTGGTACATCTTGCCCGTCTTTACAGTCACAAGTGCATCGTTCTCTGAAATCGTTTCGAGCCCCCAAATGACATCGAAGCCGTCTATGAGCTTTTCCAGGCGCGTGTCTGGCGGGAGATCCTTCGCCGCTATAAATTGCGCTTTTCCTTCTACCCGCGATTTATCAGCCGCCTGAGTTAATTGCGCTTTATCAACGCCCCGCGATTTTTCCACCGCTTGCGATAATTGCGTTGCCGCCACCGCATCCGCATCCGTTGCCGCATTTCCTGCCACCGGCACCAAAACACAGAAAATAGGATGTGCAATCCAACGCCAGACGGTCGCTTGAAGGAACATTTGAAGCCTCTTGCGTTTCATTTTAAAAAAAAAATGAAATTCATTTTTAATCGTAAATACCCAGAATAAATGTAATAATATAAATTCATCGTTATTTTATTAAAGTTATTCCTAAAAATTCCGAAATGAATATCAAACCGGGATTTCCTCGGTTGCAGAAAATAAATTGGGAGGTTCGAAATGGCAAATATGGTGAAGCTCGTAAGCTTGGTGTCCGCCCTGGGAGTTGTTACGGGCTGCGGTACGGCATTTGATCTCGATGCAGCCAAGAACGCAAACGAGATTGTTGAAGAGTCAAACAATGCTCTCGAAAAGCAAGTTGAATCAGACGAGACAGCATTTGCACTCAGCGTTCCGGTCGCAGAAAAATCCAAAAAAGGCGCAATCGTGGTTGAGAAATCTATGTCTCTGCCACTCGCCTATCAACTTCTGGCCGCTGTTTTTCCACGGCCAATTGGGAAAACCTGCCTTGTGCATGCAGGCGCGCACCTGATTAACTTGAAGTACTCAGGCAAAAACGAGTTCTCTGCGGAAGTGAGCTATCCCAAAGGTCTCAAGATTAGCCTCAACAGAAAATCTTGTAAGCAAGGCGAACTGATCGAAGTGCGCGCAGGTAGCGATTTCAGAGGACTTGCAATTGTGACCAACAAGCAAGCAACCTACTTCCAAAAAGAACTAACATACGTGCCATTCCCATCTGAACCGCGCAATGACCTCGCGCCTTTGCCAAAACTGCAGCCCGGTGCGATCGAGGGAAGCGATGCTCAGATCGGTGGAGTCACAACTGTTACGACACCATCGAAACCACCCAAGCCCCCAGCTGAATCCGAGCAGTGCTCTGTCCGTTCTGGCCGCCAGAACATCAGACTTCACGCCAGCAAAGAGCGCTCGTACATCAGCGGAACTGCCGTTGCCGCAAGCAAAGTCATGAATAAAATATATATATTCGGCGAATGTAATTTTGGTGAGAAACTGCTCGCCGACACGGTTAGTCTCGGACAGGCATTGGGCTACGACTTGAATGTTCCTTTTGTGCCTATGGCAGGCGACTCTGTGATTCTTCGAACGGAAGTTGAACTCGGCAAGAAGGATGCTGAACAGCTCTGACCCAGGAACCGGTGCACGCGCTGGCGAGTTCTCCCCCACCCCGCACCAGCCGGCGCGTGCCCTTTCAGAGGAACTTGGTGAAAATGTGCGCTATGCTTCCAAAACCAAGATAACCGGAGTGGCCACGAGATGAACAATGATCTTAAAACGATCAGAAAACAAATCGAACTCACAAGCTACTCGAATTACCGTTCCTACTTTGAAGACCTTTATCAGCTCGCAAAAAACTCTCTCGAAAAATACTCCTACATGCGCTTCGCCGAAGACCTAAACCTAGGTGCAAGCAACATCATCTTTACGATTATTAGAGGCTCACGGAAGCTGATGTTTAAGCATGTGCGCAATGTCTCAGACGCACTTGGATTCGATGCAGGAGAGCGCAAATTCTTTGCTTCACTCGTGCGTTTGCAGAACTCCAACAATGTGAGTGAGCGTATTCAGGATTACGATGCCCTGCTCGATGTGGCCGGCAACCGCCAAAAAGAAGAAAGCTCAAAAGATGCCATCCTTTTTTTCAGCGCCTGGCATCACGTTTTGGTCTTTGAAGCACTTGAGCTCTTCCCAGAAGGAGCAACTCCACAGATTCTTGCCAAGCAATTTCGTGTTCCGATTTCCACCACTGAAATCCGCGAGAGCCTAGAATTGCTCACTCACATGGGCTTGCTGGAAGTTCGTGAGAGTCTCTATTTCAAGAAGCAGAAAAACCTCAGCACAGGCGGAACGGTGCCGGGCTTTGGCGTAATTCGATTTCATCTCAAGATGCTTGAGCTTGCGCGCGAGTGCCTCGGACCAGAATTTAGCCCAGAGGAAAGAAACGTGAGTTCAGTGACTCTCGCGGTAAGCGAAACAGGAGCCCAGAGAATCCGCGAAACACTTGAAGAGTTTCGCAAGCGCATCTTTGCAATTGCGAATGAGGAAAGCTCAGCTGAGAAGCTCGTGCAAGTAAATTTCCAGGCATTCCCGATTCTTGAAGGCAAGAATAAGAGCAGTGGCAAGTAAAACCAGAAGGATCTCAAGTTTTTTACTGCGAGAACCGACATTGCCAAAAAAGGGAGAGGCGGATGAAGCTAACCAAAACCCAGGCAGTGCGTTCCTCTTTGGGCATAGCTTTTGCCCTGCTGCTAGCTGCATGTTCATTCGAGCTCGACACCTCGACGATCCACGCAGTGGAAGTTGGTAATCCTGAAGATAGCCGTCCTTTAACACCATCTTTGCCCAAGCCTCTGCGCCTGGTTCAGATTGAATTGCAAACAACTGACCTAGAGGAAATCGCACAGATTGATTTTGCCGTGCAGTCGGTCAATCTGGTTCTGCTCTCGTCCTCGGGTAAAGTGGTTGTTGTGGCGAGCAACAACCTGAAGCCAGGTTCACAGCTCACGCTGTTTCCTAAAAGCCAAAAGACCCTCAAGTTTGAAGTTCCAGGCGATGCGCTTGCGAACAATCCGCAACTCAAAATTCAAATGAAGTTCGTGGATGCGAAACCAGGGTCGGTGAAGGTCGATTCTCAAGAATTTGCTATTGCGCCGCAAGCAGAGCCACTGCACCTGCCCTTGCCCAGCGCGGCTACCGCGAAAGTCTCCGGACTGGCTCTGGTGATTGCAAAGTCCGTCGACAAGTCGAGCCTCTTCTCTTCAAGCGCTTCATCAGAGCCTAGATCTGGCTCGGTAGACCCGGCCAAAAGCCCTGGCACGCCTCAACCGACGTCAACCCACGCTCCCGTCTACAAACTCAAGGGCTCGTGAAGAAAGATGCAGGAAGTTGTTTCCAGTCGCTCGCATGCCACGGCCTCTGTGAATTGAGCATTCGCCACTTCTCGGGATTCTCTGTGGCTCTGCGAATCATTGCAGGCAGCTCGTCTTTTAGCTTCCGCACCGGTGTCCAACCCAATTGTTCTTGTGTCGCTGCAAGATCGAATTGATAGTGCTCATCGGCAAAATCAATCATCCAAGGCTGGTAGAATTCTCTTTTTCTCAACTTCGCTAGAAAGAACGCTCCCCACCGCGCAAGCCATTTGGGAACACGGATTTTTGGTAATCTGAAGCCAAACGCCTCTCTGTCTGCAATGCAACTAATCTGTTTGTAAGTTGTGGCCTCAGACTCACCCAGCAACAAGCGTCGATGCCGCACCTCAGATAAAAGCTGCTTTTGAAAGGCAGTACAAAGTTCATCCAAGTGAATGTAGGTGAGACCCTGATTCCCATCGCCCGGGTAGAACCATCGCTGCAATCTGAAATTCAGATGGCAATCCAAGAAATGATAGAGCGGTACCAGTTCGCAAAAGTCTGTGTAAACGCCAGCAATAACCATCTCCACGTAGGCCGCATTCGCGAGCTCAGCCCGCATAATATCTTCTGATTCTTTCTTGAAGCGCGGATACTCCCAGCGTGCAACACTCTGCGCACTTGCATCAATCAACGAACCATTTGCAACAGGTTCGAGGCAGGCCATGCTGCTTGCCTGAATGAAACGGCTCAATTCAGTCTTCAGCTGCAGGTAGCACCGAGCAATCTCGAACAATCCAAGCTTTAATCGATCGTAGTGTATGGAAGGCTGATTTGAAAAATCATAGTAACCTGCAAGATTCACAAAGCCCTGAATCGGGCGGGGATGTGCATCGAAAAATGCTCGAATCGCTCCAGCATCACCCAAATCCACCTTGAAGAAATGAACGTTGCCGCTGCTACTCGCACCCTCTGCAGGCAATTTGATATCAAGCGCTGCAACTTCAAACTGCTGAGCCAGTCGCTCCACGAGTGCTGTGCCAATGAGACCCGAACTTCCAGAAACAACAATCCAGGGCTTCACGATTTTTTCCTTTTTGGCACAATGAATGATTGCAGTGAGGTGATGATATTTTGCGTGGTTTCAGGAAAAAGCCTGGTCATTGTGAGAATAGCCTGATTTTCAACGCCATTGGTCTTTGCCATTCCAGGCTTTTCGAATGTTTTATAAATCAAATCAGCAACACTCTGTGCACTGCGCTTCGGAATCCACGCACTCAGTTTTTCGGTCATTTCCGTTTCAATCAGCCCAGGAAGAACTGTACTAAATGAAATTCCGGCATGAGCATATTCATGCTCGATACTCTGCCACAGAGCCGCAAGGGCTGCTTTGCTGGCGGCATAGGTTGCGTTTCCCGGAAAAGAAGTACACGCAGCAAGAGAGCCTATAGCCAAAAAGTGTCCCGACCTCCGCTTTTGCGCCTGCGGCAGAAAGACGTCGAGCATCCAAGTCGGACTCAAATAATTTAGAGTCATTTCATCCAAGCGATCCGAGGAATTATTCTCTGAAAAATTCTTGTTCGCTGATACTCCGGCATTAAATACCACGGCCTGAGGACAACCGTGCTCAACCAGAATTTGCTCTGACACGCGTGTGGTTGCGGTTTTGTCGGACAAGTCGCACTCGTACCAATAAGCAGCCAAACCAGAACGCTTCAACTGATCCGTAATTGTGATAAGTTTTTGCCCACGGCGCGCAATCCCAATGGCCTTAAATCCTTTCGCTGCAAAGAGCCTGAGCGTTGCCTCGCCAATGCCGCTGGAGGCTCCCGTCACAACGATACATCCCGCATCCTCAACCCTTTTTTGGCTTCGCGATGCTTTTACTGACCTCATGACCCTACCCCTGATTTTGCGCCAGACTGCCCCTGAATTGCATCAGGTAGCGGACTTAAGCTGAAACAACTGAAAATGTGTTCGAGAATATCCAATTTAAACCCAATTATCACTGCTGTGCTTTTTTTATCTTGGCCTTCAATTACTATGTGCTCATATCTCAGGGTTATTTTCTCCGCTGCAGGACTTGAGTGGAGCAAGCACCCGACGAAATAATTTGAGTTCAAGTTTTTGAGTCTCACCCGATTTTACGACACGCAGGTTAACCGAGCGTCAATATTTCTTATTTATTGTCCAAATCCGACGACAAACTCTTTAGAGACAGGTAGGCTCGAAACGGATGACACCGGATTTTTGAGAGGCAAACAGGCGGATATCAGCAGTAAAGTAGGTTGTTCCTCAGGAGGTATTTATGGAGATGTTAAGTATTTTCCAGTATTCATTGATATATAATGCGTTCTCTTTTGCGCTTGCTGCGATGGGAGCAGCGACCCTATTTCTTTGGTTTGGACGCTCTCAGGTTTCAGACCACTATAAAACAGCAGTCACAATTTCTGGATTGGTGTGTGCTATTGCAACATACCACTACCTGAGAATCTTCGAGAGCTGGGAGGCTGCCTACCAGGTAAAAGATGGCGTTTTGAGCGCCACAGGTGTGGCATTTAATGATGCCTATCGATACGTCGACTGGCTTCTCACAGTGCCTCTCCTGCTCGTCGAGCTTGTTCTCGTGATGCGCTTGAGCCGCGAAGAAACAGCGAGCAAGGCCAAGAAGTTGGGCTTTGCTGCAGCGCTGATGATTATTCTGGGTTATCCGGGAGAAATCGCAGCTGACGTTCCCACAAGAGCACTTTGGGGCACACTCTCTGCACTTCCATTTTTGTATATCATCTGGGAATTGTACCGCGGCCTCGGCGAATCCATCGAGCGTCAGCCTGCAAATGTGCGTGAACTCATCAAGAAGGCCCGTCTGTTGACCTTGGCCTCCTGGGGCTTTTATCCAATTGTTTTTATGGCTCCCTACATCAATATTTCGGGTGGTACGGCTCAAACAACCATTCAAGTGGGATATACAATCGCCGACCTGGTGGCGAAGGCAGTGTTTGGAATTGTGATCTGGATGATTGCGGTTCAGAAATCTGAAGCCGAGAAGTCCGGGAATCACTGAGTTAAGCTCGCCTTCTGATTGCAGTGCATCCGTATCATTGCGGGTGCGCTGCAGACCCTCCTCCAGCGCGTCATAATTCAGACACGTCTACTCATTCTCGCCCGGGGCGATTCCGAACCTTCGGTAACGGGGGTGGAGCACATGGATGTGCGCGAACGATCGGTTTTGATCATCACTCTGGTGGCCTCAAACGCTGCCCTGGCTTCAGATTTTCATGAAAGTCTGAAGCCAGGCGTTGTTTGCTCATCTGACCAAAATCCCTCGAGATTTCAGATTCTGGAAAGCCCAGCATTCGACGGATTTTTCAATATCACCGAAGGTTTATGCAAGGCTTTGCCGATAGAAGAAGAGTTGGATTCGACTCTGTTCACAGTAGGGCACTGCATGCTCGACGATGGACAGCAGTTCGCCTTCTTATTCGGAGGCTGGCTGAACATGCTGACGGTGCGTTTCGATGAAAGAGATGAAGCCCAAGATTTGTTTTGTCACGAGTAGAGGTAGATGAAAATGAACAGGATTCTCTTCATCAATATGATGGCTGCATTTACACTCTTTGCTGCCTGCAAAAAGCCCGCGAGCGACGCAGGAGCGGGAACAAATTCTTCAGCAAGCCAGCAGAGCCCTCAGCAGCAACAACAACAAAGGGGCGAGTTTCCGACGCAATTTGACTTGCAGGAGTTCTATGAAATCACGCGCGCTTCGTATCTCAAAAAGCTGCGAGCGTTTGGTGAAGACGGGTTGAGCCAGGCTGAGCTTGCATTCATGGCCAAGTTCAACATCAACACAAAGTATGTTGGGCAGATGGTGGACTTGGCAGAAACCATGTTCCAGCTGCTCGAATCAGGCCGATACGCGCAGAAGCTTCACGGTATTAGCCGCATGGATAAAGTTTCACGTAATGCACCTAAAGGTCTTACCGATAAAGATCTCGAACAATTCTTCCAGCTTGTGAAAATGGATTATTTCAGGCGCATAACGAAACGGCCGACGCCGGAAATGGACGCGCGTGAAACCAACTTCTACGCACGCGCGAGCGCTAAGTCAGAAAGCTCACATGCCTCACCCGCCGATGTTCTGCTACTATCCTCAGATCTTTTCGACAAGATTGAGGGTATCAAGTGAGTCCGTTGAGATGATCTTTTTTTGCAGCACATGAGCTTCATGAACTGGGATTTGCCGGATCACATGAAGCTCACACTTGTACCAACAAGAATTGTATTGGTCCTGATGTCTTCCTGGACGCCACTCAGAGGATTGGGTGTCTTGTAGGTACCAATCTGAACCTTACCATACAGATCAATAAGAAGATCAGGCACAGAAGTTGGGATGTCGTCCCCATGGTAAGACACGCGCCAGCCCAAATGCAGACCAAGAACACGCCCCGTTAGACTTGAGCCCTTCTGCCATTCAGCTTCCAAACCAAACACGTCGCCCGAGTTCTCAAGCCATGGAACCCACAACAGTCGGAAACCGTAGTTGTAGGCCGCATTGCTGAGTGCTGGGAAAATCTTGCTGGTCAGGGCACGTTCGTAGCTCCACTGTGTGGTGTAGGAGACTTCGCCGCCATGCAATTCAAGCTGCAGACGCCGCTGAGCCACAACAACGGCTTGGTGGAAGCTCAACCCAATCGTGTTCTCGTAACGCACGGCAGTTGCGGTCTTCTCATTCGCACTAGTGCTTTCAGAATCCTCATCATCAATGGGCGTGGCATCGGGGGTAAAGGAGAGCGAGTAAGCATGGCGCGCACGTGCAGCACGCAGTCCAAAGCGTGTTGATTCGTGGCTCCAGAGTTTGGCATCGAATCCGTAGGTCAGCACGGAAGAAAACCGCTTCTGGTTGGCGCGCGGAACGGGAAGTCCGGCCACATTCAGTATTAGGCCGGCTGCTTTGGTGTGGCCGATATCAACCGCGGATGCGGCGGGCTTTGCTTCCGCTGCTTGAACGACGGGGGCTGGAGCTGCGGGCTGCGGTTGGACAACTGCAGGCGCCTTGGCGGGTGCAGGTGCTGGACGACTCACGGCTGCAGGCTGTGGAGCAGGAGGAACAGGAATTTGTGCCACAGTTGGCCTCGCTGTCGTAGGGGAAACAGACGGATTCGGAACAAGAGGAAGTCCGACAGCCTTCGGTGCTAGGGGCTGCAGCGTGGGAACAGGAACGGGCGTGGTTGTTGGGCGCGGGAGCGCCGTCGGCAGAGGTGGCGGAGGAGTTTGAACAGGAGTGGGAGCAACCGTCGGAGCCAAGGTCGGCACCACTGTTGGAGCAGCGGTGGGTGTAACCGTAGGAATAACTGTGACGGCAGCGACAGCCAAAGGTGTTGCTGCGGGTACAACAGCGGCACTCTCTTTAACAACTCCCGGAACCGCAACGACCGCGGTCGGAACAGCAGCCGCCGTTGCTGCGGGTTTAGGTGCAAGCTTCGCTAGGTCGAGCTTCTCAAGAGTCTGATCAATAGCACGTTGGAAGGTGTTATTTCGTGCTGCGCTTGAAGGATAAACAGCAAGGAAATGAGTTCCAACAGTTGCATTGCGGCGCAAGCGAGAAATGTTTAATCGCAGACCGCCGCGGTCATAACCAAATTGAACCGCAGACAGGCGGGGCGGATTCGAGAGCTGTGCCGGCAAACGCGCGTCGCGCTTAGGCTGGACGCTCCCATTACCCATGTACGCAGACACAGGCGATGCTTCGAGCACAGCCGCAGTCAGCAAGGTAACAAAACTTGGCTGCTTGAGCGCTGCCACTACTTTAGATTCTGGTGCGAGCTTGATGTGGCCATAGCACTCTTCGCTTCCCGAAGCTGATACCGGACGACATAGCGTCACGTGAGCACGTCCTTCGCGAGGAGCAATGCCCAAACGCCAATAGTGTGCGTTTTGGCTTAGGATGGGAGCCGGAGAAATCGAGCTGCAAGTCACCACATTACCCAGAGTGATTCCCCAGGGGCTCGAGGTGCTCACAAAGGCATCGCGCAGCAACCCACACGCCTCCTCAGAATGGTAGGCGGGGTCGACCTGAATATTAATAAGCACAGGGTCTTTGACTTGTGCATCTGCAACAAAGACTTCTGGCTCTGGCGTTGGGGGTGTCACCGGTGCAGCAGGCTGCTCGGCAACCGTAGCTTCACCTGAGGCTGCAACAGTTGCCGGCTCTGGTTTCAGAAGCTCAACCTGGAAGGCCTCTTTTCGGAAAGTGAATCCCTGCTTCTTGCCCCAGAAATATTTACGCGCCGGAGCAGGGCGATTGCGGGGAGTGAGAACAATTTCTTCACCATCGTTTGCGAACTGAATCCAGTAAGCCTGCAAAGTGGTTGAACGTGCGAGACCTCCGGGGAAGCGATATTGACGCCGACCAGGAGGGGAGTTGTAACTTGTGGTGGTCGTGATGGGAGCCGCTTCAAGAAGACCTGCCATAAGGAGAGCAACGTAGTTGTCATCTTGAGACAACAACTTCTGCAACACGGGTGCACTGGGGAGTTTGAAATCGCCGTAGCACTCTTCATACCCTGGCTTTGAAAGATTACGAGGTCTACAAAGCGATCCGGTAAAAGCTGCTCCCTCAGCAACAACACGCACCGTCCAGTGCACGAGGCTCTGCGGAGGCGCTGGTGGATTCGCAGAAGACGCGCAGCCACCGAACTTATCGAGGCGTAAATCCCATGGAGCATTGGTTCCACCAATCGTGGCCTGGAACTTTGCACACGCAGCTTCAGAATGCACCTGAGCATCGAGAACAGCAGACAAAACGATGTCCGTGCGCGGCTCGACGATATCCGACAGGGTTTTGCTTGAATTCGGCTTTCGCGCGTCCGCGTCGGAGCGGGCAAAACCCCGGCTCGAGGTAACGTTCAACGAGTAAATCGCGAGGAAAATAAGTACCGTCGGAAAAATGATGGCGTAATAGCGTGAAATTGAACGGTTAAATTTCACTGGGAAACTAGCCTCCTCATGATCTCCCGTGTTGTTCCGATCCCAAACTAGACAGGAGTTTTATGTATAATATCAGGCCGAAATCTAGAATTACACGGGCAACCATCAGGCTGATGGCGGTCGCAGGTGTTTATTCTCTGACGGCTTGTGGTTTGTTGGGCGAGCAAGCGGCACCGCGCGATCCAACCATCGAAGAACTCCGTTCAACAAACTCAATCAAACGACTTGCTGCTGCAAAACCTGGCCTCGACGCACTTTATGCGAGTGCATTGAAGGGTCAGGACAGCGCTATGCGCAAAGAGATCGACAACACCATGATGGTGATTGTGGGTCGCAGCCTTTCGAACGCCGAGAAGGCGGAGTTAGCTTACGAATCTCTGCGTAACATTAAACTCCTTGTGCGCTTGCCCGGAAGTCAGCAGCGTGCATTGAAGGCTGTTGGCGATGTGCGTCAAACATCTGTCATCTTCGGCGCAGATCTGATGCGCACCATCTTCGACACTTTCTCTCAGTCAAGCAGCTCACTGTTCTTCTCACTGAATGCGACTTCCGAACTGACCTCGCAAGAGATTGCTGAAAAAATTGAACGGACGTTTGACGTCTTCTCGAATGTTGCCACCGGTGTCGAAAATGCGGGGCAACAAAACCTAGGCAAGCAGGACGCACTCGACTCCGCAAAGAAGATTGAGACAACACTCAAAACGCTCCCCAAGGGTTTAGTTACGACACTCATTGAGTCGCTCAAAGAAATCGTTGCCAATGTTGAGGCTTCGCAGCCTGCAAATGCACCGAAGACCTTAGTGGCCAGCAAAGCTTTGACTGTTGCGGTGAGCGTTGTGAACCTCGGTGAGGTCTTGAACGAAGGCCTCAGCAAAAAGATTATTAGCGATAAAGATGTGAGCGACTCCGTGAAGGAATGGAGAACGAACGTCTCGGCAACCATCAGCAAGTCATCACCCGACAGCGTTCTGAACACCGACGTGATCACTCCGCCGCCACTACCGACCATCGACGCAGTTACAGGTTTGTATTCAGGCTCTCTGAATGACTGGGAATTTGTCATCAGCACGGCTCCAACAATGGGAACCTTGAACGCCAAGGAAAATCCGCCCAAGTACACGCCTGGTGCGAACTTTACGAACGACGACGTGTACTCGTTCCGCCTGTGCCACAAGACTTTCACGAAGATCTGCTCGAACGAAGTGGCACGAAAAATTAGCTTGCCGGTTCTCACTTTGCCTCCGTCGATTGCCCCCGGAAGCGATGGCAATACAGCAGCGCAGTGCTTGGTGGACGCAAAAGAGAAACGCACGGTCATTTACTCCTGGTATCAGAAGTCAGGCGATTCGGAACCCGTGCTGCTGGCTGCCGAAACCAGCCGTGACCTGCCTAACCGCGCTTATTCATCGTCTACAAAAGTCTTCTGCCAAGTGCGCGTTATTGACGACTACGGCCTGAGCTCGGCGAGCCTCGCGAGTGAACTGATTCCGATTGCCAACAACTCTCCAAGCCTGGTTGAGCTGGGTCAATCACTTGTTGAACCCCTGGAAGATCACGAGATCACGATTGCCTTGGGGCGGGCTTCAGATGTGGATGGTGATTCGATTGTCTTCGAGATCACACGTCAGCCAACAAAGGGTATGCTCTCGAACCCCAGCCCATCGAGTGCGTCGCCCAAATCCGAGTCGGTGGTTTACACGCCGATTTACGATCTCAATGGCTCCGACTACTTTACATATCGCATGTGCGACAATGTAAGCCCGCGGGCATGTTCAGACGAGATTCGAGTCAATGTTAATTTGATCGCACAGAATGATACGCCTGCACCTTCGACAGCTGTGCAGACGACTGCTTCAGTGAATGAGGATGGAGAGGTTGTCATCCCACTGGCTGCGTTCAGAGACGCAGACACGCGCACAGACGCGCAAGCGTTGCGGTATATCATCACGACACCCACTTCCAACGGGTCGTTGCTGACGACTTCGTCGTCGAATCCTCTGTCGGCCGTCACGAATCCGCCCAATGTTTCGGAAACGACGCCGTCAAACGTAAAATACAAACCCAACCCCGATTTCAACGGAACCGATTCTTTTATCTACAAGGTCTGTGACAGCACGACAGAATCAAACTCATGTTCAGCCGACCAGACCGTGACGATCACAGTCAACGATGTCAATGACATCCCCGTGCTGACGGTTGATGCTGCCCTTCAGGGGCAACGGAGTCTTGCAACTCAAGAAGATACCGACACGACCATTGATCTTGATGCTGGATCGGATGTTGATGTTGCATCCAATGCTCAGGTGCTCCGCTACGAGATCTCACAACAACCCGCGAATGGAACCATCAGCCTGATTGCTGCGGTGCAAGCCAATGCAAAGGGTTCGTTGAATTATCGAGGGAATGCGGATTATAACGGCGCCGATGCATTCAAATACAGAATTTGCGACAACGCAGCCACATCACTCTGTACGTCCGAAATCACCGTCCAGCTTTCGCTTGCCGCTGTGAATGACCCTCCAACTCAGTTGTCCTCTGGCATGACTGCGGTCAGCACGAATGAAGACACGGCCGTGGAAATAACTCTTGGTCGTTACTTTGACCCGGATGCAGGCACCAACGCACAGGTGCTTGTGTATGAGTTTGTGAGTGAGCCCAGTCAAGGTGTTCGTGGGAGTCCGGACAATGCTCCCACGGAAAGTGTTTCAAAACTGATTTACACGCCAGCGGCGAATCACAATGGAACTGTCAGCTTCAATTACCGGGTCTGTGATGGCCCTCAGAGCGATTCGAACCGAAGCTGCACGTCGCCAAGTGGAGTTACTGTCAACATTGCTCCGGTGAATGACCAACCCACTTCGCTCGGAAATGGCGACGCGAGCGTCGCTGTCACGGAAGACACGCCAGTGGCATTCCGAGTTGTGAATGCAACCGATGTTGATATTGCATCGAATGGTCAGCTCCTCCAATACGAAATCGTTCAGGCACCGACAAAGGGTGTCGTCACCTTTCCGAATCCTGTTGCTGCGACAGGGATTGTCAATGGCCTTTACACTCCAACGTTGAATCAAAACCTGTCGGATCAGTTCTCATATCGGGTTTGTGATAACAGCACCGCTGCAGATCGCTGCTCTGCAGCCATTCCAGTCTCCGTAACTATCACACCTGTGAACGACACTCCATTGGTCACAGTGGTGGGCTCAACAACGGCAACACTGACAGAAGATGGCTCTGTTGTTCTGACATTGGCGAATGCGGACGATCCAGACGTGGGCACCAACTCTCAGACGCTCTCGTATCAGTGGGTACAGTCCCCTGCGAAGGGATCTCCCACAACATTCCCAGCATTTTCAGCCGCAACACCTCGCACGATCACCTACACGGCGAGCGTAAATCAAAACGGCAGCGAGACAATCTCATACCGCATTTGTGACGATGCGAACCTGGCTTCGTCGTGTGGTGCCACGCAATCGATCGTGCTCAGCATCGGTGATGTGAATGATGCGCCAACATTGGTGCAGGCAGGAGATACGCAAAAAACATTGAACGAAGACACACCAACGCTCATCCAGTTTGGCAGTTACACCGATCCGGATATCGACGTGAATGCCCAAGTGCTCTCCTACAATATCGTCACCCAGCCGACGAAGGGCAGCCTCAATACGATCGCTGTGCCACGGTCCGGAACCGGAGCAGTCACGTATGCGCCATTTGCCAACACGCATGGCAGCGACTCTTTTACCTACAGGGTGTGTGACAATGACGCTGGCAATCCAATTTGTGCCACGCCTGTGACTGTCACCGTTCAGATTACACCCGTGAACGATTACCCGGTTATTTCAGTGTCTGGCGATGAGCAGGCTGAAACAGACGAGGACACACCCAAGGCAATCAATCTGGCTGTCGGCACTGACCCTGATATGGCTACCGATCAACAAAGGCTTGTCTATTTTATTAGAACACAACCCAGCCGAGGGCAGCTTGGTTCGCTTCCCACCTATGCAGAGCAGGCGGGAACCGTAACCTACACTCCGGAGCAGAACTTCAATGGCTCAGACTCTTTCAGCTACCGCATTTGCGACAACGAAGACAACCGACTGTGCTCGGAGCTCAGAACGGTGACAATCACCGTCAGACCTGTCAACGATGCACCAAGCGCAATCGCGCTATCAAACAATTCAATTGCCGAGAATTCAGCGTCGGGAGCATTGATAGGGACATTGAACATCACAGACGTTGATGCAGGCGATACGACGACGTTGTCCCTCCAAGGCGCGAACGCGAATCTCTTTGCGATTGATGGAACATTCATTCGCAGTGCAAGTGTCCTCAATCATGAGTCGGCAAACGTTGTTTCAGTTACGGTGCGGGCAACCGACGGCGGCAATTTATACGTCGACCAAACATTCAATATCAACGTCACCAACGTCAACGAAGCGCCCAGTGATATTCTACTTTCACTAAATTCAATCAATGAGAATCAACCCGCAAATTCGACAGTTGGATATTTGAGCTCCGCCGATGTGGATGCTGGCTCAACCTTCACTTATTCACTTTCTTGCGGAAGTCCGGGCGCCGACGATAGCAGTTTCAATATCTCGGGGAGTCAGCTACGAACCAGTGCATTGTTTGATTACGAGACAAAGAATTCATATTCGATTTGTCTCCGTGTCACGGATAATGGTTCGCCTGCGCTGAGTTTTGACAAGAATTTTATAGTCTCCATCGCGGACACTCCCGAACCGCCCACGATTTCCCAGATCACTCAGAAACAAACGAACGAGGATACAGCTCTCACTGTTTCAGGCATTACAATTGCAGACGTCGATTCAACGCTCACATGTACGAGCTCGGTCACCGCGGTTTCGAGTGATGCGACCATTGTTCCGAACGAAAGTCTGGTTGTTGTAGGAAGTGGAACAAACTGCGGCCTACAAATAACCCCAGCAGCAAATAAAAATGGCACTTTACAAGTGACACTGACAGTGACCGACGGTCAGCTGCAAGCAACCTCAGCTTTTACTTTGAATGTAACTGCCATCAACGATGCACCGCAGATTACGGCAGCGACAACTTCTTTTTCGATGGAGGAGAGCACGAACCCGCCAGTCATCAACTTCACGATCTCTGACGTCGATTCAGCAATCACCTGTGCCTCCCACGTGACGGCGGTTTCAAACAATCAAGGTTTGGTTCCGAACGCGAATCTTCAAGTCGGCGGAACAGGTCAGAACTGCACTTTAAGTTCAGCCTTGGTTCCAACCGTCAACGGCGCTGTTACTTTGATGGTGACAGCGAATGACGGACAGGCGACAACAGCCTCCAACTTTAATTTCACCGTCACCCCGCGGAATGACTCTCCGACGATCAATTCTATCACTGCGCAGGTAACGGACGAGGACTCGACGAAAACAGTGCCATTCACGGCCAACGATCCCGATGGCGCATTGGCTTGCAGTGCGACTTATTTCACCTACTCATCTTCAAATACAGATTTGGTCGCAGCGAGTGGAGCGGTGAGTTTTTCCGGAACTTGGCCAAATTGTGCAGCATCAATCACTCCCTCTGCAAACCAATCGGGTTCGACAACCATTGCCTTGACTCCCACCGATCTCAATGAACCGGGTGATCCACAGAGCTTCGTGTTAACTGTAAACCCGGTTGATGATGCGCCAACGATGACCTCTGTGGTGGCTCAAACAGTCAATGAGGATGCTGTCTTGAGTGGCGTGAGCCTCTCTATCGATGACATAGATTCGCCCGTGACCTGTGCCACCTCGCTGACGGCAACGTCGAGCAACACGGCGTTGATTCCCAGCGAAGCGGTTGTGATTTCTGGCACAGCAAAGACCTGCACGATTTCCGTCACTCCCCTTCCAGACATGATTGGAAGCTCGACCATCACCCTAAGCCTTCCGTTTGGGTCGAACTCTGTGACGCAGCAATTTACGACGAACGTAGTGGCTGTTAACGATAGCCCAACGATCCAGGACGTAACCAACAAATCAACCAATGAGGATGTTGCGCTGACCGGTGTTTCTGTGACAATCGGCGATATTGATAACCCGAATTTAAACTGTGCAACTGCTCTGTCGGTTACGAGCACCGATTCGAATGTGATTCCCGTATCCGGAGTGAGTTTCAGTGGCACAGCTCCCAATTGCTCGATGAATATATCGCCGGCGCAAAATAACTTTGGCAGTGCAGTTCTGACGCTGACTGTGAGTGATGGCAGCCTCACGGCACAGGATTCTTTGACAGTCAGTGTTGCTTCGGTGAATGATGAACCAACAATTGCAAATATCTCTTCGCAAGTTACGGGAGAAGATCAGCAGCTCACATTCAACTTCTCCCCGAATGATGTGGATGGCGCTCTTTCCTGCTCGCCAAGTCATTTACTCTATGCCTCGATGAATCCGAGTTTGGTTGCAAGCGTTGGCGCGGTAAGTTTCTCAGGGAGCTGGCCTGCTTGTTCAGCGACCATAACTCCGGTCGCAAATGCGGTCGGTACGACCTACATCACGTTCATTGTCACAGATGGTTCACTCTCTTCGTCGCGGACTTTTTCACTCACACTGACTCCGGATGACGATGTTCCGACTGTGACAAATCCCGGCAACCAAAACACACTCGAAGACACATCCATTACGCTGCCAATAAGCATTGCAGATGTTGAGACGGCGCTTTCATGTGAGAATTCACTGACGGTAACATCGAGCACCTCATCAGTTCTTGCATCCGCGGGGATTCTGAAGACTCAATTGAGTTCCAGCGGTGGTCAAACGAATTGCAACGTGACCCTGACTCCAAATGCCAATGCAAGCGGCACAAGTACTATCACACTCAATGTGAGCGACGGTTCAAAATCAGCAACCACATCTTTTGACTTGAGTGTTGGCAGTGTCAATGATGCGCCAACTCTGTCCGCATTGTCCGATGTTTCTTTCTCTGAAGACACTTCGCACACAGTTTATCATGTGAACATCGCGGATGTCGATTCAGCGGTTTCGTGCGGCAGCTCTTTGAGCGCGACGTCATCGAATGTGGCATTGCTCCCGGTCAACCGTATTGTCTTTGGCTCGGATGCAAACGGATGCACGATTGCGTTAACACCTCTTGCAAATCAATTTGGCTCCTCAAACGTTGTCATTCGCGTTTCGGATACCGATAAATTCAGGGAGAGATCGTTTGTCGTTACCGTGGGGGGTGTCAACGATGCGCCGGTGTTGTCGGCGATTGGCAACGTGTCAGTGAAGCAGGGGACTGGTCCTGCGACAAGTTCTTTCACCCTGACGGATGAAGAGACAGCGATGGTTTGTTCGAGTTCATATTTGACGGTAACGACAAGCAATACAGCTCTTCTTCCGGACAATCGAATTTCTATTTCTGGCACAGCACCGAATTGTACTTTGTCGATGAATCCAGTTGTGTCACAAATAGGAACTTCTAATATTTCAATCACGCCGTTTGACGGGAGTCTTTCGGGTACTGCGGTTTCATTTACTATCACGGTAAACGCTCAGAGTGCGCCGACGATTGATGTTGCCGCAACAGAATCGATGATTGAAGACCAGGTCAAGACCATAAACTTCACAGTGGGTGATGCGGACGGCGCGCTCACGTGTGGTTCGTCCAATTTGAGCTACGCAACGAGCAACCCTGAATTGATTTCTAATATAGGTACACCACTTCCCGTGCAGTTCGGTGGAACATGGCCCAACTGTACAGCAACGATCACACCCGTTGGCAACGCATCCGGTTCTGCAACCTTGACGTTTACCATCAATGATGGCCTGGCAACGGCGACAGATTCCGTGAGCATCACGGTTGCTGCCGATGACGATGCTCCTATATTCACAGCAATCTCGGGGCAGAGTGTCAACGAAGATAATACCTTAAATGGTGTGATAGTTGCTTGGAGTGATATCGACTCGAGCTACGACTGCCTGACAGATCTGACCAAATCATCGAGCTCCGAAAGCCTTCTTCCCAATGCCAATATCGTGAAGTCGGTGAGTGGCAGCACCTGCCAGTTGAGCTTGAAGCCTGCAGACAACCAAAACGGAACAGCGACAGTGAGTGTTAGTCTGCCTTATAAGGGAAGCTTTGTGACGACGAGCTTCGCTCTCACCGTGACAGCACAGAACGATCCTCCGACCATCTCGGATGTGGGCAATCAGAGCAGCAGCGAAGACACCGCAGTGTCAGGCATTGCTGTGAGCATTGCAGACATCGATTCCACTTTAACCTGCGGTTCTTCGATTCAGGTGAGCTCAAGCAACACCGACATGTTGCCTGCTGCCAACGTTACGTTTGCTGGCACAGTACCCAGCTGTACGATGAACTTAACTCCAGTCGCTAACAAACACGGTAGTGCAACTGTGACTCTGACGCTGAGCGATGGCTCAGCGTCAGCCGTTGACACCTTCACTTATACAGTGAATCCAACAAACGACGCTCCGACACTCGATGTGATTGCCAACCAGAGCACGGTGGAAGATACGCCCGTTGTTGTGACCTTTACTCCAAATGATGTCGATGGCAACCTGACGTGTACAAGCACCCACTTGAGTTCATCGATCACGAGCAATGCGAGCCTGCTTGCCGGCACTAATGCTGTCCGGTTCGGTGGTGTGTGGCCCAACTGCTATGCGATTCTCACTCCTGCTGCCAATGCCTTTGGCACATCGACCTTGAGCTTCACTCTCAGTGATGGAACGGCTTCAGTCGCGCGAAGTTTTTCATTGGTCATTGATGCCGAAAACGACACTCCAACCATCACAGCCATAGAGAATAAGACCACCAATGAAGACACCGTCATCAACGTGCCAGTGACAATCACTGATGTTGAGGGTGTGCTGAGCTGTGCAACACGTCTCACTGTGCTCTCCGATAACCACGCAGTTCTTAATCCAGCGGGTATCACCCCGACGGGCTCTTCAACGGGCAACACATCGAACTGCACGGTTCCGTTGTTGCCTGTGAGCAATGCGTTTACCAGCGGCACAGCGGTAAATATCACCTTCCGTGTGAGCGATGGAACCTTGACCGCAGACAGTCAATTTACACTGACAGTGACAGCCGTGAACGACAAACCGGAGGTCACGGGTATTGCAAATTTAAGTACCAGCGAAGATACGCCAACAAGCCTGAACACCCTGACGCTCTCGGACGTTGAGTCGAGCCTCTATTGCGCAACCTCGGGCACCACTACGGGTTCTCTTTCGGTTGTCTCATCGAGCGACACCACCTTGCTTCCGACATCGAATATCACCTTTGCGGTGGACTCGACCGACAGCAGCAAGTGCCAGATTAATCTCTCTCCCGCTGCAAATCGCAACGGCAGTTCAACGGTCGTTGTGCGGGTGACGGATCCCAGTAGTCTCTCCAACGACTATTCGTTTGTCTTGGAAGTCACTGCGGTCAACGACAAGCCCACTCTTGCAGGCACAGGCAATCTCTCAACCAGCGAAGACACGCCAACAAGCCTGAGCAACTTGACGCTCACAGATGAAGAATCGAACTTGGTGTGCGCAGGCGGTTCGAGTGCGCTTTCTGTGATTTCGTCGAGCAATACAACGGTTCTGCCTGTTGCTAACATCACCTTCGCCAATGACACAGTGAACAGCGGCAAGTGTAAGATTAATCTCTCACCTGCGGCAAATCAGTCAGGAACATCGACCGTTGTTGTGCGTATCACCGACCCTGTTCTCAACACACTCTATAATGAATACAGCTTCGATCTGTCGGTCAGTGCAGTGAACGACGAACCAACAATCAGTGTGTCTTCAACCAGCAGCACGAACGAAGATACAGCCGTCGAGATTGCATTGTCGGTGGGTGATGTGGACGGTGCTCTTGCCTGTACAAGCACCTACTTGAGTATGACTTCGGCTGCGCCAGGGATTGTTGCGAATGCGAGTGTCACTTACTCAGGAACATGGCCATCGTGTAAGGCTATGGTCACTCCGACGGATGATGCCAACGGCACAGCGCTGTTGACATTCAAGGTGAGCGACAACGTGTCGGGTGCCGTGGGAGCAACCGCAGCGACCAGCCTGAGTGTCGTTGCACAAGACGATGCACCGACCATCAGCACTGTGACAGATCAAACAACCGCAGAAGATACAGCGCTCAACGGCGTGACAGTGACGATCGGTGATATCGATTCGACGGTCACTTGTAACAACCTGACGGTGACCTCGAGCAACACGACCCTGTTGCCCAATGCGAATATCAGTAAGCCCACAACCGGAACAAGCTGTGCTCTGGGCTTCAGCCCAGCCTTGAATCAACACGGTGAATCGACCATCACCCTGTCGATGCCCTATAGCCCTTCGGCAGTGACCAAGACCTTCAAGCTGACAGTGAGCAGCGTGAACGACTCACCCACATTAGCCGTCATCAGCGCTCAATCGACGAACGAAGACACACCTATCACCGTCGAGCTGACCGTGGGTGATGTTGATACCGAGCAAACAGTGAGCTGTACGAGCCATCTCTCTGTGACAAGCTCGAGCAACACGACGTTGGTTCCAAGCAATGCAGTGAGCTTTGCTGCCGGCTCATCCGCTGGCAAGTGCAACATGACAATCAACCCTGCTGCCAATCAGCCCGTGACCGGTGCGAGCACAACAAGTGACATTACGGTCAAGGTGGTTGATGCCAGCAGCAATGCGCTCAGCGAATCGAGAACCTTCACCTTGACGGTGAATCCGGTTGCCGATCGTCCAACCATCAGTGTCATTGATTCACAGGTGACCAACGAAGATACCGACATCGTCATTCCATTCACGGTGGGTGATGCGGATGCGAATCTAACATGTACAACAACCCATTTGATGGCTATTTCACTCGATAGTTCAAAGGTTGCCAACACCGGTACGCCTGCGCCGGTGACCTTCGGTGGAACCTTTCCAAGTTGTACTGCTACGGTCCGCCCTGTGGCGAACGCGCAGGGTTTAACGTTTCTCACCTTTGTGGTGAGCGACGGCGCCCTGAATTCATCTTCAACCTTCTCTTTGAGTCTCACAGCGGTGAACGATGCACCGACACTGGTGAATCCAGGAGCTCAGAGCACGAATGAAGACACGGCCAAAACAATCAACGTCACGATGGCTGATGTTGATACAGGCCTAACATGCGCAAGCAATTTAACTGTCACCTCGGGAGATGCGAGTGTCATCGCGAACTCAGCTTCAGGAATAAGCAAAACCCAGCTCAGTTCTGAGAATGGTATGGTTGTATGTGCAGTGACATTCACACCTGCAGCGAATGTTTCAGGGACGTCAAACATCACCCTCACTGCAGCCGATGGAAGCTTGTCGGCAACACAATCATTTGACCTCACAGTGGATCCGATCAATGATCCACCGACCATGACAGGTGTTGCAAACCTAAACACCAACGAAGACACGGTGGCAAGCCTCAGCAATCTTGCGCTCAACGATGTGGAATCGCCTCTCTATTGTGTGACGTCGGGCAGCAGCGCGGGATCGCTCTCGGTTGTCTCGTCGAGCAATTCAACTCTCTTACCGACGGCGAATATTACCTTTGCAAACGACACATCTGCAGCGGGTAAATGTAAGATTAATCTGACGCCTGCAGCAAATCAGTCCGGCAACTCAACGGTGGTTGTTCGGGTGACCGACCCTGCTAGTCCCGGTGTGACTTCTCAGTACTCATTTATTTTAACAGTGGGTGATGTGAACGATCCGCCGGTTGTTTCTTCAATCGGTGGCGTGAGCAAGAAGCAGGGAACGGGTGCAGCGTCAGCAGCATTTACCCTCACCGATGAGGAATCGTCACTTAGCTGTTCATCAACACATCTGACAGTGACTTCTGGCAACGTGGCATTGTTGCCTGCGAGTGGTCTGTCGCTCAGTGGTACGGCTCCCAACTGTACTCTTTCGATGACTCCAGTAGTGACCCAAACGGGAAGCTCTCTTATTACTGTCACCCCAACCGACGGAAGCCTCTCAGGCGTGGCGCAAACTTTCACGCTCAACATCACAGCGCAAAGTGCGCCAACCATCGATGTTTCCGACAACGACTCGATGACTGAAGATACAGCCAAGACAATCAACTTGTCTGTGGGCGATGCAGATGGTGCACTGTCTTGTACTTCGACACACCTGAGTTACGTTTCAAACACGGCATCCGTGATTTCGAACTCAACCGTCCCAAATCCACTTCCTGTGGTGTTCGGTGGAACATGGCCCAGCTGTACAGCAACGATCACACCCGTTGGCAACGCATCCGGTTCTGCAACCTTGACGTTTACCATCAATGATGGCCTGGCAACGGCGACAGATTCCGTGAGCATCACGGTTGCTGCCGATGACGATGCTCCTATATTCACAGCAATCTCGGGGCAGAGTGTCAACGAAGATAATACCTTAAATGGTGTGATAGTTGCTTGGAGTGATATCGACTCGAGCTACGACTGCCTGACAGATCTGACCAAATCATCGAGCTCCGAAAGCCTTCTTCCCAATGCCAATATCGTGAAGTCGGTGAGTGGCAGCACCTGCCAGTTGAGCTTGAAGCCTGCAGACAACCAAAACGGAACAGCGACAGTGAGTGTTAGTCTGCCTTATAAGGGAAGCTTTGTGACGACGAGCTTCGCTCTCACCGTGACAGCACAGAACGATCCTCCGACCATCTCGGATGTGGGCAATCAGAGCAGCAGCGAAGACACCGCAGTGTCAGGCATTGCTGTGAGCATTGCAGACATCGATTCCACTTTAACCTGCGGTTCTTCGATTCAGGTGAGCTCAAGCAACACCGACATGTTGCCTGCTGCCAACGTTACGTTTGCTGGCACAGTACCCAGCTGTACGATGAACTTAACTCCAGTCGCTAACAAACACGGTAGTGCAACTGTGACTCTGACGCTGAGCGATGGCTCAGCGTCAGCCGTTGACACCTTCACTTATACAGTGAATCCAACAAACGACGCTCCGACACTCGATGTGATTGCCAACCAGAGCACGGTGGAAGATACGCCCGTTGTTGTGACCTTTACTCCAAATGATGTCGATGGCAACCTGACGTGTACAAGCACCCACTTGAGTTCATCGATCACGAGCAATGCGAGCCTGCTTGCCGGCACTAATGCTGTCCGGTTCGGTGGTGTGTGGCCCAACTGCTATGCGATTCTCACTCCTGCTGCCAATGCCTTTGGCACATCGACCTTGAGCTTCACTCTCAGTGATGGAACGGCTTCAGTCGCGCGAAGTTTTTCATTGGTCATTGATGCCGAAAACGACACTCCAACCATCACAGCCATAGAGAATAAGACCACCAATGAAGACACCGTCATCAACGTGCCAGTGACAATCACTGATGTTGAGGGTGTGCTGAGCTGTGCAACACGTCTCACTGTGCTCTCCGATAACCACGCAGTTCTTAATCCAGCGGGTATCACCCCGACGGGCTCTTCAACGGGCAACACATCGAACTGCACGGTTCCGTTGTTGCCTGTGAGCAATGCGTTTACCAGCGGCACAGCGGTAAATATCACCTTCCGTGTGAGCGATGGAACCTTGACCGCAGACAGTCAATTTACACTGACAGTGACAGCCGTGAACGACAAACCGGAGGTCACGGGTATTGCAAATTTAAGTACCAGCGAAGATACGCCAACAAGCCTGAACACCCTGACGCTCTCGGACGTTGAGTCGAGCCTCTATTGCGCAACCTCGGGCACCACTACGGGTTCTCTTTCGGTTGTCTCATCGAGCGACACCACCTTGCTTCCGACATCGAATATCACCTTTGCGGTGGACTCGACCGACAGCAGCAAGTGCCAGATTAATCTCTCTCCCGCTGCAAATCGCAACGGCAGTTCAACGGTCGTTGTGCGGGTGACGGATCCCAGTAGTCTCTCCAACGACTATTCGTTTGTCTTGGAAGTCACTGCGGTCAACGACAAGCCCACTCTTGCAGGCACAGGCAATCTCTCAACCAGCGAAGACACGCCAACAAGCCTGAGCAACTTGACGCTCACAGATGAAGAATCGAACTTGGTGTGCGCAGGCGGTTCGAGTGCGCTTTCTGTGATTTCGTCGAGCAATACAACGGTTCTGCCTGTTGCTAACATCACCTTCGCCAATGACACAGTGAACAGCGGCAAGTGTAAGATTAATCTCTCACCTGCGGCAAATCAGTCAGGAACATCGACCGTTGTTGTGCGTATCACCGACCCTGTTCTCAACACACTCTATAATGAATACAGCTTCGATCTGTCGGTCAGTGCAGTGAACGACGAACCAACAATCAGTGTGTCTTCAACCAGCAGCACGAACGAAGATACAGCCGTCGAGATTGCATTGTCGGTGGGTGATGTGGACGGTGCTCTTGCCTGTACAAGCACCTACTTGAGTATGACTTCGGCTGCGCCAGGGATTGTTGCGAATGCGAGTGTCACTTACTCAGGAACATGGCCATCGTGTAAGGCTATGGTCACTCCGACGGATGATGCCAACGGCACAGCGCTGTTGACATTCAAGGTGAGCGACAACGTGTCGGGTGCCGTGGGAGCAACCGCAGCGACCAGCCTGAGTGTCGTTGCACAAGACGATGCACCGACCATCAGCACTGTGACAGATCAAACAACCGCAGAAGATACAGCGCTCAACGGCGTGACAGTGACGATCGGTGATATCGATTCGACGGTCACTTGTAACAACCTGACGGTGACCTCGAGCAACACGACCCTGTTGCCCAATGCGAATATCAGTAAGCCCACAACCGGAACAAGCTGTGCTCTGGGCTTCAGCCCAGCCTTGAATCAACACGGTGAATCGACCATCACCCTGTCGATGCCCTATAGCCCTTCGGCAGTGACCAAGACCTTCAAGCTGACAGTGAGCAGCGTGAACGACTCACCCACATTAGCCGTCATCAGCGCTCAATCGACGAACGAAGACACACCTATCACCGTCGAGCTGACCGTGGGTGATGTTGATACCGAGCAAACAGTGAGCTGTACGAGCCATCTCTCTGTGACAAGCTCGAGCAACACGACGTTGGTTCCAAGCAATGCAGTGAGCTTTGCTGCCGGCTCATCCGCTGGCAAGTGCAACATGACAATCAACCCTGCTGCCAATCAGCCCGTGACCGGTGCGAGCACAACAAGTGACATTACGGTCAAG
>Ga0194134_10001351_pt1 | contig 33013 bp, 32 predicted proteins | sample TA2KigOff0mmetaG_FD_148602 | JGI IMG/M metagenome (GOLD analysis project Ga0194134, IMG submission 148602) | Freshwater microbial communities from Lake Tanganyika, Tanzania - TA2015056 Kigoma Offshore 0m | ecosystem: Environmental > Aquatic > Freshwater > Lake | place: Tanzania: Lake Tanganyika... | reverse complement strand
GGTCGACTTGCAAGCCACCGAACTCCTGTCGCCAGCGGTAGTAGCTCTGCGTTGAGATCTGAGCCTGCTTACAAGCTTGTGGCAATGTCACGCCACTGGCCATTTGCACTTCAATCTGCCGCAGCAGCGAAATGATCCGCTCGGGTGAGGTCTTCTTCCTTGGCATGTCCTTCTCCTTGATGCCATGTTGAGATTCTCACTACAGATGGACCTAATAGCCCGGGGCAGGTCATGCCGCGTTATTGCCAGTTTGGCAAAAAACCTTTCTCAAAGTCATGACGGTGTGGCACAATCCTGTTCGTCCGTCGAACTTGCGGCTGTATCCTTTGCTGCACTTTATTGCTCCGGACTCCCTGCTAAAGTCCGCTGACCGCGCTTGCTGATCGTGAAACGGCATGGCGGTAGCGTGCCTAAATCACCTTGAGCCTCGTATCCCCACTACAGAAATTGGCTGGTTTCCAAGAGGAAATCCAGTTTGAAGTCCTGCGTCGTTTGCATCAGACGCCCCAGGTCAGTCAGCGTGCGTTGGCCAAGGATCTGGGCGTGGGGCTTGGCACGATCAATTTCTGCTTCCAGGCCTTGGTAGAAAAGGGTTTGGTGAAGATGCAGAACTTCAGCCAGAGCACGAACAAGCTGCGCTATGCCTACTTGCTGACGCCGGCTGGGGTGGCTGAAAAGCCCAAGCTGACTGCGGAGTTTCTGAAGCGCAAAGTAGCCGAGTATGAAACGCTTCAAGCCGAAATTGAGACGTTGAAAGCCGAGATGAATTCCGTAAAGGGCGGCTCGCAGTGAAAATCGCCATTGCCGGCACCGGCTATGTTGGATTATCCAACGGCATCCTCCTGGCCCAGCATAACGAAGTCGCTTGCCTCGACATCGTTCCCGAAAAGGTGGCGATGCTCAACCGCAAGGAATCGCCGATCGAGGATGCCGAGATCGAAGAGTTCCTGAAGGACAAGCCTCTCAACTTCCGCGCCACGCTGGACAAATATGAGGCCTACGTCGGCGCCGACTACGTCATCATCGCCACGCCCACCGACTACGATCCCGAGACCAACTACTTCAACACCAAGTCGATCGAAGCAGTCATCCGGGATGTCATGGCCATCAATCCAAAGGCGGTGATGGTGATCAAATCCACCATCCCGGTCGGCTATACCCTCCGGACCCGCGAAGCCCTCGGCACGCAAAACCTCATCTTCTCCCCCGAGTTCCTGCGTGAAGGCCGGGCGCTCTACGACAACCTGCACCCCAGCCGTATTGTAGTCGGCGAACAATCCGCCCGTGCCGAAACCCTCACCAACCTGCTCAAGCAAGGAGCCGTCAAGCAGGGCATCCCTACCTTGTTCACCGGCAGCACCGAGGCCGAGGCGATCAAGCTGTTTGCTAACACCTACCTTGCCATGCGCGTGGCCTACTTCAACGAACTGGACACCTATGCCGCCCGTCATGGTCTGGACACGCGCCAGATCATTGACGGCGTCTGCCTCGATCCGCGCATCGGCGCCCACTACAACAACCCCAGCTTTGGCTACGGCGGCTACTGCCTGCCCAAAGACACCAAGCAGTTGTTGGCCAATTACAGCGACGTGCCGCAAAACCTCATCCACGCCATCGTCGACGCCAACACCACGCGCAAGGACTTCATCGCCGAAGAAATCCTCCAGCGCAAGCCGAAAGTCGTCGGCGTCTATCGCCTGATCATGAAAGCCGGCTCGGACAACTTCCGGGCTTCGTCCATCCAGGGCATCATGAAACGCATCAAGGCCAAGGGTATCCCGGTCATCGTCTACGAGCCGGCCTTGAAGGACAACGAGTTCTACAACTCCAAGGTGGTCAAAGACCTGGCCAACTTCAAGCGCGAGGCCGATGTGATCATCGCCAACCGCAATACCGACGCACTGGCCGATGTGGCCGACAAGGTTTATACCCGCGATCTTTTTGGGAGCGATTCATGAAGGTGCTTGTAACAGGTTCAGCCGGATTCATCGGCTCAACCCTGATTTTGCGATTACTGGCACGTGGCGATACCGTCATTGGCATCGACAACCACAACGACTACTACGACCCGGCCATTAAGGAAGCACGGCTGGCCCGGTATGCCAATCATCCCAACTACACCCACCTGCGTGTCGACCTGGCCGACCGCAAGGCTATGGAAGACTCATTCGCCACGCACAAGCCACAGCGCGTCGTCAACCTAGCTGCCCAAGCCGGCGTGCGTTACTCCATCGAAAACCCGCTCGCCTACATCGACAGCAACATCGTCGGCTTTGCCCACATCCTCGAAGGCTGCCGTCACCACGGCGTCGAACACCTGGTCTACGCCAGCAGCTCCAGCGTTTATGGCGCCAATACCGCCATGCCATTTTCGGTGCACCAGAACGTTGACCACCCACTTAGCCTCTACGCCGCCAGCAAGAAGAGCAACGAGTTGATGGCCCACACCTACGGCCATCTCTACGGCCTGCCGACCACCGGTCTGCGCTTCTTCACCGTCTATGGCCCCTGGGGCCGGCCGGACATGGCGCTGTTCAAGTTCACCAAGGCGATCCTGGCCGGCGAGAAGATTCCGGTGTTTAACTATGGCAAGCACCGGCGGGACTTCACCTACATCGATGACATCGTCGAAGGGGTGATCCGCGTCCTTGACCGGCCAGTCCCGCCGAATCCGGAATGGGACGGTGCAAAGCCCGATCCCGGCTCCAGCAAGGCCCCTTGGCGGGTGTACAACATCGGCAACAACAGCCCGGTGGAGCTCATGGACTACATCGCCGCGCTGGAGAAGGCCTTGGGCAGGAAGGCGGAGATGGACATGCTGCCGCTTCAGCCCGGCGACGTTCCGGATACCTACGCCGACGTGACCGATCTGGTCGAACAGTTCCAATATAAACCTGCGACGAGCGTGCATGACGGTATTGCCCGGTTCGTCGCCTGGTATCGCGATTACTTCAAGGTTTGAGAATCATGACAATCACAGAGAACACAGTTGTTGCCGTGGTTGGGCTGGGTTACGTTGGGTTGCCACTCGCAGTTGAATTTGGAAAAAAGTATCGAACTCTAGGCTATGACCTGTCCGAAGCCAAGATCGCCAGCTACAGAAACCATTGCGATCCGACTGGCGAAGTAAGCAGCGAGAGTCTGAAAGCAGCAACAAAGCTGAACGTATCGACCGACCCGGCAGTGATTTCTGAGGCCGACATCATTGTTGTGGCGGTGCCCACCCCGGTAGACGAGGCACACATCCCGGACTTTTCTCCTTTGGTTGGCTCATCCACAACTGTGGGCCAACACATGAAAAATGGAGCCATCGTGGTGTATGAATCCACGGTCTACCCGGGCGCCACAGAAGAGGTATGCATTCCGCTGTTAGAACAGCATTCTGGAATGAAGTGGCGGCAGGATTTCCACGTGGGTTACAGCCCAGAGCGCGTCAACCCAGGAGACAAGGAGCGTACCATCACCAAAATCGTGAAGGTGGTCTCTGGCGATGAAGAGGCGACCCTGAAAACGGTGGGCGATCTTTACGAGTCTGTCATCACTGCCGGAGTGCACCGCGCCAGTTCTATCAAAGTGGCCGAAGCTGCCAAGGTTATCGAGAACACTCAGCGCGATCTCAATATCGCCCTGATGAACGAGTTGGCCATCATCTTCGACAAGCTTGGCATCGATACCCTTGAAGTTCTTCAGGCCGCCGGCACCAAATGGAATTTCCTACCCTTCCGCCCTGGCCTCGTTGGCGGGCACTGCATCGGCGTAGATCCTTACTACCTTACCCATAAAGCCGAAATGCTCGGCTACCACCCTCAGGTTATTCTGGCAGGCCGTCGTATTAATGATGGTATGGCCGCCTTCATTGCACAGCAGACCGTCAAGCATATGATCAACGCTGGAAGCCCCATTAAGGGGGCCAAGGTAATTGTATTGGGGCTAACTTTTAAGGAAAACTGCCCCGACTTGCGCAATTCGAAAGTGGCAGACCTAATCCGGGAACTTAAGGACTACGGCTGTGAAGTGCAAGTCCATGACCCAATTGCACAGCCGGATGAGGCGCTGCACGAGTACGCAATCAGTCTGTCCTCTTGGGGCCAATTGCCCGTCGCTGATGCGATAGTGGCCGCAGTCTCTCATCGTGATTATCTGTCATTGCCATTAGATGACATCCTTAACAGGCTAAAACCCAACGGTGTTTTTGTTGACGTAAAGTCCGCCTACAAGGTTAAAGATATTCAATCCCGCGGAATTACCGTGTGGCGCCTTTAATGACGTTTTAAATCGGAAATTAGCTATGCCGGAACTGATTATCAGAAACAGACCTATCGGTGATGAGCACCCTCCCGTAGTCATCGCTGAGATTGGCATTAACCATGGCGGCTCATTGGACCTTGCGATCCGGATGGCAGATGCTGCAATTGATGCAGGGGCTGAGATCGTCAAACACCAGACCCACGTTATCGAAGATGAAATGTCGGAAGAGGCCAAGTCAGTTATCCCTGGCAATGCAGACATTTCGATTTACGAAATCATGGATCGTTGCGCCCTCTCTGAGGAAGATGAGCGCAGGCTCATGCAGCATGTACACAGCCGAGGTTCTATTTTTATCAGCACGCCGTTTTCAAGGGCGGCGGCCGAGCGGCTCAAGCGTTTCGATGTTCCCGCTATCAAGATTGGCTCGGGTGAGTGCAATAACTACCCCTTAATCAAGCACGTTGCGAAGCTTGGCAAGCCTGTTATCGTCAGCACAGGAATGAACACCCTTGAATCGGTGCGCCCAACAGTTGAAATCCTGCGCACATACAAGGTGCCCTATGCATTGCTACATTGTACAAATGTCTACCCCACGCCCCCCGAACTGGTCAGGCTAGGTGCTATGTCCGCTCTTCGAGAAGCGTTTCCGGACGCCGTGATCGGCCTGTCGGATCACACGATATCAAACTACCCGTGCCTGGGTGCAGTAGCGCTTGGCGCATCGATCCTTGAGCGTCATTTCACCGACAGTATGGAGAGGGAAGGGCCAGATATAGTTTGCTCAATGGATCCCAAAGCTTTATCAGAGTTGATTCAGGGCTCACGGATCATTTTTACGGCCCGAGGCGGTAAAAAAGGACCCGTCGACGCAGAAGCACCAACTATCGCATTTGCCTTTGCATCGGTTGTGGCTACTAAAGACATCAAACCAGGCGAGAAGTTGACCGAGGAAAATATTTGGGTCAAGCGGCCGGGTGGCGGTGACTATGGCGTGCTTGACTATGACGCGCTAATTGGTAAGGAGGTACTTCGCCCCATCAAGCGCGGCTACCAGCTCCGTAAAGATCAAATTGCAGCTGATTTGTCAACCCAAGAGTAAACGGAAAAGATGTGATGGCTTATCTTCGGTCAAAGCTGGAAATCCTCCTGAGAAAAATTGCGCAAATCAGGGCGAAGCGAATGCTGCAGCGCAAAGATGGGCTTTGGAATGCGTTGCAGGCATACCTGCAGGAGACGAAATCCACAGGATGTGGGTACATTGACTACGCGTGCCTCTATCAAACGATCAGGTCGGAGAAACCAGTGGAAGTGCTTGAGTGCGGAACAGGGGTATCTACATTGGTTATCGCTCATGCACTGATGGAAAACGAGAGGGAAACCAGTCGGGGTGGGCGGGTGACGTCCATGGAAGAGCATGAAGGGTGGCTTGAGATGTCGCGCAAGCTTCTGCCCAATAAATACGCAAAATATGTAGATTTCAGGCTGAGTGGGACCATTGAAGATCAGTACTCTCTATTTCGAGGGGTGCGGTATGAGGACATTCCGGACAGAGCCTACGATTTTGTTTTCGTTGATGGGCCGAAATATGTTTCGCCAGTTGATGGGTCTGCAACATTTGATTTTGACTACATTCACCTTCTGAGAAACGCTGTCAGACCTATCGGATGTCTGGTAGATAAACGGCTGTCTACAGTTTTTGTTTTGCAACAACTGCTGGGTGCGGACAAAGTCAAATACGCAACTGTAGCCGGCCTCGGCTATGTGAAGCCATGCACCAAAGATGACCTGGGTACCTTAGCAAGCTCAATTTCCTCAAAAAACTATCAAGGCAGTATGCGGCTATTTGGAAATTCGAAGTTGTCGATTACCGCGAACAAATAATGGTGAGCAAGTGAGTTTATGCGGGTTGTTGTTACTGGCGCATCAGGTTTCCTAGGCTGTTTCATTGCTAGAGGCCTCACTCATGCTGGGGTGAGTACCCTGTGCGTCTCGAGACAGGACATCCCTGGTTTTCTGCAGGTGGCTAAATATGCTGACTCGCCGGTTGGTGATGTGTTGATCCACTTGGCGGAGATCAATAATAGATCCCGAGTAAACCAACTATCGGTGGAATACGAGCATGAGGCGTCCAGCACTCTTTATGCCTTGTTGACAAAAGGCTACGGAAAAGTGATCTATGCATCTTCCTCCGTCATCTATGGTGATGGAGGCTGCACACCGCACATCGAGTCCGATCCTGTCAGTCCCATCGATACTTACACTCGCCTGAAGTTGGCATCTGAACAAAGCGTGCTGTCTTGTGGAGGTGTTGTTGTGCGGCTTGCCAATATTTATGGTCCGGGTATGGCGGCGGAAAATGTGCTTAGCCGCATACTCGGTCAGCTTGACCAGAATGGTCCCATTGAACTCCAGGATACCAGCCCCGTTAGAGATTTCATTTGGGTCGAGGATGCTGCCGAAGTCATCATAAAAATGGCGATTCAGCAGGCTCAGGGCTTATTCAATGTTGGCACAGGAATTGGCACCTCAATTGGAGAACTTGCGAGGATGGCGCTGGAAGAGGCAAAACAACCCCGGCGACAAATCGTTTCTACGCAGCCAACAGCCAAGCCGTCCTGCATCGTGCTGGACATTACCAAGACTAAACAATATCTGCATTGGCAACCGTCTGTCCTCTTGAGTGAAGGGCTTCGGCGTTTGGTCAGTAGGCAGAGCGGAGTGGAAAATACATGAGATCACGTAACATCGCCATTTTTACCGGCAATCGTGCCGAATATGGTCTGCAGTATCCGATCCTGCGAGCACTAGACAAGCATCCCGGTCTGGACTATCGGCTGATCGTATCCGGAGCCCACCTCGATGCGAATTTCGGGCGGACTCTCGAAGAGATTCGGAGTGACGGGTTCAGGATCGATGCGGAAGTCAAGATCGAAATGGACGCTGGCTCGCTCTTTTCCACGGCGCAGGCCATTGGCTCCGGCATCATCGAAATCAGCAAGGTGCTTGCGGAACTTAAACCCGACATAATGGTGGTTTATGCGGACCGGTTTGAGGGCTTGGCGGCCGTGATTGCCTCCAGCCAGATGAACATCCCCACCGCCCACATCGAAGGCGGCGATCTGACGGAAGGCGGGGCGCTGGATGACTCGGTGCGCCATGCCATGACCAAGCTTTCACATCTGCATTTCACTACTAACCAACAAGCTACAAATCGCATTCTCGGCATGGGTGAAGAGGCATGGCGGGTGCATACCGTAGGGTTCCCGGCGATCGATTTGATCTCTGAGGGTCGATATGCCCAGCCGGATGAGATTGTCGAGCGACTTGGGCTGGATCTTTCTCGGCCTGTCGTACTGTTTACTCAGCATTCCGTCACGACAGAGTTTGATCAGGCTGTTTTGCAGCTCGAGCCTTCTCTGGCTGCATTGGAAGAATTGGCAGCAGCTGGCGTGCAAGTCATCCTGACCTACCCCAACAATGACGCCGGGGGGCGACAGATTATTGAGCGACTAGAGGAATTCCGTCACCGGAAGATCGCCAATACCCAAGTGCATCGATCGCTTGGGCGTCATCTCTATCACGGTGTTTTAGCCTTGGCGAATACTGCATCGATGAACGTCGCTTGCGTAGGCAACTCCTCCTCTGGTCTCAAGGAAACACCGGCTTTCGGTTGTCCGACCGTCAATATAGGCTCTCGGCAGGAAGGCCGGCTGCGTGGAATGAATGTGGTTGACGCTGGTTATGACCGGCAGGAGATTTCCTCTGCGATTCGACGTTGTCTTTTCGATGAAGACTTCAGGGAAGTTTGCCGCACGGCAGAAAACCCCTACTGGCTGGGCGATGCCGGGCCAAAGATTGCCAAGGTGCTTGCCGAGGTCGCGCTGGATCAAAACCTGATTCGCAAAAAGATGACCTTGAAAGGCGAGATCAGGGATGGCTGGTTCCGATGAGCGATGCTTTGCTTAGACCTGATGCTCCATTGATTGCTGCGGTTCGCAGCATCGAGGCTACCCGTCGGCGCATGGCGGTCGTGGCGGATGCCGAGCATCGCCTTCTCGGCACACTTACCGATGGCGATGTAAGACGTTGCCTGCTGGCGGGCGGGAGTCTTCAAACACCTCTGTCGCAGGCTATGAATTCATCCCCGTTGGTTGCCGAAGAAGGCGCACCCGCCGGGTATCTCCTGAATCTCATGCGCAAACGCAACGTCATGGCCCTGCCGGTTGTCGATGTCGAGGGCCGTTTCAAGCGTTTGGTACATCTTATCGATCTGGAACACAATGAAACCTTCAATCCCATCGCAGCGGAATTTGATTTTGCTGTCATCATGGCCGGGGGTGAGGGTACGCGACTTCGCCCCCTTACTGCCACCATCCCCAAACCGATGGTGGACATTGGCGGTATGCCGCTGCTGGAACGCCAAATCGAAAGTCTGGCCCAGGCTGGACTGAAGAGCGTGTATCTCTCCGTGAATTACCTCAGTCATGTGATCGAGGAACATTTTGGTGATGGTGCTGGTTTTGGGGTAGAGATCCGCTACCTGCGTGAGCAGGAAAAACTGGGTACCGCCGGCGCCCTCGCCCTTCTGCCCGAAAAGCCCAGTCGCCCGATTGTCGTGATGAACGGGGATATTCTTACCACCTCGGATTTTGGCAGTCTGTATGCCTTTCATCAGGCTCACGCCGCTCAAGTCACAGTAGCCGCCGTAGATTACCGGATAGACATACCCTACGGCGTTATAAATACCGAGGGTGCTTTTGCTACTGGGCTGGTTGAAAAACCTTCCCAGCGATTTCTGTGCAACGCGGGCATCTATGCCGTTTCCCCGCAAGCGCTGAATTTGTTGCAAGGTACAGGTCACCTAAATATGACAGATATTATCGATTCATGCCTTGTGCGCGATATGCCGGTGGCCGTGTTCCCGGTTCACGAGTACTGGAGTGACATCGGCACCCCGGACGACCTGGAAAAGGCGCGTGCTTTCTTTGCTCAAATGGTGCAAGACAATGACTGAAACAATTGCCGGGAAAAAAGTGTTCGTTACCGGCGCGGACGGGTTCATCGGCAGCCATCTGGTCGAACAGTTAGTGGCTTCGGGTGCGCATGTTCGCGCTTTGGTTTATTACAACTCCTGGAATGAGAAGGGCTGGCTTCGTGATGTAGCCAAGGAGACCCTTGATGGTATCGAACTGTTCACTGGTGACGTACGGGATGCGGAACGCATGCGGCAAGGGGTAACAGGTTGCGATTATGTGTTTCACCTTTCCAGCCTGATCGCGATCCCCTACAGTTACGATGCGCCGCGTTCCTATGTCGATACCAACGTGACCGGAGCACTCAATGTCTTGCAGGCCTGTCGGGAGAGTGACGCCTTGACCCGGCTGGTGCACGTTTCTACCTCCGAGGTGTACGGAACTGCACAGCAGGTGCCGATTTCCGAAGATCATCCTCTGGTGGGACAATCTCCATATTCCGCGAGTAAGATCGCAGCGGACAAGATGGCCGAGAGCTTTTACCTGTCGTTTGGTCTGCCCGTGGTGACTGCACGCCCCTTCAATGCCTTCGGCCCTCGTCAGACCGCTCGTGCCGTGATCCCCACCATTGCCAGCCAACTTCTGGCCGGCTGTGAGACCTTGAAGTTGGGGGCATTGACGCCCACCCGCGACTTCAACTTCGCCCTGGATACAGCTGATGGCATGCTGGCCCTGGCCCTGTGCAAGGAGGCCGAGGGGCAGGTGGTCAATATTGGTTCCGGTGAGGAGTGGTCGATCGCCCAGACGGTTGAAATGTTGTGTGAGATCGTTGGACGCAAGGTGGAAATCATTACAGATGAAGCACGTATCCGTCCTGAAAAAAGCGAGGTCAACCGTCTGCTGGCGGATACCCGCAAGATGCAGCGGATCACGGGGTGGAAGAGTCGCGTACCGTTTAATGAGGGGCTGTCGAAAACGGTGGAGTGGATTGAGCGGAACCTGTACCACTATGACGTAGATCGCTACGCAAAGTAAGGCGTCGGCACATGCAACCAGAACACATTCTTTGTGTAATCGGCGCACGCGGCGGAAGCCAAGGCGTCCCTGGCAAAAATATCCGCCCGCTTCTTGGCAAGCCTGTGATTGCATGGGCGATCCAGAAAGCATTGGCCGTTCCGGGTATCGACCGGGTGGTTGTTAGCACAGACTCAGAAGAGATTGCTGGAGTGGCGCGGGCGGCAGGTGCCGAGGTGCCTTTTATGCGCCCAGCCACTCTCGCTTCTTCAGATGCCGGCAAATTCCAGGTCTGGCAGCATGCGCTGAATGCTTGTGAGCAGCAGGACGGTATTGCCTACGATTTGTACATCGATATTGACTGTACCAACCCTTTGCTCCAAGTCGCCGACATACAAGACGCGGTACAGAAATTTAGACAATTAAAACATGATGGGTTCGCTCCAGATGCAGTATTCACAGTATCTGAAGCTCGGCGCAACCCTTATTTCAACCTGGTGGAAGCAGATAACAATGGTGTCTTGAAGATGAGCAAGAGCCACGGCAATGGCACAGTACTCGCACGCCAGCGGGCGCCGGCTGTTTATGAGCATGTTGCGGGTACCTACGTCCTCGCCACGCAATACCTGAAGTCAGCCAGTCACCTGCTTGATGGTCGTGCATTCGGCTACCAGGTTCCACCAGAGCGAGCTTTTGACATCGACTCGGAACTCGATTTTGCTCTCATCGAGTTTTTACTCAAACGCCAGCTTGGTCTTTGAGCCGCTGAACGGACATCAGTATTCATGAACGTATTATTCTGCACTCAAAGCGAAAGTCTCAAACTGTTTGATGCGCTGTGCAGTGCCAGCAAAGCACGGTTGCCGATCAGGCAGGCCGGTTTTGTGGTGGCTGACAGCATGGCATACGACCGCTGGCTTCTCGAAAGACCAGGCTTCGAGCAGGAGGGCCACTACTTACTTAAGGAATGGGAAATCACGGCAAGGCCACTGAATAAGCCGGATTTGTCCAAACTAGCTCGCTACGAAAGAAAGTTGGGAGGTAATGCAGGGCTTTTTGGCGCCATTGTCGCTGATCGCCGGTTGTTCATGGGGCCAGACTGTGCATTTACCCAGGACTATCGCCGTCGTTTTTCCGATGATGAGTTGCTCTATATCCTTCAGCGTGGGCTCGAGCGCATGGAGACGCTTTTTGATGAGCTAAAACCGGATTTGGTCGTTAGCTTCATCTGCGTCACGATGCTCGACTATATCGCCTATCTTTTTGCCAAGTCTAGGGGGGTGCGGTTTTTGAACCTTCGTCCCACTCGAATTGGTGACCGTGTTGCCTTCTCACACTTGCTAAACGATCCATCACCCGAGCTTGCCTTGCAGTATCAGCGGTTGCTGGCTGGTGAGCGGTCCCAGTTCAAAGAGGATGCGCGGCGATACATTCAGCGTGTGCGTGAACAGCATGGTCGCTATGAAGGTGTGGTCCGCCCATCGGACAAGCCGGCGCTCAAGTCGAGTGCTTCAAAGTTCACGCGAATCGACCGGTTATTCTCAGCTATTCGCACCTATTGGAACTACAGAAACTCCACTGCTGCTTCTGACAACCACGTGCCCGATCCGCTGCGCCGTCTGTATTTCACGGCTTGGCGCAATCCCAAGCAGGCCCATCGAACGCGCGAGTTCTTCAAGGGACACTATGTGCGTGAGGCCGATCTTCAGGGGCTACGGTACGTATTCTTCCCGCTGCACACCGAGCCCGAGGTGTCATTGCTAGTATACGGACGGCCGTACGTCAACCAAATCGAGACCGTGCGGATGCTGGCCATGAGTCTGCCAGTCGACATGGTGCTGGTGGTTAAGGAGCACCCGTGGATGGTAGGCAAGCGCTCCATTATGGCCTACCAGAAGATGCTGGACATTCCGCGTGTTAGGTTCGCCGATCCGGCATTGGAGGCTAGGATACTGGTGAGGCAGGCTGAGCTTGTGGCTGTGGTTACGGGTTCAGTCGCGCTGGAGGCTGCGATGCTGGATAAGCCCGTCATTACGTTCGGCGACTGCCCCTACAACCTGCTACCCGACACCATGGTGCGCCGCTGCGATGACCCGCGGCACTTGCAGGTACTAATCAGGCAAGCCCTAGAGCAGCACCGCACGGATGAAAACGCCCTTCATGCCTACGTGTCCGCAGTCTTTGAAACAAGTGTCGGTGTCAGCCTCTATTCAGTGATGCTAGGAAAGGCCAATGTGCATACGGAACGCAGCACAACGTATTTAGAGGAAATCCGCAAGTTGGCAGAACATCTTGGTACGATACTCGACGAGCCACCTGTCGGTATCGTACAGAGTTCTGCTGCATGGTAAGTCGTTGCTATGATCCGAATTCATTTTACCTATCGCCATGTCGACAAGCCTTGGGGTGGGGCAAACACTTTCGTTAGGGCGCTAAGCAAAGCTTTGCTAGAAAGTAAGGATTTTCAGCAAACCACGAACTTTGATGAGCCGTGCGATCTTCTGTTTATGAACCAGATCGGCGCAGGGCCAGGAAGTAACTTCAGGGAATGGCAACTCTCATTTATTCGGAACCGAATATTCGGCTCCGTTCTAAACGAGAATGGGATGCGTCCGGCGCTAGTAGTTCGTGCTGTAAACCTGATGCGAAATGTGGATGTTGACTGCGGTATCAGAACTTGGTTACTTGGTTATATACAGGACCGAAAAATCATTGCATTGCTCAATATGGCGGACTTGGTGATTTTTCAAAGTAACTATCAAAAACAATTATTTTTTGATGCTGGTTATAGAGGGCAGCGTTCTATTGTTATTTATAACGGTGCCGAGAACGACTTCTGGGAAGAAACTCCTAGATATATAGATAACGACAGTAGGCTTAAGTTGATAGCCTTATCATTCAGCACCCGCAGGATTAAACGCCACGATTTAATCGCACAGTTCTCGACGCTGCCAAATGTCGAGGTCACATATATTGGCAACTGGCCTACCGATATTTCGCCTAACAACGTAAAACTTTGTGGGGTATTAAATCACGTTCAAATCAAACAAATCATGAGGGAGCATCATTACTTGCTACATCCAGCAACCCGAGATGCGTGCCCGAACGTTATTCTCGAGGCACTCAATCTCGGCCTGCCTGTTATTTTCAACCCGCAACCGGGAGGTAGTGCTGAGCTTGTGCAGGATGCTGGAATTCCTCTAAATGAGGACGATCTTGCGAGCACGGTTATCGTTGCTCGTTCTGAACTGAATTATCTCCGCTCCCGCGCATTACATCAACGGCATAAGTACCGTTTAGATGATGCTGTGCAACAGTACGCCAATGCATTTAGGCAGCTTCTTCAAACCAGTAGAGTGTGAGCGTGATGGATAATCAAGATTTCGAGAGCTATGCTGAGTACAAGCCTTTCAACGCCAAGATTGCTCAGACTTGGGAGGCAGTAGCTAAAGAAGCGTTAGATAGCTTGAGCGTTGCTGCTAACCGTATATGCCTGCTTGATTACGGCTGTGGCGACGGGAAATATTTCCCGTATTTTTGCGATGCCGGACTTCTACCCAAAAATATATATGGACTTGAGGTTTCTGAGATCCGGATCGGGCGTTGTCGGGATCTTGGTTGGTCCAATGCCAAGCTATTGATACCGAATGCACCACTTCCGTTCGCTGATGGGCAATTTGATGTAATCAATTGCATGGAAGTTATCGAGCACATCCCCGCCAAAGAGGGGGAACGGGTGATGTCTGAACTGCGCAGGATTTTACAACCTGGAGGTTGCTTAATTATTTCGACGCCAAACTATCCAATAAAACGTTTCTATGATCTATATGATGCTGTCGTTCACGGCATGCGCGACCGTTTCCGAGACGATCCTACGCACGTAACAAAATTTAATCATAGGCGACTGGAGTCTCTATTGAATAAGCATTTTAGAAGTGTCGAGTCTCGTATGTTTAAACCGGGATTTATTTACAAACGAATTCCCTATCCTTTTTTTAAACATAAGCTTTTCTATTTATGTCGGGCATAAAGATTGACCGTTGCCCAGCCTGCAACGGATCTCATGGCTCAAAGCTTGTTGCACTTGATACAGATCGCAGGCAGAGATTTATCGAGTTTGATCGTCTCAAATATCGTGGACTTATGGCTGGGTGGATTGATGCTTGCCCGCCCGAGATTCTGAGATGCTCTGTTTGTGGTCACTGTTGGTATCGCTATCAACCAAGCCCAGAGCAGCTAGATTGTATGTACGCTGCTGGGGTGCCTCTCGAATCAGGGGGGGGCGTTTATCGTGAGCCCACCGCATTTATGCTTCGCGAAATGAGGCGTCTATGTAGTTTGATAGACAAGCCGACCCCCCTATTGCTTGACTATGGCTCAGGGCGCGGTCGTTGGGCGCGTGCTGCGGCCCGAGTCGGGTTCCGTGTCCACGCCTACGAGCCCAGCGAGACCCGCGGCGCCGAATCCGTCGAGGAGTTCACTCTAGTACATGACCTAGCAGAGATCGCGGGTATGCGTTTCGATGTAATTAACCTTGAGCAGGTGCTGGAGCACGTGCCGGATCCCATGGAAACTCTGCAGATCATCATGGCGTTTTGTGCGGCGAATACCGTCTTGCGCATCCGTGTGCCCAACATACTCAGGCCACCGGAAGGCACCAAGGTCTGGGCGGACTGGCCGTACGATGGGAAACGCGTCCATGCAATGGCCCCGTTCGAGCACCTCCACGGTTTTACACCCTCGTCATTGGTCAATTTGATTAGTCGGGCTGGCTATGAGCATTTACCATTGAAAAATATTTGGCGTAACAATCCAAATTTGTTGATACGCAAATTGATTGGCAAGTTATATCCAAAAGCTGTCCAAACAATGGTGCTTGCGAAGTTGATAAATTAGATTGGCCAAACAGGAACTGATTATGAAGAATATCTGCGTTGCTTTAACAAATAGAACCAATTACTCGAAATTGAAAACGGTTCTCTTCGCGTTGCGCGGCATCCGAGATGTGCAGTGCAGGATCGTATTGAGCTCGACGATTCTTCTGGACCGCTACGGCAGTGGATATCATGATCTATTACGGGATGGGTTTGAAATCGATAAGCGGATCGATTGTGCTTTGATGAACGACTCTCATGAGGCTATGGCCAAGACAGTCGGCCTGTCGGTAGTCGAGCATGCCACCTACTTCCAGTGGCGGAAGCCCGATCTACTAATGATCGTAGGCGATAGATTCGACATGCTGGCCCCTGCGGTTGCCGCGTCGATGATGAACATCCCCATCGCCCACATCCAGGGTGGAGAACTCAGCGGTACTATTGATAATGTGATTCGTGAAGTTATCACACGCTTCGCATCGCTCCACTTTGTTGCTACGGAGCAAAGCGCACTCAATCTTGTCGCCTACGGGGTACCGCAAGCGAAAGTTTTTGACTATGGATGTCCTGCAGTCGAATATATCAGCCAGATCGATGTGGGTGAGCATTTCGACAAGACGAAATTAGGAAAAACATTCAAGCATGACATAGATATAGGGGCTGAAGAAGACTATTTCCTGGTTATGATCCATCCCGATACAACCAATCGGCACGATGTCAACATGGATGCGGTGATGGATGCGGTTGCTAGTTTCGGGATAAAAGCTTTCATCTTTTATCCCAATGTCGATGCGCACAATTCTGAAATCGTTTCAAGCATTGCAAAATATAAGATCAACGACAAGTTCTACATGATTCGCCATATGCCACTCGAGGGCTTTATTCATGCTATGGCACATTGCAGTTGCATGATAAGCAATTCAAGTTCTGGCATCCGTGAGGCGGCATCGTATGGAGTCCCTGTGATTAATATCGGCCACCGCCAGGTTGATCGTGAGAGAAACCAAAACGTGATTGATATCGAGGATCGATATGGAGAACTCAGGCCGACAATTGAAAAATTCATGGGCCATCGGTTTGACAGGAAAAACATATATTTCAAACCAGACTGTGCCAAGCAAATTGCGGCCACGATTACGCAATTTATCAGTGACGGGGAGCATAAGTGACGGATTCTAATTTTTTAATTGGGGATCGTCCTGTTGGCGAAGGCGCACCTTGCTTCATTATCGCAGAGATAGGCTTGGCACACGACGGCAGCCTAGGGGCTGCGCATGCGTACATCGATGCTGCTGCCGATGTGGGTGTGGATGCCGTCAAGTTTCAAACACACATTGCTTCGGCAGAGAGTTCTCCCCAAGAGGGGTTTCGCGTAAAAGTCTTTCCGCAGGACAATACGCGTTACGAATATTGGGAAAGGACGGCTTTTACTGAAGAACAATGGCGTGATTTGAAGCGGCACGCCGAAGAGAAACGACTTGTTTTCTTGAGTACTCCTTTTTCAAATGCAGCCGTAGCATTGCTCAGGCGGATTGGCATAAAGGCCTGGAAGATCGGTTCAGGTGAGACGAATAACTTACTAATGCTTGAAGAGATTGCTTCGCAGGCAGAGCCGGTACTGCTGAGCTCTGGTATGAGTTATATCGAAGAATTGGATAGGTCCGTTAATCTACTACGTTCCAACGGTTCTCCTGTAATGGTCATGCAGTGCACAAGTAGCTATCCCTGTCCGCCAGAACGGTACGGCTTGAATATGCTTAGTGAATACAGACGTCGCTTTGGGATTCCTGTCGGATTTTCTGACCATTCTGGTGAAATTGCGCCGGGACTGGCAGCTGTGACAATGGGTGCGAAGGCGATCGAGGTGCATGTCACCTGGAGTAAGCAATGTTTCGGTCCGGATGTAAAGGCATCCTTGACGTTCGAGCAACTCGCCGAATTGGCCAAGGGCATACGTCTACTGGAACGGTCACTTGAGAATAACATCGACAAGGACACACTGGCGCAGGAAATGCGCGAAATGCGGCAGTTGTTCACAAAAGGCTTGGTGGCAAGCAAAACTATCGTACCTGGTACATTGCTTGAACGCCACCATCTCGATGCTAGGAAACCCTGTCTTGGCATACCGGTCTCGGACTATCAGAGTGTTCTGGGCAGAGTTGTGAAGCGGTCTCTTTCTATAGGTGAACCTATCGTTTGGGACGATTTGGCTTGAACAACATGCTTTTGCCCCACTCTTCATTCCGCATCCTCAATACGGAGCCAGGGCGCTTGTCGCAGGAGGCTAGGCTTGCTCTTCGCGAGCTGGCTCTTGTCGACGAGGTAGAGGCAGACCGGAAGCATTTGCTGGAAAACGTCTCTGAATATCATGGACTGTTTATCGGTCTTCGCAACATCGTCGACAGGGAAGTGTTAGCCAGGGCCGAACAATTACGGTGCATCGTCACTCCTACCACCGGCCTCAACCATATCGATATGGCGTTTGCCGAAGCGAAAGGAGTGACGGTTCTCTCTCTACGGGGTGAAACGGAATTCCTGTCGACCGTCTCTGCAACGGCAGAACTCGCTTGGGGCATGCTTTTAGCGCTGGTTAGGAAGATACCTGCAGCGAATCAAAGCGTGATGGCGGGTGAGTGGGCTCGAGACAACTTTTACGGTAACGAGCTGCGGGGGCGGACGCTGGGAATCCTCGGCTTTGGGCGGCTTGGGAGAATGCTCTGTGCCTATGGCCAAGCATTCGGCATGAAAGTTCTTACCCACGATATCAAACCTGTATCAGTCGTGGATGTGGAATCTGTTGGTTTGACTGAGTTGCTGGAGCGATCTGATGTAATTTCAGTAAATCTTGCTCTCAACGATGCATCACGGGGCATGCTAGGGCGCGAGGAGTTCTCGCATGTTAAACAAGGGGCATTTCTTCTGAACACCGCACGAGGCGAGATCCTGGATGAGGATGCTTTATTGGAAGGTTTAGTAACAGGCCGACTTGCAGGTGCAGCTATAGACGTTATGGCGGGGGAAACTTCTGGACACCAAAGCTGGCTGAAGGACAGCAAGCTCCATGCCTACGCTCGCGATCACAGTAACCTCCTAATCACGCCGCATATTGGCGGTGTTACCTATGAGTCCGTCGAAAAAACCAATCGCTTTATTATTCAAAAACTTGCCAATTTTTTGAGAAACTTTTCATGAAAAGCATATCCGTTGTAACGAACGCTCGTTTGGGTTCGACTCGCGTTCCACAGAAGCTTGTTCGCCCGTTCGCCGACAGTAGCCTGATCGAAATCGCACTCTCGAAGCTGAACAAAATGGACTTCTTTGACCATCGATTTCTAGCTGTTGCGGAGAAGGAACTCATTGAACTCGGCGGCAAATATCCCAATGTCGAAATACTTGAGCGGGATGTCGCAGCGGTCAACAAGGGGGTAAATCCGTTGACAGTGACCTTTGAGCACTACCTGCGAGTGCCCTCTGACTATATCTTTGTGTTCAACCCCTGCCTGCCCTGCATTCGCGTGGAGACCATCAAGAAAGCATTCGATTATTTTCAGGCTACAGATTACAACTCCTACACGGCGGTGATCCCAACCGGCGATTGGATATTCGATTCTGAAGGAAACGCATTGACCAATTCCGATCCCCGGAATGCAACCACTAACATGGATCGTAGTTTTCTTAAAGGTTGTCATGCTTTTCACATTATCAAGAAACAATTTTTTCACGAACAATCGATCCTCTGGAGCTTCACACCAAATGATCCCCATCTCGTGACAATTCCCGAGGAAGAGGCTGTGGACGTAGACACTCCCGTAGAATTTGACTTGGCAGAGCAAATATATCGCCAGAATTGCTTCAGTCAAGCTCGCGCATGATGGTCGGTCCGCTGAGCGATCCTGTCGCCAAGTTGCGAAGCACTATGGCGCCGCGCATATGGACGATCAATCTAGACGTCTCCGTTTCGCCCATAGCTGTGACGCTCGATGGAGACGGTTGTCTCATCCAATATCAAGGTGAGCGTCAAAATGTAAACTGGAACAACTGCGGTCGTTGGCAATCCTTTCTAGTGGTCAAAGCGAAGGAGGCGTATCTGACGGCATTGGGTGGGCATGTCTGCCCGATCTACGCCAGGCGTATTGGCAACACGATCCGCCTCAGCAACGTCGCCAGCCGACTCATGCGGCCGAGTGAGACGCTCCACGTCGATGCATTCATTTTGTCGCAGAACCTCGCGGGTATTCCTTATCCCCAAAACAATTTCTTAAAAGAAATCCAGCTGCTCGAGGCTTCGGCAGAGTATCGCTTGTCTGCCTGTGGTATCCAGCGGCTGAGATCGGTGCTTGAAGGTGCCACGGTTCTTTCGCAGGATAAGGTGCTGGACATGGCCATCGCAAAGTGGGACGAACATCTCTCCTCTGGAGTTGATATATCCGTCCTGCTTTCGGGGGGGTACGACTCAAGGCTGAATCTCGCGATTGCATGCCATGCTGCCCGACGCTACGGCAGCCGGGTCCATGCGTTTCATGAGCACAAGAATGTCCATGAAGAATCGATCGCCACTGCGGTTGCTTCCGCCGCTGGTGTTCCACTCGTCGTACATAATCGGCGGGCCTTCGTAGGAGCAGATCGTGCCGTCGTATTAGATCCGTCGTTCATCGATCTTCAGTCGGGGTTTTATCGCGAAAACTTGATCCGCTGGCATAACTATCTCGGACATATTCGAACTGAATTGCCAGGGTGCGTGATCATGGGTCTGGGGGCAGAAGCGCATAAGGGCAAGTTCTATCGCCAGATCGAATCAATTGCCGAGGATGCACTTAAGGTCTTCGGTGTTGATGAGATCGTCGTAAAGTCAATCGCGCGTGAGCTGGGCTTGGGTCATGAAGACCACGATTCTCAGCGATCATTTTTCGAGAGGCTGGCGTTACAGGCAACTGCATTTGGCGAGTTCTCCGCGCAGATTGATTACGTTCATTATCAAACCTACATCGCCAACGGGTACGGGCATCGCTGCCATGATTTACAGCAGTATTATGATATCCCTTTCCCGTTTCTCGACAACGGATTCTTGGCCGCCGTGTTTGCTTTGCCGCAGAATGAAAAGGAGAATTTCGCTCTAGTGACCCGGGGTATTGCGCGATTGCATCCCGCGTTGGCCGAAATTCCATACACATCGGCAAATGACAAGGCGCTGGGGCCAAAGGTGCACAAGCCTGCATCTGAAGCATTAAGTAGCATCGTTCGCCGGATTGGGCCAATTTACTATGATTGGTTCCCGCCGCGCAGGAGGGGGCGTGATCAAATTGCAACTATTGAAAGAGAAGTGCTCAGCGCGATTCAAACGCGTTCATCCCTGACGGCCCGACTGATTGATCGGGCGCTTGAAGGAATAGAAGGTGTGCCTTTCCTTCGTCTTGATTATCTAATTGAGGCTTGCCTTTATTTTGGACGACTAGAGCAGGACATGGGCGTCATATGCACGATCGAGAGGGGCAGCGCGTGAACTGGGTGCAAGATTTGTTGGGGCGATCCGCTCCCCTTCGGAAAGTAGTGGACTATCGTTTCGTCGAGAAAGAGTCATTGCATCATTGCCCTGCTTGCAAAGCCGATGTGTATGCAAACTCCACCCCTTTCGCGCGGCTTGATCGATACGGCTTTCCCGTTGCCACACACTGGTGCCAGTGCTGCGATTTGTTATACATAAACCCCCGCCCAACGCCAGATGCCTACAAAGCGTTCTACGATTCAGGCAACTATCGCCGGCTAATTACGGAATTCAGTGGCCACGAAGATGATCACTTGCTACCCCAGGCACGCGTGATGCAACTTGCCTCGATGTTAAAGGCGCATGTACCGAATCGGCCATTATCGGTATTGAACATTGGGGGTACCCGCGCTGACTATGAGGTTCTGTCGGGGCATATTTCAATAGGACGCTATGTCTGTTTGAACCCCGGTGAGGATGAGGCTGGAGAAGGTTACAAGGTTTTGCCTCACACCCTTGAGACCTATTCTCCCCAAGGCGATGTATTTGATGTGGTTTGTTTGCTAGGCACGCTTAATCACCTGACAGAGCCGGGCGCAGCATTCGGAAAGATTGCCCGGATAATGACGCCAGGTTCGCTTTTTGTATTCGACTATAAAGATCCATTGGCGAAAATGTCGCGTATGACCCAGCCAATCGGCGGGCTGCAGTTTGACCACGCGACCTATCCAACACGAAGAACACTTGGAGTGATAATGAGGGCGGCAGGACTAGGTTTGCGAACATGGCATACAGATAACCAAAGGCTTTATACCTTCATCGCAGTCCGAGACTCTGGGGCAGCCTTGCCAGACATTCTGGCGGTTCGTGAGTCATCGTTGATTGATGGATTGCGTCATCGAGCGCGGCGCTTGCCACGCCGGTTGGCTTTACAGGTACTGCGCTCGTTCATGGGGGCGACTCGATGAAGGTGTGGGAGCAATTCCGACAAGGGCTGCAGTCTTGGAAAGACGTTGTTGGCCCCTATAGGCGGCGTGGTTATCTATTGTTCTTGATTCTCTGTCTATCAGCCATTGCCGAGACTCTGAGTATCGGTTCAGTGCTTCCTCTCCTGAATGCGATCATCCAAGACCCAACTGCGGGTGAGCACGGCCGACTGATGGGATGGGCAAAGGAGCTGTCCGCTGAGACCCGCCTGCTTGTGGCTTCTGGCCTAGTTGTCGGCTTGTTCTTGTTTCGTTCTGCGCTCACGTTAATCCGTGAATATTATGCCGCGCACTTTACGAACGGCCTGCGCCATATGTGGAGCACCCGTATATTCGAGAACTATGTATACGGTGAACTACTCGCGATCAGGAAAGAAAAACAGGGGAACGTGATCAATTCAATGGTCAACGAACCGATATATGCGGCCAAAGCAGTTCAGGCGCTCATTGATGCATCTGTAGCATTGTTGGTGGTCGCAGCCATCGGAATCTTTCTGCTGTGGCTAAATTTTTGGATAACTGTTAGTTCACTGTTGCTCGTAGTGTTGGGGATTAGCTTATTGTGGCGCTTTTCCACAATCTACTCCGAGAATGTTGGCAAGAGCCGTGTTGCTTACAACCAGACGATCAACCACTTGATCGCTGAATCGGTGACGGGGATCAGACAGATCAAGGTTTTTTCGGCCGAGTCCCGCGTTTGGAAAGAGATGGATGGTTACGTTCGAAGCCTAATGGGGATGATGACCCGGTTCTCATTATTTAGTGCTGCTCCCAAAGCAGTTGGCGAGTTTCTAGTTATTCTCCTCATTGTTTCGGCGCTGTGTGTGGGTCATTTCGTATTCCAAAAAGACTTGGCGTTGCTTTTGCCTGAGGCCGCTGTGTTCGCGCTTGCACTAATGAAACTATTTTCGATGGGCTCGCTTCTTCTTGCTAAACGAATGGAAGTTGCAACTTACTGGCCATCCGTCAAATTGGTGCATGCGCATGCGTCACAATTGCCAGCGGAACGGGAGGAGCAAGAGTCTGCATCCCCGGCCCTGTCGGATAGATTGTCGATTCGAGATGTCTCTTTCAATTTTGACGGTGGCCCTTCAGTCTTATCCGGTTTATCCCTCGAGCTGGTGAAAGGTCAAGTGGTGGGCTTGGTCGGGAAATCAGGCGCGGGAAAATCTACGCTATGCGATATCCTGACCAAGCTGGTTGTGCCTACCTCGGGCGACATATACATTGATGGTCAAGCTTTGTCCTCAATAAGCCGCTCGGCTTGGCGTCAACGGATGGGGTATGTTTCCCAGGACCCCTTCCTGTTTCATGCAAGCGTCAAGGACAACATCAAGATCGGCATGCCACAGGCATCTGATGAAGATGTGATCTGTTCGGCCAAGGCCGTACAAGCAGATGCGTTTATCGCGGCTTTGCCTAATGGGTATGACACCCTTGTCGGCGTGGGTGGCGTGGGTCTTTCGGGTGGGCAGAAACAACGTATAGCTCTAGCACAAGCGTTTTTGCGCCGGCCAGATGTGCTGGTCCTTGACGAGGCTACGAACGGACTCGATTCAGAAACTGAGGCGAGAGTGTTCAAGGCACTCAGGCAAAAGTTTTTCGGATCATTGGTCATTTTAGTTACTCATCGTCTCAGCAGTCTGAAGAATGCCGATTGGATCCTCTTCCTGGAGGGCGGAAGGATGCTTGAGTCCGGCACATTCGACGATCTTTACCAGCGCGGCGGCGCATTCCGCGGGCTGGTGGACCGGGGGCTCGGAGTGCCCGAGTCATGACACCAACCCGGGAAGATTTCGATCTGGTACTCGTTATTGGTTACTTTCGCTCGGCCTTGCCGATGTTGTCGGTCGTACGACATTTATCTTCCCAGCTACGTATCGGCCTGTGCTTTCAACCACTGAACCCGCAAATGGAAGCCAAGACCGGCGATGCCCAGAGAATGTTTGAGCGTCTTTGCACGGAGGCTGGGGGGGGGCGCTATGTGGCAGGTTCGCCAGCGAAGTGCCGGGTAATGCTGGTGCAGCAATATCCATATAACGATAGTTTCGTGGCTTCAGTGCGCGCAGGTATTGTGACTGAAGAAGTTTGGGGAATGCTAACTCTGGCATCCATGGGAATTGATGCGCACGATGAGCTCCTCAAGCAGTTTGGTGTGACCCGTTTGACGGTTCCCGACAAGAAACTAGCAAACTTCCTGTTAGATGCGCGTGACGCACGCTCGCGATACCAGGGGCTGGAAATGACCGAGGTGGGCCTTCCATTCCAAAAATATCCTGTCTTCGAAGAGTTTGCTGTTGACTGGGTCGTCGCAGCGCCGACCTTATTTAGCTTCCATACGGAGGCCGGCAAACAAAGCTTTCTTCGAGATGTGCTCAAACTCATGGAGCAGATTCCAGAAAGTGATGTGATTACATACAAGTCCCATAACGGTAATGTAAAAGACTATTTCACCCCTAGACTTCATGCCCAAATCGCACGCCTGATCTCTTGGGTTCCAGGCGTTGAGGGGCTGCTGGGGAATTTGATGCTGTGGTTGCCACCGCGTATGCAAGCCCATGTTTCAAGGGTCTTGACTGCATTACTGCACGCACGTGTGACGCGGCGCGCGCTCCCCATGATCGAACTAACACCGCTGGCTGACATGTCCCTGGAAGCTTTTCTCCCAGGTGTGCGCAAAGGCGTAATCGGCGGTGAGTCAAATACGATGTGGGGAACATTGTTTTTCGGCTTGCCCTATTACAACTGTGTCTCGCCAAGCGAGCGTACTGAAGGGAAATCGGAACTGATCGAAAAAAAAGGCGATCCGCTGCTTGACATGAACCTGAAATATTTTGGTGTGCCCTACTGTCATGGCATGCTAGAGCAGAGCGGAAAAAGGCTTGATGTCGCATACGATACGGCCAGACACCAAAACTTGGTTGATATAGTGTCAAATGCCTGTGTCTCATAACAAAACGCTAGTTCTTTTGCGTTTGTATAAGCTTAATTTGACCATTGCGAGGCCATGTTTCGATCGGGATCTGCAAGTGGTTTTGTGAGTGGTGCACATAGCGTGATATATGAGCGATTCGCCCGCGCTACTGCCTTCCTTATCTCCTTGTATGCGCTGGATGTTTTGGTGCCCGTCATCGACATTTTTGGCTTGCCCGTGCCGCGGTATGTGGCCTCAATGTCATTTTCGTTCGGATTCATTCTTGCGGCACTTGGCATACTTATCTCGATGGCCAGAATGCAACGAATTCCTCTCATTGGTAGTGGAAGCCTAGCCTTGGTGGGTCTACTTGTCTTCTGGGCTGGCATTGAGGCTATTGGTGCCCTCAGTCAAGGAGGGGGGCGGATTGACTTGATCCTCGCGTTCATACCTTTGCTGCTAGTGATGATGGCAGCCCGGTTGCACCTGATATTGTTTAAAGATCCGCAGATTCTGCTGCTCGCACTGGTCCTAACGGCGAGTGCCTTGGCGCTGGCGCACACAATGCTCCTGCTGGGTGTGTCGATGCAAATCGATATGCTTTTCGTCAACCTCAACGAACTTCAGGGGCGCAACTCAATGGCGTTGCTTGTTCCCGTGTGTCTCTGGTTGCTGGCTCTCTTCCCGCTTAGGGGGTGGCCCGTACTCGGATATCGATACAACATGCTGCTCGTGCTCGCGCTGAGCAATATCCTGCTTAGTCAGTCACGCTTGGCTTTGTTAATCCTAGCGTGGTGCGTCTTTGTGGGGGTTGCAACTCAGTCGTTCGTACTTCGCCGTTGGCTGCTGGTGTCACTGATTCCGATCGGGGTCATTGTGTTGGCAGTTACCTTCTTTGCGTATCCAATCCTAGTTACGCTGAGTGAATCTGCTCCCCTTTTCATTGGCCAAGGAGATGACGCAGTTAGCGTTTGGTCGCGCGCACAGTCCAATTTCTTGCTGCTTCAGAAGCTAGGCCATACTCCTCTGTTGGGTATTGGATGGGAGGGTGTCGCCGAGACAAAGGCGTTTGGGTACATGGGACACTCGTTGAACGTTATCGTGCTGGCCGCCTATGGCGCCATCGGCGCAATCCCTCTGGTCGGGCTCATATTCATAGGGCTAGTACGCGTGCGTGAAACAGCCAGGGAGGCCGCCAGCCATCTCCTGTTCCTCATGGCATTATTGATCGCAAGTGTGAGCAACGATGTGTTTGCATATTTCGGTATGGTGGTGGCTCTATTGGCATCCGTGAAAAATGCCACATCTTTTCCAAGAAATAAAACCATATGATTCGAAAGCTTCGTGCTCCGCTCGCTGATAACTTTGTGCACTGGCGAATCGGCTTGATGGTCGCCGTGGTAGTAGCGGCTCTGCTGGCGTTGGGATTGTCGCTGAGACCCCGCTATATTGCGGTAGCAATGATAGACATTGGCGGCGTTAAGAGCGCGGCCTCCGAAGGGTTTGTTCGGTTTTTGCCTTTCGACGAGGCAAAGGAAGTCGAGAGTTTTTTTTCTCATTGGGTTTTTGCACAGGCTTCAAACGGTTTTGATGGCCGCTGCAGTGCCGTGGCCGTGTATTCACCGAATGGTCAGCGATTAAAAATGACTTGCCGGGGTGGAAGTGAGGGTCAGGTGCGAGAGCTAACTTTATCGGCCCTTCGCCCCCTGTTCGAGCGTCATGCGCGGCGCTATGAGATAGCTAAGACCATTGACGAGCAGCGTCAGAATCTCCTTGAGCGCCAAATTCGAAGTGCGGATCAGATGATTGCGGCGCTGCGAAAGCCACCTGTTTCAAGTTCGTCGGAGGCGCTGATCATCGAGCACCAGGTGAGGATTGAAAACCTGCGTAATCAAGTCGCGGTCGAGCGCATGCTGGGCAACCGAGTTATCCACACGCAGATCGACACGCAGGGAGTTACCGTGCTCGACCGCAAGCCGGGCTTCGGGGTCTTGGTTGCCGTGGCCGTCTTGGCACTTTTCGCAGGTCTGTTTGTGGTGATGTTTGCTGCGTCCCTCAAGCGCCTGGAGCAAGAGGTTCGTCAACGCAATGCGTGAACTACTTGCTGCGTATATCCGTGCCTGTGACGCAGGCCAGGATGCATTCCGGCTGACGCCTAGAGCAGAACCAACACCATATGCGCGCTGTTTTGCGGTGTTCCTTCGGCACCTGCTAATGGACCCAGGGTTGTCCGCGATGGCCGAAGCGCTGTCTCGGGCTATTGTGCGTGATTTCAAGGATATGCGTTCACGTTCGGAGGTGGACATCCATGGCAAACCCTACCGCCAACTTTTAACCTTCTCGCTCAGCGCCTTGGCTGTCCTACCCGGCGCCTCGCCACGCATGCTCGACGAATTCGTGGATGAGCAGTTGTCTGTGCGCGATTTGCATGGTCTTGAGCGCATGGGCTGTTTAGACGGACGCGCTGGCAGCGGCAATCAGGCCATGTTTGACGCGATCTTTCTGATCCACGGGCGAGACCAAATGGGACTCGAAACACAGCCATTGATCGACGAATGGGTCGATTTGCATTTGCGTAGCATAAATCGCTTCGGATTCTGGGGTAAAGGTTCCGGAATGACCCACCTGTTGTTCCAGAACGGCTACCACCAGCATGAGGTGCTTGAGTATCTTGGAATTAAAAATCCTCAGCTCGAAATCACACTGGCTGCCGTGCGCAGTCTTGTGGATGCTGAAGGGCATTTTGCTCCGTATCCTGGCGGTGGGGGATGCTACGACTACGACGCAGTGTTTATGCTGACACCTGAAGGACGCCTACCTGACGAGGCTACACGGGTGCTATTAGTCCACACTGCGGCAACCATCGCGTCGGAACAGCGACCGGATGGAGGGTTTGCTGAATCTGTCCGCGTGCGTCCCCGTTCCTTAAAAAACTTTCTCCGGTTCGCTTCGCATACTCTGGATGCCCTAGGAAAGGGATCATTGTTCACCGAGCGCCTGCGTTATGGATTAGCCCTGCAGCGGCCCAAGTACGACCGAATCCAGACCCACTGGAGCCGATATTCACGCCGCTGGGACGAATCTGACCTCTGGGACAGTTGGTTCCGAATGCTGGCTTTGGCACGCATCGATGTCGCTATGCATCCCGAGCGTGCCTGTCAATGGGGCTTCATTGACTACCCGGGCATCGGTTACCACCCATCGCTACGAGCCAAGAGTCCAGCTCACTGATGCGCTTTCATTACATCTCGCCATCGACCTTACCGTCCAGGGCGGCCAATTCCGTTCATGTCGTCTGGCAGTGCGACGGCCTGTGCCGTTCCGGTGCTGAAGTCACCCTATACGCCAAGCGCAACATGCCAGACGCCTCGCAACTAGAGGCTGAGCTACGCAGTGTTTATGGCGTCGATCATCCTGCGCTGCATTTGGATACCGTCTACAGCAACTCAAGGCGTGGCGACAGTCTGCTCATCGCCTACCATTCCGCGCGCGCGATTAGGCGGGCCGGGCGGAACGATGCCATCCTGTCGCGTAACCTCTATGCAGCTTTTTGGCTGGCGGTGCTGTACAGGACCCCACTGCAGTTTGAAACGCACCAACTCGAGACAGGTTTTAGAAAATGGATGCAGCGCGCCATAATGCGTTGCCCATGGGTAACCACCATTGTGATCTCGGAGCACCTCGCCAAGTATCTAGCAGAACACCATGGAGCGGAGCCGCATCGCACACTCGTGCTGCATGATGCGGCACCGGCCGGTATCTCACCGGTAACAATCACTGAGCGCAGGGATAAACTTCGTGATCTCGTACCCGAAGCGCAGGGGACTTGGAAGCAGGTCTGCGGCTATTTTGGACACCTGTATTCTGGCCGCGGCATAGAAATCGTCGAAGCGATGGCTGCAGCACGTAAAGACTGCTTGTTTTTGGTCTATGGCGGCACAGAGACCGATATCGCTGCTCGCCGTGCTTCCAATCGACAAGCCAACTTGGCATTCATGGGCCATGTACCTCATCCTGTGGCACGGGACTTGATGCGAATGGTGGACATACTGCTGATGCCCTACCAGGAAAGTGTTTCCATTGGTGTTGCTGGACATGACACGGCTCGATGGATGTCCCCGATGAAGATGTTCGAATATCTGGGCACCGGTGTGCCAATCATCTCTTCTGATCTACCTGTATTGCGAGAGGTGTTGCTTGATGGAGAAAACTGCTTGCTTGCTCGTCCATCGGATATCGATTCATGGTTGGCAGCCCTTGACCGCATTGCAGGGAATCCTGAATTGGCGGCGCGTATTGGCTCCAACGCCCATGACCAATACGAACGACAACACACTTGGACACGCAGGGCAGAAAAGATCATCGAAGCCGCCTGCGAACTATGAATCGCACAGTAGTTATCCTGGTTCCCTCGCCGCATCCAACTGGGCCGGTAAGGGGGGCATTTGCCTTGGCAAATGCCTTGGCACCCATGCGTCGCGTAGCGTTGGTTTATCTAAAAGATGGGCCAGGCGTACATACCAATCTAGATGTTCGTGTCGAAGAGATTTCGCTAGCCACTATCCCGGGGGGGTGGCGGGGCAGGTTGCATGAATACAGAAAGTTTCTTCGGGATACCGGAGGGCGAGAGAATGTGGTATCGCTCTCAATGTGCTTCTCGGCAGATCTGTTCAACCGGTTTTTCTCTGAAGATGCGGTTATCTGTTCGAGCGTGAGGGGTAATCTGCCGCAGAATTATCGGCATGATTATGGAATGATTGGCACCTGTTTGGCTATTGCCCATCTGCTGGCGCTTCGTTCGTTCGACCATGTGTTTGCCATGACAGAGGCCATGGCCACGCAAATTCACTCTATCGCAGGATTACGGTCCAAGATTATCGGGAACTTTGTAGACGAGCAGGCACTTGAATGCTTTCGGAGCGCGTCTCCATATGTCAAAGGGGGATTCCGCTTTGTTTACGTTGGGTCTTTGACGTATCGAAAGCAACCTGCCCTAATTGTGCAAGCGATCAAACTTTTGATAAGCCAAGGCTATGTTGTCAAATTAGACGTGATTGGCGATGGTCCTCTAAGAGAGAGCATATCTGCCATGGTGGTGAAAAATGGTTTGCAAGAACATGTTCAACTGCATGGCCAAGTAGGCAATCCATACCCGCTCATTGCTGGTGCCGATGCATTTGTACTGCCATCACGTTCTGAAGGTGTTTCAAGGGCGGCACTTGAAGCTTTGCATTTAGGAGTACCTTGTGTGCTTCGTAATGTGGACGGTAATGCCGAACTGTTGAGCAACCCGATGGCAGGGAAACTGTTTTCAAGTGATATCGATCTTTCTCGTGCAATGATTGAGGCTGCAAGTCGTGGCCGCACACGTTCTATAAAATCAAGTTTGCTACCTCCTTCGTTCAGGCAATCTACGGCAGCGATGCAGTATCTGCAAATTTTCGAAGGCTCGATATGACCGCCCCTGAGGAATATTTCGAGTATCTCAGGGGGCGCAGTCGCCTCGGTTGGTTGTATCGGCGGTACTGGCTGTATCCAAGGCTGTGCCGATATCTCGATGGCAAGACCCTTGATGTTGGTTGCGGAATCGGCGATTTCCTGAACCATCGTACCGAGACGGTGGGCGTTGATATCAACCCTGCAACGGTTGAATGGTGTCGCCGTAGGGGTTTGGATGCACACCAAATGTCGCCTAACGTGCTGCCATTTCAGGATGGCAGTTTTGACAGCGCAATTTTAGACAATGTGTTGGAGCACCTTGCTGACCCTGCTGAATTGCTGAGTGAAATAGGTCGTGTTCTGCGTCCACGTAGTTCCCTAGTGGTAGGTGTGCCGGGACAGCGTGGGTACGCTACGGACTCGGACCACAAGATTTTCTATGACGAGGCCACGCTTGTTTCGATTTTGGTAACAGGAGGTTTTCGCCCGCAACATTTATTCCATATGCCATTCAAGTCAGCCTGGTTGGATGCTCGTGTGCGCCAGTACTGCCTGTATGGAGTATTTAAGCGTGACTGAGCCTTCCCATCAGTCCATCACTGTATCCGTTGTCAGTCATGGCCAAGGCCAGCTCGTAGCTGCGTTGCTCGAAGACCTAGCTTGTTGCCAGAATGTATTGGCGGTTGTTCTGACCCAAAACATTCCCGAAGACGACATTCCATGCCCTGCGTCTCTGCAGCCGCGCTTGAGAGTGATCGGTAACGAGCATCCTCGCGGCTTCGCTGCCAATCACAATCAGGCCTTCAGATTTTGTGAAACCTCAATGTTTGCGGTGCTCAATCCGGACATCCGGCTTAGGGGCGATCCGTTTCCACAATTGGCTCGAGCTCTCGAGATGAGCTCTGTCGGGGTGGTCGCGCCAGCGGTTAGAAATCCCAGTGGCGATCTTGAGGACAGCGCGCGCACTTTTCCAACACCGCTGCGCCTGTTGCGCAAGCTTATGGGACTCGGAGATGGACGCATTTTGACCGAAGGAGCGACCCCGCAGGACGTCGATTGGACTGCCGGAATGTTCCTTCTTTTCCCGGCTAGCGTATATAGCGAACTAGAAGGGTTTGACGAAGGTTTCTTTCTCTATTACGAGGATGTAGATATCTGCACTCGGCTCTGGAGGAGTGGCCGGCGCGCTATTCTGCATCCGGGCGTGACGGTGATACACGCCGCTCAGCGGGCGAGCCGAAGAAGGCTGCGCTATATGAAGTGGCACCTTTCTAGCATGTTTCGTTACTTCGTGAAGCATGCCTGGCGGCTACCGCGATAGGGGGGGGCTTGAAAGTTCTGGTCACTGGGGCAGCCGGCTTCATCGGACGCGGACTCTGCAACACGCTAGCATCTCGTGGGTTCGATGTGGTGCCGACCGTTCGGTGTGCGCCTGTCGGAGATGAGATCGCTGTTGGCGACATCGGGCAAGAAACAGATTGGCGGGAAGCGTTAGCTACACAACCAGAAGTCGTCGTTCATCTCGCTGCTCGAGTCCATGTAATGAAAGATGATGAAGCCGATCCTTTGGAATCTTATAGGGCAGTCAATGTTGAGGGCTCTCTGAATCTTGCCCGACAGGCTGCCGCAGCTGGCGTCGAACGCCTTGTGTATTTAAGTTCAATTAAGGTGAATGGTGAAAGTAGCTCGGCTGGGCAGCCGTTTAAAGCTGACGATACGCCTGCTCCGGAAGACCCTTATGGTATCTCCAAGCATGAGGCGGAACGGATGTTGCGCCAGATTGCCACTGAAACTGGAATGGAGGTAGTGATCATTCGCCCCCCACTGGTCTATGGGCTGGGGGTGAAGGGCAACTTTGCTTCGCTAGTGCGCTGGATACGCAAAGGCATACCACTGCCGCTAGGCGCTGTGCATAACAAACGCTCGTTGGTTGCCCTTGAAAATCTGGTGGATTTCATCGCCCTGTGCGCAGACCCTGAGCGTTCACCTCGCGCAGCGAATGAAGTGTTCTTGATTTCGGATGGGGAAGACGTTTCTACGACTGAGCTTTTTCTCAAGGTGGCTAATGCCTATAACGTTGCCCCGCGTTTATTGCCAATACCCGTCATCTGGACCCAGACCGTAGCCCGATTGTTGGGCAAGCGAGTTGTGGCCGACCGGCTGTTAGGGTCTCTGGTGGTCGATTGCTCCAAAGCCCGGGTCTTAGTCGGCTGGAAACCTGTGGTTTCGATGGACGAGCAACTAAAAAAGATGGCGCTGCATGACACGCATATTTGATTTGCTTTTGTCCTTCATAGGATTGGTCATGGGAGCGCCTATTTTGGTTCTGCTGTGGATATTGGGTTGGTTAGATACTGGGTCACCATTGTTCCTGCAAAAACGTGTCGGCCGCCATCAAAAGCCGTTCACTTTGGTGAAGTTCCGCACCATGAGGCCAGACACAGCTTCGGTTGCCACCCACTTGGCGGACGCATCAGCCGTGACGAAGTCGGGACATTTCTTGCGCCGCTCTAAGATGGATGAACTACCTCAACTTTGGAACGTGCTGAAGGGCGAGATGAGTCTGGTGGGCCCTCGGCCGTGCTTGTTCAGTCAGACCGAACTGATTGATGAACGTGAATCGCGCGGTGTTTTTAACGCCCGCCCAGGCATTACTGGCCTCGCTCAGATCAATGGAATCGATATGTCGACACCAAGACTCCTTGCTGAAACGGATGCGCTGATGCTGCAGGAGATGGGCCTTAGGGCTTATTTCACGTTCATCCTCAAAACAGTGAGGGGGGCGGGCAGCGGTGATCGAATCAAGCCTTGATAGAGTTATGCACCTAGCGTCATGAAAAATAAACATGATTGACCTGCCCCGGGCTATTAGGTCCATTTGTAGTGAGAAGCTCAACATGGCATCAAGGAGAAGGACATGCCAAGGAAGAAGACCTCACCCGAGCGGATCATTTCGCTGCTGCGGCAGATTGAAGTGCAAATGGCCAGTGGCGTGACATTGCCACAAGCTTGTAAGCAGGCTCAGATCTCAACGCAGAGCTACTACCGCTGGCGACAGGAGTTCGGTGGCTTGCAAGTCGACC
>Ga0194134_10001349_pt1 | contig 33029 bp, 30 predicted proteins | sample TA2KigOff0mmetaG_FD_148602 | JGI IMG/M metagenome (GOLD analysis project Ga0194134, IMG submission 148602) | Freshwater microbial communities from Lake Tanganyika, Tanzania - TA2015056 Kigoma Offshore 0m | ecosystem: Environmental > Aquatic > Freshwater > Lake | place: Tanzania: Lake Tanganyika... | reverse complement strand
AAGTTCTGTAAATTCCGCCCAGTTCAGCCCCGACGGAAACCGCATTATCACCGCAAGCTGGGACAAAACCGCCAATGTGTGGGATGCCAAAACCGGAGCGGAACTCCTTTCCCTCAAGGGGCATACAGATGAGGTAATATCAGCCCAATTCAGCCCCGATGGAAACCGCATCGTCACCGCAAGCTGGGACAACACCGCCAAGGTGTGGGACGCCAAAAACGGTAAGGAACTGCTTTCCCTCAAGGGGCACGCAGATGATGTCAATTCCGCTCAGTTCAGCCCCGACGGAAAGCGTATCGTCACCGCGAGCAATGACGAGACCGCCAAGGTGTGGGATGCCAAAACGGGTGCCGAACTGCTTTCCCTCAAGGGGCACACAAATGATGTGAATTCCGCCCAGTTCAGCCCCGACGGAAACCGCATCGTCACCGTCACCGCAGGGGACAGCACCGCCTTGGTGTGGGACGCGCGACCGTATGCCGAATCGTTCGCCGAGCGCGAGGCTGCGGAAGCGGAGAGTCAACGGAAGGATTGACGCCGCGGCACTTTGATCGATGGCCTGTCGGCCTGATCACTTTGACATTTCTCACCCGCATTCATGGTTTTTGTTGAATTTGCGCCAATTTTCAATCCCCCGCATTTTCCTTCGAGCGATGGAATCCGAATCATCGGTTCCTAGAACATCATGGGAGGGCACTTGTGATGGCGCGGCCCGAGAAGTTCACTTTCTTCTGGCAGGACCACTTCAGCCAGTGGGCCCACAGCCCGTTTCTGGTGGCCGGCATCCCCTTCTCCCACGCCGAGCAGTTCATGATGCACGCCAAGGCCGTGCTGTTCGGCGACGCCGACTCGGCCGCGAAAATCCTCAAGTCTCCCGACCCCGCCGAAATGAAAAAGCTGGGCCGCGGCATCTCCGGCTTCGACCCGGGCCGGTGGGAGATGTTCCGCGAGGGGATCGTGCTCACCGGCAGCTTCGCCAAATACACGCAGAATCCACCGCTTCTTGAGGCGCTCCTGGCCACGCGCGGCACCATTCTCGTCGAGGCGTCGCCTTACGACACGGTGTGGGGCATCGGCCTGGCCGGGGACGATCCCAGGGCCCTCGACCGCGCCCAGTGGCGGGGCCTGAACCTGCTGGGCCGCATCCTCACCCGCGTCCGCGAGGCGCTGGCATTCGAGTCGGCGGGGAACGCACCCCCATGAGCCGCGCCGCCATCGCCGGGGACATCGCCGGTTCGCGATTCGAATGGTCGGTGTGGGAAGGCGCCACGGTGGCGTCGGCCTCCTGCGCCGGGTTCGAGCCCGAAGCGCCCACCCGGGCGGCCCTGGGCGAACGCGCCGCGTCGTTCGACCTCTTCCACGCCGACGCCCACCCCACCGACGATTCGGTGCTGATGCTGGCCGTGATGGACTGGCTCTTGGAGGGTGGCGACCCGCGGACCCACCTTCGCCGGCAATTCCGCTCGGCGCCGCGGCCCGAACTGTTCGGCAAATTCTTCCGGGCCTGGGCCGAGGCCGACACCGACTCGCCCTGCGGCAGCGTCGGCAACGGCGCGGCCATGCGGATGGCACCGGTGGCCTATGCCGCCGGATCGGCCGACGAGGCCTTGGCCCTGGCGCGCGAGAACGCGCTGGCCACCCACGCCACCGCCGAGGGAATCGCCGGGGCGCAGGCCATGGCCCTGGGGGTGTTCCGGGCCCTGGAGGGCGAGGCGCCGGATGCCATCGGGGGAGAGATTTCGGCCCGCTTCGGCTACGACCTCGACCGCCCGCTCGACGCGTGGCGGCCCGGCTACCGCTTCACCAGCGCCTGCCCGCTCACCGTGCCCGTCGCCTTCAGGGCGTTCATGGAGTCGTCAAGCCACGAGCGGGCCGTGCGCGCGGCGGTTTCGATTGGAGGCGACACCGACACGATCGCGTGCATGGCCGGGGCCCTCGCCGGGGCGCGCTGGGGCTTTTCCGCCGGGGCGGGCGCGCAAGTGGCCGCCAAGCTGGGACATGGCCTCATGCGAACCGTGGACGAATTCGAGAGGCGGCATCCGCGCCGCCTTCCCGCGGGAAACGGGTGAGGGCATGTGGACGCGCCTGCGGAATTCAAGACAATCAGGCCGGCGGACCGGGGGGCCCGCGAGCGCGTCCCTTGCGTTACCTGGAGGAAACCATGAACATCAGCATCAAGGCGGCGGGCGCCGCGGCGGGGGTCTCCCGCGACCTTCTCGTCTTCTCGGGCGGCGAGGTGCAGGTGCGCCTGCTCGATTTGCCCGCGCAGGCCGACTCCGCCACCGTCACCCAGCACATTTACGACAGCAACCAGTTCATCGAACTGCTGCTGGTGACCAACGCGCTGCGGGAACGGTACGGGGCCGATTTCCCGGTCGACCTCGTTTGCCCCTACCTGCCCTACGCCCGGCAGGACAGGGTCTGCTACCCAGGCGAGGCATTCAGCCTGAAGGTCGCCTGCTCGCTCATCAACGCGCAGAATTACCGCACGGTGACGGTGTTCGATGTCCACAGCAAGGTGGCGCCGGGCCTGCTGGAGCGCTGCGTGAACATGGCTCCCGCCCAGCTTCTCGCGGGGTATTTCGCCGGGCTGGAGGAACGCGACCTGCGGGACGGAACCGGCCTGCGGCGCGAAACAGGCATCGTCTCGCCCGACAAGGGCGCCGTGGCGCGCGCCTCGGAGGTGTCGAGGCGATACGACCTCGAGCTGATCATGGCGGAGAAGGTGCGCGACCCCAACGACGGGAAGATCGTTTCCACGCGGGTGAATTGCCGGCACCTGGCCAGCCGCAACCTGCTCATCATCGACGACATCTGCGATGGCGGCAGGACCTTCATCGAGCTGGCGCGCGAACTCAGGAACATCACCAACGGCCGGATCGGCCTCTATGTCACCCACGGCATCTTCTCGAAGGGCTTCGGGGTGTTCCGCGGCCTGATCGACGAGATCCTCACGGTGAACCTGTTCCCCGCGGCGGCGGAGGCGCTCAAGTCGGCCTCGCCGGAGGATCCCTCAGTCACCGTGCTCACCCCGACCTGACCCGCCGTCCCCACGGAGCCTTGCCATGCGCGTTTATCCGGCCCACGCCACCGACTTCTACAAGACCGGGCACATCCGGCAGTATCCCGCCGGCACGAGCTTCGTGTACAGCAACCTCACCTGCCGCAGCGACAGGCTGGCGAGGCTGCTGCCCGACTTCGACCACAAGGTGGTGAGCTTCGGCATCCAGGGGGTGTGCAAGTGGCTCTTGCGCGACACCTGGAACCGCGAGTTCTTCCAGCGGCCCAAGGCCGAGGTGATGGAGCGCTACTCACGGCGCATGGACTCGTCGCTGGGCAAGGGCGCCGTCGATGTGGGCCACATCGCGGCGCTGCACGACCTGGGCTACCTGCCCATTTTGGTGAAGGCGCTGCCGGAGGGCAGCCGCGTCAACATCCGGGTGCCGCTGTTCACGATCCAGAACACCATACCGGAGTTCTATTGGCTGTCGAATTACCTCGAGACCCAGCTTTCGGCGGAGTTGTGGAAACCGTCCACCACGGCGACGGTGGCCTACGAGTACAGGCGGTTGCTGGAGCGCCACGCCCATGAGACGGGCGCCCCGCCGGAATTCGTCGACTGGCAGGGCCACGATTTTTCTCCCCGGGGAATGTCGGGCATCCACGACTCGGCGCAGTCGGGCGCCGGGCACCTCTTGTCGTTCCTGGGCACCGACAGCATCCACTCCATCGACTACCTCGAAGACTATTACGGCGCCGCGGGAACCTTCGTGGGCGGGTCGGTCCCGGCCACCGAGCACAGCGTCATGTGCATGGGCGGCATGGACGACGAGTTCGAGACCTTCCGCCGGCTCATCGAGGATGTCTATCCGTCGGGCATCGTGTCGATCGTCAGCGACACCTGGGACTTCTGGGGAGTGGTCGGCCACGAGGGTTTCGCCGAGCGCCTCAAGGACAAGATCCTCGCGCGCCGGCCCGACGCCATGGGCATGGCCAAGACCGTCTTCCGCCCAGACTCGGGCGACCCGGTGCGCATCATCTGCGGCTACCATTACGCCGATGTGCCGTCGCTCGACGCCGGCGCCATCGCCTCGGCCCGGCAGGCCGGCCACGACGCCGTCAGGCACCAGGGCCGCTACTACGCCATCGACGGAAACGACCCCGTTTTGCTCACCGAGAACGAGGCCAAGGGGTCGCTCGAGTGCCTGCATGACATCTTCGGCGGCACCGTCACCCCCAAGGGCTACAAGGTGCTGCACGAGCGCGTGGGCCTCATCTACGGCGACTCGATCACCCTGGAGCGGGCCCAGGCGATCCTCGCCGGCCTGAAGGCCAAGGGGTTCGCCTCGTGCAACATGGTGTTCGGCATCGGGAGCTTCACCTACCAGTACTGCACCCGCGACACCTTCGGCAGCGCCGTGAAGGCCACCTACGGGGTGGTCGAGGGAGTGGGGCGGCCGCTGTTCAAGGATCCCAAGACCGACGGCGGCACCAAGAAGTCGGCCAAGGGACTCTTGCGCGTGGAAAAGGAGGGCGACGACTTCGTCCTCCATGAAATGCAGACTCCCGAGCAGGAGAAAACCGGGGCCCTTCGGCCAGTCTTCCGCGACGGGAAGATCGAGAACGAGGAAACCCTCGCGACGATCCGCCGCAGGCTTCGCGGCGAGGCTGTCTGAGGAAGCCCGGGGCGGGCCAAGCCCCCTTGATGCCTCCACGCGGGCCGATCAACCCGTGATGATGATGCGACCGGGCGCGGCTCTAAATAAAGTAGATTGTCAAAAATCATTTTGCCAAACGGTCATTACAAGGAGCAATGATTAGTAAGAATATATCCAAATAAAAATGTTTACTAAAATATTAAATTTCATTATATCTAATTAAAGATAAATAACAATGTCTATTAAATTATTATTTAACGGATTGGAATTCCTGTACACGCTTCCTAAATGCGGATGGGTTCGAAATAAATGAAAATGTCTGTTTATCACCCATTGCGGAAACAATAACTGTCCCAAAATCAAAACACATCCCAATTATATCCTGAATTACCGATAACGAGGCAATCTTATTGTGAAGAACTTCCAAAGTTCGGACAGATACAAATCCACATTTCATAATAACCCGCTTATTTGTCACAGCATATTCATTAAAAAAGTACTGAAAACTCCTAGATACAAGAGAGCACAATGAAATTACTGCTACAGGTATTGAAACGAATGCATAGCAAGTCAATTCTGCCGGCCCAAATTTAAACATTAATACTAATCCACATAATGTTGTAAAAAACAGAAAAAACATTGGTAAAACAAAAATAAACCAATGTGTGTCTGCGTAATATAATACAATTTCATCTTTTTGCAAATTAGAATTTGCATATCCGGCTCGAAATGGAGCGTCACAAAGATCAATTTGAGTTAAATTAGGATTATCTATATCATTTATAATGTTTTTGCTAGTTATATTTTCTTGCTGCCTATTTGCAGAGTCATTTTTTTCGTGAATCGTTGGTTTATTTGAAGAATCCAAATGATTTCCACTTGGTTTTCCAAAAAGCCCTTTAACTTTCTTTGCTTGAATCCATTCACCATTCTTATCCAATCTAACAAACATTTCCGGACGGAGTTTTCCTACTGCAGCAAGACTTGCCAAGCTTGCGTCATTGATCGGCCCGTACAGCTTTTCATCTAATTGGACATACCAATTATTTGCCATAATGTTTCTCTTGATTAACAATAAAGTTTGCCGAACACCTAAAATGCAATAAATTAAAGTGTATTTAACCAGCATCGTTTCAGCAAGGTAATCTACTTAGTATCCTTCCTAATGCTTCTTATTATGTTGTTTGATTTTCTTTTAATTATCCGTCATAAACGCTTGAATTTCGCCAACTTGACCTTTCAGACCGCCACAAGGGAGCCGCCGGCGTGCGCCGAGCGGACCAGCGCGTCGAGCACCTGCTGCGTCTTGAGGGCGATGTCGCCCCAGAACGGATCCGGCTTGCCGGAGATCGCCAGCTTGGAGAAATTGCGGATCATGTTCGTCTCCTGGCTGTCGGGAGCGCCGTCGGGCTGCTCGGGCGCGGCATGGCGGCGCGGATGCGAACGCATCCGGAACGAGCAGCCGCTGATGTCGAAGTGCGCGTTGTTGACCTCGAACGCCGACTCGCACCCCTGGTAGGGGAGCACGAAGTCGGGAATGTGGAGCCAGCCCTTGTCGCCGCTGATGTGGGCCCACTGCTGGTGCTGGGTGCGGAACGAGTTAAAGAACGAGGCGGTGACCCCGCCGGGGAAGAACAGCTCGGCGGAAAACTCCACCGGCACCAGCTTGCCGGGCTGGCCCTGGCCGATGAGCAGTCGTCCCGCCACCTGTTCGGGCATCTGGTAGCGCATGATGAACAGGGTGAGCCGGGTGTTGTACCAGCCGAGGTCTCCCAGGCAGCCGAGGGGCTCAAGCGCGTGGTCGGCGCGGATGTTGCCGGTGAAGAACTCGGGCGGGGCGGCGAAGCTGAACTGGCTGGTGATGCGGCGGATGGCGCCGACCGAGCGGCCGTCGTCGAGCGCCTGGCGCACCAGGGGCAACCGGGCGCTGTGCATGAACATGACGCCGTCCATGAACTGCACGCCCGCCTTGGCGCACGCGGCCACCATGGAGCCGACCTCGGCGAGGTTCGAGCCGCAAGGCTTCTCGCACAGCACATGCTTGCCCGCCGCGGCGGCCTTGAGCACCCACTCGCCGCGGATGCCGGTGGGCAGCGGAATGTACACGGCGTCGACATCGTCGCGGCGCAGGAGGTCGTCGTAGGCGACGGCGGCGACGGGGCCGCCGGGAGGCACCTCGGCGGAGCAGGAATCGATGAAAGCCCCGGCCCTTGCCGCGTCCCGGCTGGCCACGGCGGTGACCCGGGCGTTGCCCGACAGGCGGATCGCCTTCCAGTTCTTGCGCGCGATGGTGGCGGCGCCGAGGATCCCGAAGCGGCAGATGGTCATTGCGGATGCTCCTTTGCCAATGGGATCAGGCTATCGGGCCGGCGCCCGAGCGCACACCACCGGTTTTCCCTTGCCGGCGGGCCGGCCATGCCTTGCAATGGATTCACACGCTCAGGTTCGCCCTCCCGAGGAGACCTCCGCATGACCTTGCTGCTGCTGATCGCATCGTTGGCCAACGGCGCCGACGCCCCCTCGCCCGCCCCCAACAAGGCCGAGGAGAAGGCCGCCGCGTCGTTCGACCCGGCCCGCGCCGCGGTGTTCCTCGACCAGATCAACCTCGCGTGGACTCGGCAGCGCAAGTGCGGCACCTGCCACACGAACTACCCGTATGTGGTGGCCCGTCCGCTGGTTTCCAAGCCGGGGGCGGAACACGCCGAGGTGCTCGGCTTCTTCCAGGACAGGGCCCGCAACTGGGACAAGAACGCGCCCCGCTGGCCCGCCGAGGTCGTGGCCACGGCGCAAGCCCTGGCGCTGCACGACCGGCTGACGGGCGCCAAGGCCGCCAGCGAACCGGCGAGGATGGCCTTGGAGCGGACATGGAAGCTGCAGCGCGCCGACGGCGCGTGGGACTGGCTCAAGTGCGATTGGCCGCCCTCCAAAAGCGACGACGGCTACGGCGCCGTGGCGGCCCTGCTGGCGGCGACCGCCGCGCCCGGCTACCTGGAAGGCAACAGCGAGGGCGTGGCGAGGGTGGAAAGGATCGTGGGCTACCTCAAGGCCGTGAAGGACCTGCCTCTGCACCACAGGCTGCACCAGGCCTGGGCCGCCACCTACGACGCCCGCGCCATGGGGGCCTACGACCGCGACAACGCCCTGGACGCCCTGCTGAAGCTCCAGCGCGCCGACGGAGGTTGGAACCTCGCCTCGCTGGGCAAGTGGAAGCGCAAGGACGGCACCATGAACGACGCCGAGGCGGCGGCTTCCGACGGCTATGCGACCGGATTGGCGGTGCTGGTGTTGAGCCGGTGCCGGGGCGCCTCCGCCGCCACTCGCAAGGGAGTGGAATGGCTGCGGAAGGAGCAGAAGGATTCGGGCCGCTGGTTCACGAGGTCGCTCAACAACGACAAGGCGCACTTCATCACGCACGCGGGCACGGCGTACGCGGTGCTGGGCCTCCACGCGGCGGGCGCGCTTCCCGCGGCGGACTCGGTGAAGCCATGATCAGCCTCGCCGCCGCCCTGTTGGCATTGGGAGCCGACGCGCCGGCGCTGGGCCGGTCGGGCGCGGCGGGGGTTGAGGCGCGCCCCAAGGCGTCGCAGGCGGAGGCCAGGCCGTCCCCGGCGCCGGGTTCCGCGGCCCGGCCGCGGGCCCTTTCAGGCCCGCCCCTGCTGCCCATCTCGGGGCTGGCCGAGGCGAGGATCACACCCAACCTGTGCCTGTACCGGTATCCCGTGGTCACCAGCGTTCCGCTGTGCCAGGAGCACATCGACCAGGGCCTCGGATATTTTTACTCGTATGTGTGGATCGAGGCCGTCCGCTCGTTCGAGACGGCCACGAGGCTCGACCCGGGATGCGCGATGGCCTGGTGGTGCCTGGGGAGGGCGCTGGAAAAGCACGGGCCGCTGGCGGCGCAGGCCTCGAAGGTGTTCAAGCAGGCCGGGGCGCTACGCCCGGCCGCCGATGCCCGCGAGCAGGGCCTGATCAAGGCGGCGCTGCTGGAGCGCGGGCTTGAGCCGGGCGCCGGGGACGCCGAGGCCCGCAAGAAGGCCGCCATCAGGGCCCTCGACGAGTTGATCGCCCAGTTCCCCGACGACGAGGAGGCGCTCTATTCCCGCGCCCAGCTTGGCGGCGGCGCGGGCGGTTTCGGCGGCGCCGTGGGCGGCGTGCCGTTTTACCACTCCCTGCTGCGGGTCAACCCGCTGCACCCCGGCGCCAACCACGAACTCGTCCACTTCTATGAGTCGTTCCGCCGGCCCGCGCTGGGCTGGGACCATGCCGAAAGGTACATCAAGTCGTCGCCGGGCCTTCCCCACGCCTTCCACATGCAGGCGCACCTGGCCACGCGCCTGGGCCGCTGGGACCGCACCACCGACCTGTCGTGGCAGGCCATCGAACTGCAGCAGGCCTACCACAAGTCGATGAACCTCAAGCCCGCCGACGACCACCAGTACGCCCACCACATGGAGATCCTGATGGTGTCGCTGATCCACCAGGGGCGGTTCGCCGAGGCGAGGCAAAGGCTCGCCGAGGAGCGCCGCGACGGACTCAGGCACCATTCATCCTGGATCCGTCTGGCCATCGGCACGGATGATGCCGCCCTGGCCTCCGAGGCCATCGAAAAACTGCAGAAGAACGACCGGCCGCAGGCGGCCTTCGCCGCGGGAATGTGGTGCTGGCGGCAGGGCGACACCTCGGGCATGCGGGCCCACGCCGATGTGCTGAGGCAGGCCAGGCAGGCGGGCAAGAACGACAAGCCCAACGAGTTGAGGATGTTTGAGCTCATGGGCCTTTTGGCCTGCGAGGAAGGCGACGCCAAAACGGGACTCGACCTGCTCAAGCGCTGCGTCGACCGCACCAAGGACGACCACCAGGCCCACGCCTGGGGCAACGGTGCCCACCACATGGAATCGTGGGGCCTGGGCGCCCTGCGGGTGGGCGACCGCGCCGCGGCGCGCGAGGCGTTCCTCGAGGCCTTGGCGCACGACCCGGCGAGCGCGACCGCCGCGCTGGGCCTGCAGGCCCTGTGCGAGATGGAGAACCAGGCTTCCCAGGCGGCCCGCTACAAGGCGCTGGCGGCCAAGGCCTGGGCCAAGGCCGACGCGGCGGATTTCAAGCGGCTCGAAGCTTGGGTGAGAAGCAAGGCGGCGGGGCGGCCCGGCGCCCTGGCGAACGCGCGGTAACGAGCAATCGGTTCGTCACTTCACCCAGAAATCGACCACGATCACCTTCTCGCAGCGATCCTTCACGACCTTCACGAAGTCCTGGTGCGCCGGGTGAACGATGTAGGCGTCGCGGTCCTTCTCCGTGGCGAACGACACCACGAACGCGTGCGTGAACCCCTCGCTCTTGCCCTCGGGGCTGACATTGGTGCCGGCCTCGAAGCCGACGATGCCCGGGATCTTGCCCGGCAGCGCCTTGAACGCGGCGGAGACCTCGTCGATTTGCGCCGGGGTGGTGGTGTCCTTGAACTTGTAGAGCACGATGTGGCGGAGCACGGGAGTTGTCCTCGGGGCGGGTTCGGCGGCCACGCACGCGGCGGTGAGCACCATGGAAAGAAGCGGAAACGGCATGAAAGGAGACCTCGTGGAGCCGGTATGGAGGCGATCAGGCGCCGGCGGGCCGCCGGGTGTGCCAGCCGGTGGCCTTCTCGTGCATGCGGGCGGCGCGCAGCAGCGTCTCCTCGGCCATGGCCGGGGCCTGGAGCTGCAGGCCGACCGGCAGGCCCGAGGCGGTGAAGCCGCACGGGATGCTGATGCCCGCGATACCCGCGAGGTTGCATGAGATCGTGTAGATGTCGCTCAGGTACATCGAGAGCGGGTCGCTCGACTTCTCGCCCAGCTTGAACGCCGCGGTGGGGGAGGTGGGGCCGGCGAGGACATCGCACTGGGCGAAGACCTTGTTGAAATCCTCGAGGATGAGCCTGCGCGCCTTGAGGGCCTTGGTGTAGTAGGCGTCGATGTAGCCGCTGGAAAGGGCATAGGTGCCAAGCATGATGCGGCGCTTGACCTCGGCGCCGAACGCCTCGCCCCGGCTCTTGCAGTACAGGTCGATGAGGTTGGTCTTTTCGGCGGTGCGGTGGCCATAGTGCACGCCGTCGTAGCGGGCGAGGTTGCTCGAGGCCTCGGCGGTGGCCACGAGGTAATAGGTGGCCACGGCGTGGGGGCTCGTGGGCAAACCGACCTCGACGATGCTCGCGCCCAGCGACTTGTACGCGTCGAGCGCGCCGCGCACCGCCTTCTCCACCTCGGGGTCGAGGCCCGGGCCGAAGAACTCGCGCGCCACGCCCACGCGCAGGCCGGCGAGCGGCTGGTCGAGCGTGGAGAGGTAATCGGGAACCGGCAGGTCCACCGAGGTGCTGTCGCGGCGATCGTGCCCCGCCACCACCTGCAGCAGCATCGCCGCGCCGGTGACATCGTGGGCGAACGGGCCCACCTGGTCGAGTGAACTGGCGAACGCCACCAGGCCGTAACGGCTGACCCGGCCGTAGGAAGGCTTGAGCCCGACAATGCCGCACAGGCTGGCGGGCTGGCGGATGGAACCGCCGGTGTCGGAGCCCAGCGACAGGGGCGCGAGGCAACCGGCGACCGCGGCGGCCGAACCGCCGCTGGATCCGCCCGGAATGCGTTCATGATCCCACGGATTGCGCGTGGTCTTGAAGGCGCTGTTCTCGGTGGACGAGCCCATGGCGAACTCGTCGAGGTTGGTCTTGCCGAACGGCACCCCTCCCCCGGCGATCACCCGCTCCACCACATGGGCCGTGTAGGGGGGCTTGAAGTTGGCGAGCATCCTGCTGGCGCAGGTCGTGGGCACGCCGCGCTGGCAGAGGTTGTCCTTGATGGCGACGGGCAATCCGGCCAGCAGGCCGGCCGCCTCGCCGCGCGCGCGGCTGGCATCCGCGGCATCGGCGGCGGCCAGAACGGCATCGGCGTCGAGGTGCAGGAAGGCACCCAAAACGGGGTCACGCGCCGAGGCGGCATCGAGGAAGGCCCGGCAAAGCTGCCGCGAGGAAACCTCGCCGCGCCGCAGCATTGGAACCAGTTCGCTGGCGGGCAGGCGGGTCAGGCTCATGGGATGTCAGTCCAGGACGGCGGGAACGGCGTAACAATCGCCCAGCTTGCGCGGCGCGTTGGCAAGGGCCTCCGCGACCGGCAGCGAGGGAGACACCTCGTCTTCCCGAAACACATTGCTCAGGGGCAGGGCATGGGAGAGGGGCTCGACCCCGGAGGTGTCGAGTTGGCCAAGCTGGTCGACATAGGCGACGATGGCGGCCATTTGGGGGGTCAGGGCGGCAAGCTCGGCGGCGGACAATTCCAGCCGGGCCAAGTGGGCGACCCAGCGGACCTGCTCTTCCGTCAGCTTCATGGTGGTCAGGCCGACTGGACTTGGAACGGCTTGCACTTGACCGGACGAACCACGAGGCCCGAACGAATGCACTTGACGCACACGCGGATGGTGGTGACGGCACCATCAAGTATGACCTGCAGGCGCTGGAGGTTCGGATTGAAGACGCGCTTGTTCTTGCCCGTCACCTTGACGCCGTTGCCGCCAAGGTACTTCGCCTTGCCGCGCTTGGTGTAGGTGTTGCCCACGACGGGTTTCTTGTGGCAGATGGCGCACTGCTGGCCCATGACGAATCACCTCGCATGCGAATCAATTTCACCAGCATAGCATGATCGGCCCGGCGGACAAGGCGACCCGCCGCCTCAGAAGGGCAGGCCCGTCTCGGGCGGGGGAGAAGCGGGAGGGGCGGCGGGGGGGGACACCGCCCCGCGCTGGGCATTGAAGAACGCCTCCTGGCACCTGATCAGCGCCAGGCGGCGCAGGTCGAGGCTGACAGACTCCCCGTTCGTCAACGAGCGGCTGGCAGGTTCGAGCAGGGCAAATGGCAGCTGCAAGGCCAGAACCTTGAAGCTTTGGCCAACCAGTTTCTGGCTCGAGCTATCCTCCCAAGGCATGTCGGCGTTGGGCTGGGTAAGCATTCCTTGGATCAGCACCAGGTCGCCCGTGGCGAGGTCGTCCTCCCTGAGCAGGTTCCTGCCGCTGCGCTGGGCCTTTCCTTCCCAATACAGGATGGCTCGCTCCACCGGAAGTTCGCCTAGGCCGGGAAAACCGTCAATGATGAGATCGTCGAGCGTGTGCGACGCGCGGATGCGCGCGACAAGACGCTGCAACATCTCGTCCTTGCGGATGTCGATGCGGCCGGCGCGGAGGCGGGCCAGACGGTGCTTCAACATCTGAATCGCTTCCATGGTCCAAACCCTCCAAGGGAACCCCACAAGATTTTATTGTATTCGAAGCGCCGGCGGGCGGATTCATTCCAGGACCGGGACATTTCGGGAAGGGGTGAGACGAAACTCATGAATCGGGCGGGAAATCCTGTCAGGATGTCGCGTGTAGCCGGGCTTGAAAACCGGCACAGGTCGACCGCGTTTCTTGGGAGAACCCGACATGAATCGTCTCGGATTCGGCTTGGCGGCCCTTGTGGTGGCCGCGGTTTTCATGGTCACCAGCGCCTCCTCGCAGCCTCCGGGCGGGAAGGACGAGAAAGATGGCAAGGATGGCAAGGGAGGCCCGCCCCGTTTCGAGCTGGGCCAACTGATTCCCCCTCCTCTGCGTGGCGAACTCAAGCTCACCCCCGAGCAGGAAAAGCAGCTTGACGATCTCAAGAACGAGGTGAAGGGAAAGCTGGCCAAGATCCTGACCCCCGAACAGGTCAAGGCGGCGGAAAACTTCCGGCCCCGCTTCGGGGGCCCGGGCGGACCCGGGGGCCCCCCCGGCGGCGGCAAGGGAGGGCCGGGAGGAGACAAGGGCGGCCGCCCCGCGCGCCCCGCCAGCGAGTAACTGGCTTCATCAGGCGCCGGGTAAGAGACGAGCGCCGTCAGGCGCCGGGTTGGAGCCGAGCGCCGTCAGGCGCCGGGTTGGAGCCGAGCGCCCCTTTCAAACCCCCTTCCACTCAGGGAATCCGCATTTCCTTGGCCGCGGCCTGCTCGCGGAGCATCGCCCGCACCGCCTCGTCAAAGCTCTTCTCGCCCGCGTCGGCGGGCAGTTTCTTCTCCGCCTCCTCGATGAACTTCGCGCGCCTGGCCGTCAGGTCGGACATCTTGCCCTGAATCTCGACGCGTTCGGCCATCTTTTTCCTCACATGGGCCTCGCGCTGCTCGGCGGACATCTCCCGCATCTCGGACGGAAGGTCCTCCGCCTTGAGGGAACGGAGGTCGAGCTTGGGGTTGGCCTTGAGTTTGTCGATCAGGTCCCACTCGTTGAAGTACAGGCCCGAGGCCTTGAAACCGCCCCGGTCGAGCGCCGCTCCGGGCGCCGCCTGGAGGGCGTTGTTGTCCTGCTTGGCCTGGTTCTCCTTGCCGGCGCGCCCGGCGGCGCCAAACGGCACATAGGTGTCGTTGATGCGGCCGGAGAGGTCGCGGATATCCTTGTCGAACGGGGTGTCGATCACCGGGCGCTTCTTGTTCTGGTCGATCACCGCGTGCTTTCCGCCGCACATGCCCGAGAACAGCTTCCAGCCCGACTCCTCGTCGGGGCGGCCGTACTGGCAGTAGATGGTGTTGACCACGACATCCTTCTTCTTGGCCAGATTAACGACGCTGGGAAGGCCGACCTCCTTGTCCTGGTCGGCTGGCTCGTTGCCGCAGACAAACACAATCTTGAGCGACCCCTTTTGTTCCGACCACTTGAGGTCGACAAGGGCGTCGCGGCAAACGCGGGCGACAAACTCGTTGCCGCCGTTGGTTCGCAACTCGAACAGCTTGCGGTAGACCTCGTCGATGTCATGGGTGAGTCCGATCTCCTGGCGCACCCAACCCTTGGACGGATCATTGGCGTTGTTGCCGTAGCTGAACAGGGCCACCCGCAGGCTGGGGGCGGGATCGATCCTGGCAAGGTCGTTGACGACGCGCCAGAGCTTGACCTTGGCCGAGTCGATCAGCCCGTCCATGCTGTTGGAGGTGTCGAGGCAAATGGCCAGGTCGACCTGCTTGGCGCCCGGACGCGGATCGACGGCCTGCGAAAACGCCAGGGCGAGAACCGGCATCAAGTTGAACATCGCGCTTTCCTCCTGAGTGGGTGAGAACGGGCCCCATGGAAGTGACGATCGTGGACCGGCGAAGGATTCTCCGCTGAATCCCCGGGCCGGCGGAAGGCCGGAACATCCTCCGGGCCGAAAGATGAGTTGCCGATTAGCGACTCTCCAGCCACGAAAGCGGCACGCCGTCGAGGCGGCGCGTGGCGACGCGCGCGACCTCCTGGAACCTTCCTTCCGCCTTGCCCCAGCAATCGAGGGTGACGGCACCGGCGCGCAGGGCCTGCTCGAGCGCGCCACCGGCACCCAGGGCATCCGCGGCGGCGACAATTTTCGCCACCTGCGGGTCCTTCCTCAGGTTCAACACCACGGCCGGGTCGGCGTTGGCGCCCTGCCCCTCGAAACGCGCCTGCCAAATGACCTCGGGAACCGCGCCCCGCAGCGAAACCAGGAGGTCGGTCACCTGAACCCTGCCACCGGCAAGGTCGGGGTCCACACGGCTGAGGCGGAAGACGGGCGCCTTCCTCGCGCGGGCGATCGCGACCGCTTCGGAGGGAACAGGCCCCTCGGGCCGCCTCGCCTGGGGTGCCGCCTCACCCAACAGGTCTCCAATCGCCTTTTCCAAGGTCGACTTTCCCACCCGGGCCATGAGCGCCTCGACCTGCCCCGCCGCCAGCGCGGCGCCCCGGGCGGGCGTTTCAACGACGATGTTTCCGGTTCCCTGCAGGTGCAGCCTCGACGACGACTGATAGTCGAGGAACGCCAGTCGCACCTTCCAGTCGGCCTCCGACAGGATCGGCAAGCCGGGCAACCGTTCCAGCAAATCGGGTGTTTCCTTCTCCCAGGCAATGCCCCCCTCCTTGAGGGCCGCGGCGATTTCAGCGGCGGGCCGGCGTTCCACTCCTTCGAGGTTTTCCCGCCAGGCCACCAGCGCCAGCTTGGCCAGCCCGGCCCTCGCCGGCACGACGCGGGCCACCTGGCCGGCTTCCACGACCGTGGCCACGAATGAGCAGGACCCGGGCTCGGCCGAGTAGCGTTCGATGAGCTCATCGGCGATCGGCGCGAGATCGTTGGCACCGGCCAGGGAGGCCTTCCATGCCTTCAGTCGCCCGACAATCTGGGCGCGTCCCTGCTTCTCCCGCTCCGACTGCTCCTTCGCCAGCCTTTCTCCCAAGGCGGGCTGGTCCGAGCGAAGCCATGAGGCCCGACAGACATACCAGACGGCCCGCGGCCCCGCGGGACCCCAGCGCACCCCGCGGATTTCCTCGCCGGACTTGAGCACGATCACATCGACGGCCGGTTGCCCCCACGCGAAGCCCCCAACCGCCAAGGCCAGCACCCAAGCCATCACGCCACGCATAGCCTCGCCTCCAACGGTGTTCCTCGCGGCCCGGGCGTCAGCTAAGCTGTCTGGATGAACGACTCAGCCGAAAGCCTGCCGGGATGGGATCCGCTCGAACCCCTTCAGCGACGCATTCTTGGCGTGCTGATCGAGAAAAGCAAAACCACTCCCGACACCTACCCTCTCAGCCTGAACGCCCTGACGACGGGGTGCAACCAGAAATCCAACCGGGATCCGGTGATGGATCTCGAGGAGGAGGATGTCGAGAACGCGATCGCGCCGCTGCAGAAAAGGGGGCTGGCCAGCCGGGTTTCGGGTGGCCGGGTCGACCGCTGGAGGCACCATGCCTACGAGGCCTGGACCGTGGGCCGGATCGAGCTTGGCATCCTGTGCGAGTTGCTACTGCGCGGGCCCCAAACCGAAGGCGAGCTTCGCACCCGCGTGGCCAGGCTCGACACGCTTCCGGATGGCGACACGCTGGGCAACGCGCTCAAGGAACTGGCGCGTCGGGCCCTGGTGGTGTGGCTGGAACCGGAGGGACGCCGGGGCGCCCGGGTGATGCATGGTTTCCATCTGCCCGCCGAGCTGGAGGCGCTGAAGGCGGGCTCGGGAAGCCCCCCCGCCATTGAACAAGCCCCCCGCGCCGCCGACCCGGGCCTGTTGGCGCGAGTGGAGGCGCTGGAGGCGCGCGTGGAGGAACTGGCCCGCCAGTTCGACGAGTTCCGCAAGGCGGTGGGCGGATGATCCCCGGAGACCGCCTGAACAAGGCGCTGGCCGCCGCGGGAGCCGGCTCCCGGCGGCATTGCGACGACCTCATTCTGGCAGGCCGCGTTTCGATCAACGGCCAGCGCGTGACCGAACCCGGCCGGCGGGTGGAGGAAGGCGACCGGCTGGCGGTGGACGGCAAGGCGGTCGAGCCCGAAAAGCTGGTCTACTGGGCCGTCCACAAGCCGCGCGGCGTGCTTTGCACCAACCACGACCCGTCCGGACGACCGCTGGCGACCGACCTGATTCCCCATGTCGACCAGCGCGTCTACACGGTCGGCAGGCTCGACGAGGACAGCGAGGGACTCCTGCTGCTGACCAACGACGGCCCGATGGCCCTGAGGCTCACCCATCCGCGCTACGGCATCGAGAAAACCTACCGCGTCCAGGTCGCGGGCAGCCCCGACCGCAAGGACATCGACCGGCTGCTGGAAGGGGTCTGGCTGAGTGACGGACCCGTCAAGGCCAAGCGGGTGAGGCGGCTGAAGTCGCAGGGGCAGAGCGCCTGGCTCGAGATCGTGCTGTCGGAAGGCAAGAACCGCGAGATCAGGCGCATGCTGGCCCAGTTGGGCCACAAGGTGATGCGGATCCTGCGGATCGCGATCGGGCCGCTCAGGCTCGACCGGTTGCCCGCGGGCAAGGCAAGGCGGGTTTCCCGCGAGGAAGAGCTCTGGCTCAAGAAGATGTGCGCGCAGGCGGAACGCCGGCGGCAACGCCTTCTGGAGGGTGACGAGATGGCGGCCGAGGAACCGAACGAGGAGACGGCGGGGGAATCACCGGCGCCGGAGCCAGCCCGGAAACCGCCCATTCCGCGCACAGGCCGCAAGGGAATGCCGCCCAAGCGCCCGGGCAAGCCCGACCCAAGGCTGGCCGGCGCGCCTCGCCCGCCCCGGGAAAACCGCGGCGATAGGCCTCCTCACAGGGGCGAACGGCCAGGACAGGGCGACAGGCCGCCTCGCGGCGATAGGCCTCCTCACAGGGGCGAACGGCCAGGACAGGGCGACAGGCCGCCTCGCGGCGATAGGCCCGGACCCGGCGCCCGTCCGCCGCGCGGCCCGCGGCCCGGCCAAACCCCCAGGGGGCCCCTGAGGGCCGACAGGCGCGACGATGGCCCCCGCCCGCCAAGGCCGGGTTCGCTGCGCTTCGAGAAGGGCGAATCCATCCCTTCGGGCTACCGCCCCGGAACCAGGCCCGGACGCAAGCCCGGCTGGAAAAAATCGACAAAGCGCCGGGAAGAAGAGGAATGACCCATCCCTGCCGGCCCGTCACCTGCTCCGCCACCGTCCTGGCCAACACCCCGCTCGCTGAGCGCACCTGGAAGGTGGACATCGACGCTCCGGAACTGGCGCTGCGAACCCGCCCCGGCCAATTCATCATGGTCCGCCTGCCGGGGCAGACCGATCCGCTTCTGGGCCGGCCTTTCGCCTTGTGCGACACGCTTCCGGGTGGCCGCGGCATCTCGTTCGTCCACCTGGTGGTGGGCAAGGCGACCGGCATGCTGGCGCGCCTGAGGCCGGGTGACCCGCTCGAGGCGTGGGGGCCGCTCGGACAACGCTTTCCCGAGCCGGCCGACGGAGCGAGGCGGGTGGCCCTGGTGGCTGGAGGCATCGGTCAGACGCCGTTTTTGGCGCATACCCGCGAGCTCTTGGGAACCATGGGATTCGCTGGAGACCGGGCCCGCCGCAGGGTGGATGCCGTCGATCTTGTTTATGGCGCCCGGACCGCCTCCTTGCATGCCGGCGTGGACGCCTTTCGCGAGGCCGGCGCCACGGTGCACCTGGCCACCGACGACGGCAGCGCCGGCACCCGCGGGCGGGTGACCGATGTCCTGGCCGCGCTGCCCCGTCCCGACCATGTGTTCGGATGCGGGCCGGAACCGATGCTCAAGGCCTTGGCGCGCCAATGCGCCACGCTCGGACTGCCATGCCACCTGTCGCTGGAAACGCCCATGGCCTGCGGCCTGGGCATCTGCTACTCATGCGTCGTGAAGGTGCGCGACCCGGGTTCACCCGCCGGGTGGGATTACCGCCGCGTGTGCGTCGACGGGCCAACCTTCGCCGCGGGGGACCTGGTGGATTTCGGATAATCCGGGAGGATCGCGTCAGCGGCCCTTCTCGCCACGGCCTTGGCCAGCCTTTCAGCCGTCGCCGCCGAGGGTTACCAATCGCCTTACTCGCTGAAATACACCCATCCGCTGGAAAGCCTGATCGGCGATCTGCAGAAAACCCCGCGGGGCGACCCCAAGCTGACGGCCGAAATACCGTTCCACGAATGGTATTCCAACGCGGCGAGGACGAAATTCGGCGCCTGGGGCCCGCAGCGCCGGACCTACCCCGAGCCCGCAGAGTGGCCCCGCTGGAACGCCTCCTTCAAGCGGGAGAGGATCATCGCCACCGCCGCGCGTTTGATCGGGCACGGTTACCAGCACCACCATGTGCCCGACTGGAACCCGCCCCAGGGTTGGCCCTGGAAGGAAACCGCCGTCGGCCGCAACGGACCCGGAGTGGATTGCAGCAACCTCACCGCCTTCACCTACGACCAGGCCGCCGGCATCCTGCTCGACGGCGATGTCCACAAGCAGGCGGAAATGAGGGAGGCCCGCCAGGGAAACGGCCGTTTGCCCGCGGCGCGGATCACGCTGCCGGGTTCGCTCGAGGAAAGGGCCGCCGCCCTCCGCACGGGCGATCTCCTGTATGTGCGGAACAAGTCGGGAAGCATCAGCCATGTGGTGCTCTGGGCGGGGGACATCGGCGCCGACGCGGCGGGAAAGCCCGTCCACCTGGTGCTCGACAGCCACGGCGAGGGAGAGAAGGATGACGCCGGCAAGCCCATCCCCGTGGGGGTGAGGCTGAGGCCCTACCGCTCCGGGGAGTGGTACCACAAGTCGGCCAGCCACGCCGTCCGGTACATACCCGACTGACCGCCCGGGGACTTCAGCGTTTGCCGTGGTGCATGTCGGTCTCGACATGCACATCTGAAAAGACCTTTTCAAAGTCTGAAAAGGGCATCGTGAAGATTCCCTTGTCCACCTTGTAGCCGTGCTGCAGTCCGGGCGGGCCGCCCTTGGGCTCGAAATGGTTTCCCCAAGGGTTCCAGATGGTGAGCTGGTTGCCCTTCACGGCGAGAACGGCATAGGCATGGTCGCCGGGGATGCCCGGGGGAAGCGGATGCTTGGAAGCGGCGTCGGTGCCCGCGGAAATGAGCTTGCGCGCCGCCGAGGCGCGCAGCATGGCTTCATGGAGTTTTTCCGGGGGTGTCTTGCGAACAGGCAGGTAGTCGGCCTTCTTGCCGGTGAGCATCGCGATCACGGCGCCCGGGTCACCGCCCTTGGAGATCTTGTCCACCGCCGCCTTGGAACCTGAATCGGTCGCGGCGCCCTTCTTGGCCCCCTTCACCTTGCCGAAACCTTCCTCGAGCACATTGAGCCACAACCCCTGGCCGTGCGCCGAGCTTCCCAGGCAGATGAGGGAGTCGGTGAGCGGGGCGACCTTGGTGTGCCGGCCGTCGCCGAAATCGACCTCGGTCGAGCCGTCGCCGCCCACCTTGGCCAGGCGCTTGATGGCGGCCGGGTCCCGGTGGCAGAAGGCGCCGACCGTCGAAACGAAGTAGCAATCGCCGAGTTGCCCCTGCGACATGCCATCGATGGAGGGCGGACTGGAGGTGAACACCTGCCGGGGAACCGTGGCCAGGTGCTTGCTGAAGGAGTTGAAATCGGACTGGAGGTGGTTCGACTTCTGCGCGACATCGCGCCGTTCCTCCTTGCCGTCCTTGGTGTTCTTGAAGAAATCGGGGGTGAGGGGCGCGTGGCCGGCGTGGTTCCGGAACCAGACATGGATGCTGGCGACGGCGGCGGCCTCGTCACCCTTCACCTTGTGGGAAGCGACGAGGGTTTCCACCTCGGCATGGCTCAGGGCCCCGTCGTTGTTGGCGTCCCAGCCCTTAAAATGCTGATCCACAACGGCCTAGAACGAGCGCTTGCCCCCCTGGGCCGGCAAGCGTGATGCGGGAAGGGACACGAACAATACGGCAAGGACGGCGAGGCCGGCGAATGCGCGATGGGCCATGGTGGTAATGCTCCCCGGGCAAGAGTGTCATTCCGACATTCCAGCCTTCCAGCCTGAAGGGCCGAATGCAATACCCAAGTGGTGAAGATGCCCGTATCCTTAAGTCTTGATATAAGCGCCACCTGGGCGCCCCCCTTGCCTTGGGAATCCCGCGACATGAAAATCGGTAAGTTCTCCGTCACCGGCCCGCTTGGAAACGGGGCCAACAGCTCGGTCCTGCAGATCCGCCGGATGGAGGACGCCAAGGCCTACGCCCTGAAGGTGGTCCCGATCACCGAAGAGGAGGACAAGAAGTTCCTCGTCCAGGCCAAGCACGAATTCGAGATCGGCCAGAGGCTCAACCATCCCCACCTGCTCAAGGTGCTGGCTTACGAGGAACTCCGGGCCTGGTTCTTCGGAAAAGTCATTAAGGTCCACCTGCTGATGGAGTTCGTCAACGGCAAGCCGATGGACCAGGTGCGCTTGAGCCTACCGCAGAAGGTGCAGGCTTTCCGCATGATCGCCGACGGCATGGTTCACATGCACAAGAAGGACATTTTCCACGCCGACCTCAAGCCGGGAAATGTGATGGTGGGGGCCGGTGGCGCGCTCAAGGTGATCGACTTCGGCCTGGCGCAGGTGCGGGGCGAGGGAGCGATGCGCATCCAGGGAACCCCGCAATACCTGGCGCCTGAAACCGCCAAGGGCAAGATCATCAACGAGCGGACCGACATCTACAACTTCGGCGCCACCATGTACACGACGCTGACGGGCAAGACCCTCATGCCCTGGGTGAACGATGGCGGCGAAATGATCAAGCAGGTGACCTGGCTGAAGTATTACAAGCCGGTTCAGGAGCTAATCAAGGGATTGCCCGAGCCGCTATCCGCGCTGATCGGCTCCTGCCTGAGCATCGACGCCAACCAGAGGCCTGAAAGGATGACAGCGGTTCAAAATGTACTGAGCCAGCTGGAAGACAAGCTGGTGACATCGCCCGAATTGGGCCTCGACGGACTGGAAATATGATCCCGGAAATGAAAATGCCCCGTCGGCAGCCACCCTGGTGTCGCCCAACCACCAGGGAAACCTCGACGGGGCAACGGTAAAAATACCGCTCCCTGATGAAAGGGCAAGAAAAAATTCAACAATTATTCATGCTTTTATTTCCCAATCTTCACGAATCCGACCACCACCCGGGAGACACCCACCATGAGCGATACCGAAGCCTGCGGGTTGCTGGAGCAGGCCCTCGCCCAAGGCGGCACCGCCTCGGCGCTTGACCGCCTCGAATCCGTCCTGATGGACAAGGGAGATTTCTGGGGCTGGTTTTACGCCCGGCTCATGCGGGCGAGGACGGCAATGGGAGCCTGCCCCACGCCCACCGCCGGATCAACCGACCTCACCCCGGCGCAGCAGGAACAGTACGAGCAAGCCATCCGGGAGTCGGCTCATTTGGTGGGGGGCAAGGCCCTCGAACAAGGACTGCTTGACCAGGCTTGGCCCTTCTACAAGCTGCTGGGCGACGCGCAACCGATCCGCAACGCTCTGGTCCAGTTCAAGGCCGACGACGATGGCGACTGGGACACCCCGATCCGCCTGGCGTTTTACGAGGGACTCATGCCGGTGGAAGGCTACGGATGGATCCTGGCCCGCTACGGCCTCTGCAATGCGATCACGGCGCTCAGCCAGGGGGAAATCCCGTCGCATCCAGACGACCGCAAGGCATGCATCAGGCAACTCACGCGGGCGCTCCACCATGAGCTGACGGGGCGGTTGACGGCCGACCTGGCCCGCCAGCAAGGCAGGGAACCGACGGCGGAGGAAACCGCGCCGATGGCTCCCGGGCGCCTGCCGGCCCTGCTTGAAGCCAACCCCGACCTCACGGCCGAGGATGTCTATCACATCGACCTTTCCCACCTGCAGTCGACCGTGCAGTTGGCCGGGGGCATGGGGCCGTGTCCGGAACTCGACCTCGCCTGCGAGCTGTGCGATTACGGATCCCGCCTCAAGGGCCGTTTCGCGCCCCGGGGCGAGACACCGTTCGACCCGTTCTTTGTCGGCTGGAGGCACTACCTCGAGGCGATCGCGGGGCGGGACGCCGAGTCGCACATCAACCACTTCCGCGAGGCGGCGCGAGCCGGCGCGGAGGAAGGCAACACCTACCCCTCCGAGGTGCTCCACCGCCTGCTCGAGACGATCGGACGCGAGGCGGAGGCGCTGGAGGCGGCGGTGACCTGCCAGTCTCCGCAATCGCTGCGCGAGCGTTGCCAGAAGGTCGGCGATTTCCGGCCGATGATCCGGGCGGCGCGCCTCCAGGGCGACCCGGTCCATTTCCTGGCCGCTTGCCTGGAACAGGAACGCCTTGGAAAGCCGCGGGCCTGAGCCGATGGCCTTGCCAGAGCTGCCCATCGACGCGCTGCTGCCGGGGGCGGTGGCGTCGTTGCGCGGGCATCCGTGCCTTGTGCTGCGCGCGAGCACGGGCGCCGGCAAGACAACCCGCCTGCCTTCCGCGCTGCTTGATTCCACCGCTGGCGCGATCCTCCTCGTGGAACCCCGCAGGCTGGCCGCCCGCGCCGCGGCCCGGCGCATCGCCTTCGAGCGCGGATGCCGGTTGGGATCGGAGGTAGGCTACCATGTCCGCTTCGACCGCCAGGCAAACTCCTCCACGCGCCTCGTGGCCATGACGCCCGGCATCGCCCTCAACCTGCTGCGCGACGATCCCGCGCTGGAAGGGATCGGCTGCGTCATCCTCGACGAGTTCCATGAGCGGGGCGTGGAAACCGACCTCATCGCCGGGTTGCTCAGGGTGGTGCGCGAAACCCTCAGGCCCGACCTGCGCGTGGTGGTGATGTCGGCCACCGTGGATGCCGCCCGCGTCTCCGCCTACCTGGGTGGATGCCCCACGCTCGACAGCCCCGGCCGGCTGTTCCCCGTCTCAATAGGGCATGAGCCAGTGCCCCAAGGGCCCGACTGGCCCGCGGGAGTCGCCCGGGCCGTCACCCGCGTCCTCGACTCGGCCGCCGGCGACATCCTTGTCTTCCTGCCCGGGTGGCGTGAGATCCGGCAAGTGGCCGAACGCCTGCCCAGGCGCCCCGGACTGGCGACCATGCCGCTGCACGGCGACCTCTCGCCAGAGGAGCAGGACGAGGTCTTGGCTCCCCGGGCCGGCGCGAGGCGTGTCATCCTGTCGACGAATGTGGCTGAAAGCTCGGTCACGGTGCCGGGGGTTCGAGCCGTGGTTGATTCCGGCCTGGCGAGGCAACTGGCCCACGACCCGGCCACGGGCCTCGACCGCCTCGTGGTGCGTCCCGTCTGCCGCGCGTCGCTGGCCCAGCGGGCCGGCCGCGCCGGCCGCGAGGCGCCGGGCACATGCCTGAGGCTCTTTTCGGAGCACGACGATTCGAGGCGGCCCGAACACGACCTCGCCGAGATCCTGCGCGTCGATCCGTCGGCGGCGCTGCTGCAACTGGCCGCCTTGGGCGAACTAGACCGGTTCGAGTGGCTCGACTCCCCGCCCGCGGCATCCAGGGCCCGGGCGCTTTCCACCCTGGAGGCGCTGGGCGCCATCCGGGAAGGCCGGCTCACCGCCCTGGGCGACCTGCTGGGCCGGTTGCCTTTGCCTCCGCGCGCGGGAGTGCTCCTGGCCGAGGGGGCCCGCCGGGGAATTCCCAGGCTGGCGGCGCGCGCCGCGGCGCTGCTTTCGGAGGGTGAACCCCAAAGGACGGAACGCCCCGACCATGCCGTCGATTGCGACCTGCTGCACCGCCTGGACGAATGGCTGCCCGAGTCGGGCCCGCCGCGCGACCGCAGGCTGGCCCAAATCGCCTCCGACCTCGAAAGGCAGGTGTCTCCCGGCCCCGGGGCCCCCGACTCCCGCCGGGCCTTCGCCGGGGCCCTGATGGCCGCCTTCCCCGACAGGCTGGCGCGCCGCCGTGACAAGGATCCTGGCAAGGCGATGATGGCGGGAGGCAGGCCCGTGAGGCTCGGCCCGGCGTCGGCGGTCAGCGAGCATGACCTGTTCCTCTGCCTCGATGTCGATGACCAGCCGGGTGAGGCGGTCGTGCGCATGGCCTCGGGCATCGTCCCCGAGGACCTCGACCCCGCCCGGCTGAAGGTGGAAACCGCCGTTGAGTTCGATGAGCGGACGGAGCGGATCGTCGGCAGGCGACGGACCAGCTTCGGCGGACTGGTCATTGACGAGCGGGAGGCGCCGGTGCCGCTCGACGACGGTTCCGCCGCCATCCTGGCCGGGGCGGCGCGGGCCCGGCTCGATTCGCTCCTTCCGGCGGAGGGCACGCCCGCGCGGCAGCTCCTGGCACGGTGGAAATGGCTCGCCATCGCCATGCCCGGCACGGTTCCCCCTATCGACGATTCGTTTTGGCCTGATTTTTTGGCCGGGCTTTGCCGGGACGAACGGTCCCTGGCCGCCGTGCGGGGCAAGGACTGGCACACGGCCCTGCTGGAAACCCTCGACCACAAGCAGCGCCGCGACCTCGACGCGTTGGCGCCGGCGCGCCTCACCCTGCCCTCGGGGGGCATGGCGGCGCTAGCCTATGAACCCGGCAGGCCGCCGGTGCTGGCGGCGCGGATCCAGGAACTGTTCGGCTGGAAGGAAACGCCACGCATCGCGGGCGGCCGGGTGCGGGTGCTGCTGCACCTGCTGGCGCCGAACTTTCGCCCGCAGCAAGTCACCGACGACCTTGAAAGCTTCTGGAACACCACCTACCAGGTCGTGCGTAAGGAACTGCGCGGCCGCTATCCACGCCACCCGTGGCCGGAAGACCCATGGACGGCCCAGGCCGTCCGCAAGCCGGGCGGCCCGAGGCACTGACCGGGCGCCCTCGTTGCGCTATAACGACCCTCATGCGCAATCTCCCGACCATCATCGTTACCGAAGGTTCCGACCCGGCTCCCCTGGCATGGCTCAAGGAACGCGCCAGGGTCATCGAGGCCGGCCCCGGCTCATCCGCGTTCGACGCAGCCCTGCCCGAGGCGGCGGCGCTTGTGGTCCGCACCTACACCCGGGTGAACCCCGAACTGCTGGCGCGCTGCCCCATGCTGAAGGTGGTCGCCAGGGGCGGCGTGGGCCTTGAGAATATCGATGTGCCGGCCTGCCGCGCCCGCGGCGTCGAGGTGGTCTTCACGCCCGACGCGAACACGCTGGCCGTCGGTGACTTCGTCATCGGGTACGCCCTTCAGTTGCTGCGCCCCTGGGCCTTCTTCAAGGACCGCGCGTACGATCCCAAGGAGTTCAAGCGCATCCGCGACACCCAGCGCGGCTCGCAGTTGAACGAACTGACCATCGGCATCCTCGGCATGGGACGGGTCGGAAGGCGGGTCGGCAGGATCGCGGCCAACGGTTTCGGAATGCGGGTCATTTACAACGACCTGGTCGATGTGCGGGCGCGCCTCGATTTCCCCGCCGAGTCGGTCGACAAGGACACGCTGTTCTCAACGGCGGACATCGTCTCGCTGCATGTGGACATGAAGGCCGGCAACGAGAACCTGGTCGGCGCCCCACTGCTGTCGCTCATGAAGCCAACGGCGATCCTGATCAACACAAGCCGGGGCGAAGTGCTCGACGACGACGCGCTGGCCGACGCCATCCGCCACAACAGGATCGCCGGCGCCGCGATCGATGTGTTTGATCCCGAACCGCCCAAGGCGGATTACCCGCTGCTCGGCCTCGACAATGTGCTGCTGACTCCGCACATGGCCGCGCGCACCCGCACCGCGATCGAGAACATGAGCTGGGTGGTAAGGGATGTGGTCGAGGTGCTGGCCGGCCGGCAGCCCAAGTATCCCGCGCCGAGGTGACGAGGATCCTGGCATCACAATCCGCACTTCGATCTCTTGAAAATTCGTTTTTGTCATTCATCCCATTGGCGTTTGACGCCATAGGAATCAAATTGGGCATCGGAGCCAATCAAGGGGATGTTTTCCGCCTATGCCTGGGAAATCAGCATCCTGTCGAAGGGATCGCGGTGATGGAACGGCAAGGATCCCAACTTGTCGACATGATCCAATTTGATCGGCAGGACGGAACAAGCCATGTCCGCAAGGGCCGTGTCAATCCATGAGCGAAAGGATTTAGCCAGTGGCAATTTGCCCAAGGCCACCTTGATGCCGATTTCCCATATCGAGACCACGCTCACAATCCGGTCGTTCAACGGGTCGGAAAGTGCGGATATCACCTGGCTGGGAAGCCGTGATGGATCTTCCTGGCTCCAGATCAGCGTGTGTGTGTGTCAAGCAAATATCTCAACCCTGGTGCTCCGCAAAATCCTCAAGGGGATCATCGAAGCGTTCCATGGAAAGCACGCAACCGCGCTGTGTGCCCAATTTGGGAACGGGTCGTTGCGAGGCGCCACGGGTCGAAATCAGCTTGGCGACAGGTTCCTGTCGTTCCGTGATGACCAATTCCTCACCGGGAGAAAGACTTTCGATGAGGCCATGAAGGTTGCCTGAAGCTTCCTCGATCGAGACACTTGGCATCGGCGAGCCCCCCGGGACCAATCGTTGAATTGTACGCGGATTTAACCTGATTGCGCCGACTTCTCGGTCAGCGCTTGGCGCCGACGCAGTGGAGGTTCTTCTCGGTGCGGATGAAAAGGCGGCCGTCGGAAACGGCCATCGAGGCCTGGGTGGGTTCGCCAAGAGGGTTCCTGGCGAGCACCTTGAAGGCGGGGCCCGCCTCGATGACCGTGGTGTCGCCGTTGTTGTCGAGCAGGTAGACGCGCCCCTCCGCCGCCACGGGCGAGGCCGAAAAGCCGCCCCCGACCCGTTCCTGCCAGACCACCTCGCCGGTGTCGGCCTTCTGGCAACTGGCCATGCCGTTGTCCTGGATGGCGAACAGCCAGGGCTTGATGAACAGCAGGGAAGGCACCTTGGGATTGACCTTCTTCTGTTCCCATGCCAGCGCCGTCTCGGCCAGGTCGCCCGAGCCTCCCAGCCGGAACGCCTTGACGCTATCGCGGCCGCGGTAGCCCCCGGCGGTGAACACGAGGCCGTCGCCAACAACGGTGGAGGGAACCTTGCCCTCGCCGGCGACGGCGCTGGTCCACAATTTGGTTCCCGTGGCGACATCGAAGCCCTGCACCACATCGCCCGCCTCGGTCACCAGTTGGGGCTTTCCGTCGGCGCCGTTCCACAGGGTGGGCGTGCCGTGGGAAATGCGGGTGATGCCGCGCATGGTTTTCCAGCGCTGCTTGCCGGTCTCGGCGTCGAGCGCCACCACGAACGACTTGTCCCATGGCTTCTGCCAGCCGATGAGCTTGTCATCGCCCTCGCTGCTGGCGTCCATCGTCATGATGAGCAGTCCGCCGGCCAGGACGGGAGAGGCGCCCAGGCCGTGCTGGCTGTAGAAGGGATAGTCGCGGTTGGTCCAGGCGACCTTGCCGGAGAAATCGAGGGCGGCGAAGCCGCCGTCGCTGAAGACCGCGTAGACACGCTTGCCATCGGTGACGGGCGTGGGGGTGGCGTAGCTGTTGCGGGTCTCCTTCTTGCGGGGAACCTGTTTGAAGACTTCGCGGTCCCAGACGATTTTTCCGGAAGCCGCGTCGAGCGCCAGCATCCGGCACGACTTGCCCTCGTCGGTCGCCGTGGTGAGGAAGACGCGGTCTCCCCAGACGATGGGGGTCGACCACGAGACCCCGTCGATGGCGGTCGACCAGAGCAGGTTCTGGTTCTTGTCCCACTTGAGGGGGAGGTTTTTCTCCCCCGAGATTCCCTGCCCCGCGGGCCCGCGGAACGCCGGCCAGTTCTCGCCGCGCGCCAGCGGGGCGGCCGCGAGCGCGGCGCCCGCCATGATCGCCAGCCTGCCGAAGGTACCGATGGTCATGACGGGCTCCTGAATCACACCTTGGGGTCAGCGGCGCTCCATGCGGAAGCTGCCCTGGTCGTTCTTGGCCTTGAAGGTGGCGTCGAACCTGTCGCCGTCGATCACGGCGCGGGTGCTGAACTGCCCGAACATCGGCAGCTTGCGGTCGGCCGCGAGGTGAACCCGGCCGTTCTCCACGCCGGTGACCTGCATCTTGCTGGTGTACATGAACGGCACAACCCCGGCGAAGCGGCCCGCGAAGCGCGCCTTGTAGGAGTCGGGGCCCTCCTGCACAACGGTGGCCTTGAGGGGTCCCTTATGGCCGGTGGAATCGCTCGTCCACTGTCCCTTCCACCGCGACCTGGAGTCGTCGGCGCGAACGGTCAGCGCGGCCAGCAGCATCATGGCCGCCGCTCCCATTGTCATCCTGATCATGATCGTTGCTCCTGATTGTCCATGGATACCAGCAGAGGGAACTTCCCGGCGGCATAATCGGCCGCAAGGTCATGGTAGCGGCGGCAGATCATCCGGACACGCTCAAGCTGCTCCTCGGAGACCTCCCGCGCCACCCGCGCCGGACTCCCCATGATGAGCGACCGGGGAGGAAACTTCTTCCCCTCGGTGACAAGGCTGCCCGCGGCGACGACGCTGTCCTCGCCGATCTCCGAGCCCGAGAGCAGGATCGCGCCCATGCCGATGAGGCACCCGCGGCCGATGCGGGTGCCATGCAAGGTGGCGCGGTGGCCGACGGCGACATCGTCGCCGATGTGCTGGTCGACGCCGAAGTCGGTGTGGACGATCACGCCGTCCTGGAGGTTGGTCCGGGCGCCAATGCGAATCTCAGCCAAGTCGCCGCGGATCACCACATGGGGCCACAGGCTCGCCCCCTGGCCGAGCACCACCCGCCCGGTCAGGATCGCCGAGGAATGGACGAAAGCCCCGCCGACGAGCCTCATCGGGTTATTCCCCCTTGGGCATGTTCCAGCGTTCGTCATAGAAGCCGGCTGCGGCGATGCCTCCCGGCCTGCGGGCGTCGGGGGCCACCGAGATGTCGATCACCGCCCAGTCGGGCAGGCGTGGGATCTGCCGGGCGTTGTTGAGGTAGTCGTACTCGCGGTAGGTGGGGCCGGAGTTCACCACGATGTACTTGCCGGGGTTGAGCGGATTGGGCCTGACGAGCGCGGGCACATGACCCGCCGCGGGAAGCGGCTTTCCGGATAGCGCCAGCGTTTCCTTGCTCCATTCGAACCCGAGCTTGTCCTTGACCCGGGCCAATACGGAGTTGCCCGCGGGGTCGCCCCACACGACGAGGTTGTGGCTGGCGATGTCGGCGTCGGTAAGGTTGGCGTCATCCACCACGCGCGCGTTGCCGCGGAACTGCCGCCGCCATTCCTTGAGGAATCGGGCCAGTTCGGCGTCGACCCATTCCTGAACCTTGGGGTGGGCCGCCTTGCCGGTGGGACGCACGACGATGAACGACGAGCAGAAGGCGTCGTCGATCGGGCCCTGCAGGCCCGGCTTCTTGCGCGGCGAGTCGCCCTTGGGCTCTCCCGGGTGCCAGTGGCCCTCGGCGTTCTTGTGGAAGGAGGCGGTCCAGGAGCGGTCGGTCATGGCGCCGGGCACCTCGACCTGGGTTTTCACCTCGCCCTCGCGGAAGCGGACGGTCACGGTGCGCGCGCACAACGACACGGGCGCCTCGCCGGGCGCGAAGCGGAACTCCAGCCCGGTGATGCCGCGGCAATCGACCTCCATGAGCGGCTGGTCCGACTCGTAGCTGGCCAGCACATGGCCGGGCTCCCAGTGGGTCTTGAGGCCGGTGACGCGCACCCACCGGCAATCGGCGTAGCGGAGCGTCCTGGTGGTGAAGCGCACCATGGCGGGGGCCTTTTCGCGGCCCCAGGCGACGATGGCGTCGATGCGGGCGTTCACCTCGGCCTTGGCGGCGGGATGGTAGCTGTGGCCGGTCTTGGGGCCGATGATGTGGGTGAGCCTCAGCCCGTTCGCCGCGGCGGCCTTTTCCATGATGTCGGCGGCCTGCTTCTGGCTGTCGTTCTCGCCCGAGTAGGCCACGGTGGGCAGCATCGCGAGGTTGGCGGCCCAGTCGGTGCAGTCATACCAGCCGAGCAGCTTGCGCTCCCAGGCGTTGGGCTTGATCTCCTCCTTCTGGAAAACCTTGAGGAACTCGGGGGTTTCCGCGAACCCGGCGCCGGGCGCCGCGGCGCACCAGAAGCCGGGGTAATGCACGGCGAATTGCCAGCACGCCGCGCCTCCCATGCTGAAGCCCCGGATCACCACGCGGTTGTCGTCGACCGGATAGTCCTTCCTGAGATCCGCCATGGCCTCGAAGGCGTCCACCTCGCCGGCGAACTTGTTGGCGTTGCAGTACCGGCCGTACAGGTGCAGCACGATGGCCCCCGGCGGCGTGAACTGGCCGGGGCTGTTGGCCACCTGGTTGAGGAACGACACCTCCGACAGCTTCTCGCCGCGGCCGTGGCACCAGAGGTCGAGCCGGTAGCGGTGGGCGCCGCCTGGCACGAAACCGGCGGGCACCACCAGGCCGTAGGGCTGGATGGAGCCGTCGATGGCGCTGGCATAGCCACGGGGCACCAGACCCGGGGCGGCCAGCCACGGCGTCTTGCCCTGCGCCAGATGCCCGGCGCGCTCGCGGCCCATCGCCATCAGTTTTTTCGCCTGCGCGAATTCCTTGGCGTCGAAGAACTCGCCGTGTTCAAGGGCGGTCCTCACCGCCTCGTGGAACACCTGCACATCGGGCAGGTGGCGGAGCGCCGGCTTGCCGGCTTGCGCCGCGCGCACCCTCGAGATGTCGTCGGCAAGGTTCTTCAGCTCGGCGGCGAGTTCCTTGCGCGTGTCCTCGGGAACGGCGATGCCCGGGGGAGGCACGGGGCGCACCTTGACCGGATTGTTATCGCCGGGACCGTCGGCGCGAAGGGTGGCGGCAAGCAACAGAAGGGCGGCGGAGCGAAGCAGGCGGTTCATGGAGCGGAAACTCCGAAAGGCGTCGAAAGGGAAGGAAAAGGCCCGACCCTCGGGAGGATCGGGCCTGCGGGTTCAACCGGCCGGGGCGCGCATGTCAGAGCGTCCAGCCCTTGCGGTACTCGAAGTGCAGGAAGGCGTTGGACTCGGGAGCGTTGGTGAACTTCAGGCCGGGGCCATCCCACATGAGCTTCTTGCCGGCGCGCATGGCGACATTGCCCAGGAGAATGGCCTCGGTGAGCATGCCGGCGTAGTCGAAGTTCGACAGGGCCAGCTCGGGCTTGTTCTCCTTGATGGCGCGGATCCATTCGTCCTTCTGGCCCTGGTCGCCCTTGCCGTTGCGGGGCAGGACGGCATCGACCTTGGGGGTTTCCAGCGGGCTGCCGTCCGGGTTGGAGAGGCGGAAGGCGGCGCCGTAGTCGTTGGGCGAATGGATGATGCCCTTGTCGCCCACCAGGATCGAGCCGCTGTTGACGAGCTTCTCGCCGGCCTTGAGGACCTTCTTCTGGAGTTCCTCGGGCGGGTGGACAAGCTTGCCGTTGCGGCGGCCCTCATACCAATGGAAGGTGACGGGACCCATGGCGTCGCGGGCGGGGAACTCGGTGGTGACATGCGCCCAGGCGGGGTAGGTCTCGGGGTTCAGCTCCTCGTTCTCGGCGACCACGCTCGTGGGATGGCCGAGCTTGAGGGCCATGAAGGCCATGTTGGCGGTATGGCACGCCATGTCGCCCAGGGCGCCGGTGCCGAAGTCCCACCAGCCGCGCCACTTGAACGGGTGGTAGCCGGGATGGTAGGCGCGCGTCGGGCTGGGCCCGATGAACTCGTCCCAATGAACCGAGGCGGGCACGGCGGGCGTCTCGGCGAAGCGGGCCTTAATGGTTGGGCTTTGCGGCCACACGGGCCGGTTGGTCCACACATGCACCTCGCGCACCTGGCCGATGACGCCTGCGCGGACAAGTTCCACGGCGGTGCGCAGGCCGTTTTCAGCGGTTCCCTGGTTGCCCATTTGGGTGCAAAGCTTCTTCTCGCGGGCCAGTTCACGCAGCACGCGGGCCTCCTTCACCGTGTGGGTGAGGGGCTTCTGCACATAGGCGTGCTTGCCCATCCGCATGGCCATGGCGGTGGCCACGGCATGGGTGTGGTCGGGCGTGGAGACGGTCACGGCGTCGATGCTTTTGTTCATTTCCTCGAGCATCTTGCGGAAGTCGAAGAACTTCTTGGCCTTGGGGAATTTCTTGGCCTTGGACTCAAGGTGGCCCTCGTCGATGTCACAAATGGCGACCACATCGCCGGCGTTGCCGCACTGGTCGATGTCGCTGGAGCCCTTGCCGCCCACGCCGATGCCGGCGATACGCACCTTTTCGAGCGGGCTCTGGTAGGCGAACAG